>Ga0256845_1000920_pt1 | contig 25213 bp, 22 predicted proteins | sample RiftiametaG_FD_189101 | JGI IMG/M metagenome (GOLD analysis project Ga0256845, IMG submission 189101) | Tube worm associated microbial communities from hydrothermal vent at the East Pacific Rise, Pacific Ocean - Riftia | ecosystem: Host-associated > Annelida > Integument > Unclassified ... | reverse complement strand
ATTATCCCATTATCTAAATCGGATATGATTTTTTCCTTTAAAGCAAAAGGTAATACTACTCTTTTTTTCTTCTTTTTATCCATTACAACTATAATTTAGTTGTATAGCTATTTCAGGACAAGACAGTGAGAAGGAACAAAATATTCATAGAGAAACTAACAACACCTATTTTAATAGAAGATTCTAAAAAATAAATAAACTCTCTTTTGCATAATGGATAATTCACATTTAGAAATATCAAAAACTCAGCATTATTATGAAATTGCCTGTCAAGCTAATTCTCAAGCTCAGGAATATGCAAAAAAAAGGATAGGCAGATTGCCTGCAGGAACTAATGAAATTGAAGAACTTCTTAGTTATTCAAAAGTTGTTTATAACCAATCAACCATAGCCGTTGTATTCAGTGCTATGACTTTGGAATCATTCATAAATGAATATTCCATTAAATCTTTACCTAAAAATATTTTTAAAAATCATCTTGATAAGCTAAGCTTATTATCAAAATTTATAATTACTCCAAAATTAAATGGAGGGTCAGAGATGAATACAGATTGTCAAGAATACCAAGACTTAAATTGGTTAATCAAGTTGAGAAATGACCTTGTTCATTTTAAATTCAAAAGTTATGATGTACAAATGCTTACCAAAGATATTATTAATAAAAATTATATATGGGAAGAACATTCAGAAAGAGCAGTTAATTGTATTAACTGCTATAATTACATTGATTGATCGAGAGGAAGCAAAAAAAATTGAATTATATTATAATTATTAGCAAAATAATAAAGCAACACTCTGTATTAGAGTGGTGCTTTTTTTGTTTAATATAACGCTAAAATAGGTTTGGTGAGAATAGTACATAATTCCCAGTTTTCTCCAACCTTTAACCCAAAATCTATGAATGAATTATTCTCTAATTCAAATAGTATAGTGTAATAACCGTGCCAAAGTTTATTTATTGTTTATGATAGGTATTTCATGCTTGTTTTTAACTTTTGTTAAGAATAGAGTTAATATATTATAATCTTTTCATTACAAAACAATCTAATTATAAAGGTTTACAAAAAAATTAGCTTATTTTTGTGGTATGAAGAATATTAGAAATTTTTGTATTATTGCGCATATTGACCATGGTAAATCAACTTTGGCAGACAGATTGTTACAGGAAACTGGAACTATCGCTGATAGAGATATGCAAGCTCAAGCGCTTGATAATATGGATATTGAGAGAGAGAGAGGGATTACAATTAAGAGTCACGCCATTCAGATGGATTATGAACAAGATGGTGAAAAGTATGTGTTAAATTTAATTGACACACCGGGGCATGTTGATTTTTCTTATGAAGTGTCTCGTTCAATTGCTGCTTGTGAAGGTGTTTTACTTATAGTAGATGCTGCGCAAGGGATAGAAGCTCAAACAATTTCTAATTTATATTTAGCATTAGAGAATGACCTTGAAATAATTCCTGTTTTAAATAAAATGGACTTGCCTGGTGCACAACCAGAAGAAGTTACAGATGAAATTGTTGATTTAATTGGATGTGAACGTTCTGATGTAATTCCTGCATCTGGTAAAACAGGATTAGGTGTTAACGAAATTTTAAGAGCTGTTATTGCTAAAATTCCAGCACCAAAAGGTAATGAAAATGCGCCTTTACAAGCTATGATATTTGATTCTGTTTATAATTCGTTTAGAGGAATTATTGCGTATTACAGAGTTTTAAACGGTTCAATTAAAAAAGGAGAGCGTGTTAAGTTTTTTAATACTGAAAAAGAATACTTTGCAGATGAAGTTGGTATCTTACGTATGGATATGGAGCCAAGGAAATTTGTAGGAACTGGGGATGTTGGTTATATAATTTCAGGAATTAAGAAAGCTGAAGAGGTAAAAGTAGGTGATACAATTACAACTGTAGATAATCCTTGTGATGGTGCAGTTCAAGGTTTTGAAGAAGTTAAACCAATGGTTTTTGCTGGAATTTACCCTGTTGATACGGATGAATATGAAGAATTGAGAGCATCAATGGAAAAATTACAGTTGAATGATGCCTCACTTAGTTTTGAACCAGAATCGTCTGCCGCTTTGGGATTTGGATTTAGATGTGGATTTTTAGGAATGTTGCACTTAGAAATTATTCAAGAACGTTTAGAGCGTGAGTTTAATATGACTGTAATTACAACAGTTCCCAATGTGTCTTACAAAGCATACTACCATAAGGATAATAAAATGGTTATTGTAAATAACCCTTCTGAATTACCCGACCCTTCAAAATTAGATTATGTTGAAGAACCTTACATTAAAGCTCAAATTATAACTAAAGCTGATTATGTAGGTCAAATTATGAACCTTTGTATTGAAAAGAGAGGGGAGTTAAAAAATCAAGTCTATTTAACAGAAACTAGAGTTGAAATTACCTTTGAAATGCCTTTAGGTGAAGTTGTATTTGATTTTTATGATAAATTAAAATCTGTGTCGAGAGGATATGCTTCTTTTGATTATTTCCCGATAGATTACAAACGTTCTGACTTAATTAAATTAGATATCTTATTGAATGGTGATCAGGTAGATGCTTTATCTGCATTGGTCCATAGAGGTAATGCACATATGTTAGGGAAGAAAATTTGTATTAAGTTGAAAGAATTAATTCCACGTCAACAATTTGAAATTCCGATTCAAGCAGCAATTGGAGCTAAAATTGTCTCAAGAGAAACGATTAAAGCCTTACGTAAAGATGTTACAGCCAAATGTTATGGTGGTGATATTTCTAGAAAGCGTAAATTATTAGAGAAACAAAAGAAAGGTAAAAAGAAAATGCGTCAAATTGGTAATGTTGAAGTACCACAAGCTGCGTTTATGGCTGTTCTTAAGTTGGATTAATAGTCTTGTGTAAATATTAAAAAAGCGTACTGATTTTTCAGTACGCTTTTTTTTATGTTGTGATTAGATTGTTTTACGCTAAGACAAATGAAAGCTCCATGCTAAACGTATCATTATCAATTTGGAATACAAAATATATTATCATGTTCAGGTAAATCTTGATGAGACTTAATCTCTATAAGTACCGATTTACGTTCTTTACCATTTTTTAATTTGTAAATTTTATAGATTCCTAAATCTAAGAGCCAGTTATAAATTTCAAATTGTTCTGCTGTATTGTTACGATCAATACTATGTTCAATGATTAGTTTTGGTTTGTCTTTTTTAATAGTGTTAATAGCACCTTTTAAAACATCTAGTTCAAAACCTTCCACATCAATTTTAATCACATTAATTGTAGTGTCAATATTCAAATCATCTAATTTTTTGACTTCAATCTGAATACCTTTTTCTGATTGATGATTTAATATAGAGGCGCCTCCTCGGTTGTCTTTTTCGGGATAAATAGTTACAAACTCTGCCTTATTTCCTAACGCAAATTGATTTAAGCTAATTTGCGTAAATTGATTTAATTCAGTATTAGATTTCAATATTTCAAAAGTAGATGGTACAGGTTCAAAGGCATAAATTTGACCTTGACTAGTCACTTTATGAGCGGCAACTAAACTTAACCAACCAATGTTTGCACCTACATCAACAAAAGTATCTCCAAAATGTAAAAAATCTTGTAATACGGATACTGTTCCTTGTTCATAAACACCTCTTTCATAAATTACATTTTCAATGTTTTTATCAAAGATAGGGTCTAGGTTTATTTTAAATCCAAAAGTAGTCTCAATAACTACTTTTCCGGTTGCAGGTTTTATAAACCATTTTGGTAATTTTTCAATTAAATAATCACGTCCAATAAATTTTGGAGCGCTTAATAAACTCTGTATGGTTTTGTGAATAAAGAACATTACTCCTCTTCAAATTCTATTCCGAGTAATTCTTTATCACTTTCGAACCAAACTTCCATAAAATCATTTTGTTCGATAGCGAATGGTTCGAATTGTTTTAAGTATAATTTGTTGTTAGCTAACGTACCAAACTCATCTTCTAAATTATCTTTGCTGTATTTTAATACATTACCATTAGCGTAGACTTCAATATGACGTATAGGCTGTCCGTCATCTTGTGTTTCAAAATAATATGTACAAATACCCCAACTATCGTATTCATCTCCTCTAGTGTCTTTCCACTCTCTTTTAAAATATTTCATATTGTGTTATGATTAATAGGTTGTTCAATTATCTAATTTCTCCGCCTGCTTCAAAGTCTTTTTCAGGAGATACAAAACTTAATTCGCCTTTATTATTTTCAGCCATTAAAATCATACCTTGCGATTCAACACCGCGAATTTTACGTGGTGCTAAGTTCATTAAGATACTAACTTTTTTACCAATAACTTCTTCTGGTGTATAATACTCAGCAATTCCGGACACAACTATTCTTTTATCTAAGCCAGTGTCTACAGTTAATTTTAATAATTTTTTTGCTTTTTTAACCTTTTCAGCTTCAATAATTTCACCAACTCTAATGTCCATTTTAGTGAAATCATCAAATGAAGTTTCCTCCTTTTGTGATTCAAAAACAGTTTCAATATTAGCTAATTTTGAAGCTTCTAAAATCGCGACTTGTTCTTCAACGAACTTGTCTTCAATTTTGGCAATTAAGATACTCGGTTTATTTAATTGATGACCTGCTTCTAAAATAGAATCAGAACCTAAACTATCCCATTTCAATAAATCCATTCCTAAAAACTCAGCAATTGTTGCTGCTTTTTGTGGTAAAAAAGGTTGAAAAGCAATGGTTAAATTAGCGGTGATTTGTAAGGCAATATTCATGATAGTCTCCACACGCGTCATGTCTGTTTTTGCTAATTTCCAAGGTTCAGTTTCTGCTAAGTATTTATTACCTAAACGTGCTAAATTCATTGCTTCAGACTGTGCTTCACGCAATTTATAAGCGCGAACTAGTTTTTCTATTTTGGCAGGATACTCTTTTAATTGAGCTAATACATCTGTATCGACATGAGTTAATTCTCCTCTTTCAGGCACTTTACCTTCAAAGTATTTGTTTGACAAGACAACAGCTCTATTTACAAAGTTTCCTAAAACATCAGCTAATTCATTGTTAATTCTAGATTGAAATTCTTTCCAAGTGAATTCAGCATCTTTACTTTCGGGTGCAATAGAGGTTAACACATATTTTAATTCATCCTTTTTATCAGGGTTAGCTGCCATAAATTCATGTAACCAAACCGCCCAATTTCTTGATGTAGAAAATTTATCACCCTCAAGGTTCAAAAATTCATAAGCAGGTACATTATCAGGTAATACAAAACCACCATGCTCTTTTAATAAAATAGGGAAAATAATAGCGTGAAACACTATGTTATCTTTTCCTATAAAGTGAACTAATTTTGTGTCACCGGTCCAATAATCTTTCCAGTTTTTATCGTTTTTTGTAGCCCATTCTTTGGTGGCAGAGATGTAACCAATAGGAGCATCTAACCAAACGTATAGTACTTTACCATCTGCACCTTCAACTGGTACTTTTACACCCCAATCTAAATCTCTAGTCATAGCACGTGGATGTAAACCACCGTCAATCCAACTCATACATTGACCATTCACTTGGTTACGCCAATCTTTAGGATTATGAAGTTGTTTACCTTCAAAAGTTCCTTCTTTAATCCATTCTCTTAACCATTCTTCATGTTGATCCATTGGTAAAAACCAGTGAGACGTTTCTTTTAAAGTTGGTGTGTTTCCACTTAAAGTTGATATCGGATTAATTAAATCGGTAGGACTTAAATCAGAACCACATTTTTCGCATTGATCACCGTATGCACCTTCATTTTGACAAGACGGACAAGTACCAGAGATATATCTATCGGCTAAGAATTGATTAAATTCTTCATCATAATACTGTTCAGTTGTTTTTTTAATAAAGCTTCCTTTATCGTTTAGGACTTTAAAATAGTCCTGAGCTGTTTCTTTATGTAAGTCAGTTGATGTTCGTGTATAAATATCAAATGAAATGTCAAAATCGCTAAACGCTTTTTTGTTAATTCCATGGTATTTATCGACAATGGCTTGAGGTGTTGTTCCTTCTTTCTTAGCCCTTAATGTAATAGCTGCACCGTGCTCATCAGATCCACAAACAAAGGCCACATCTTCATTTTTCATTCTCAGAAATCTAACAAAGATATCGGCTGGTAAATAAACACCCGCTATATGCCCTAAATGAAGAGGTCCATTAGCATAAGGTAAAGCTGCAGTTACAGTATATTTTTGACTCATTTTTATATTTTTTAAGTGCTATAGATGAATAGCCTTGCAAAAGTACAGTTTTTATATTACAAATTAACATTCTGTTATCATACAATATAAATATAGAACTGTCGTTAAAGAGTCAACTAAAATTAATTTGCTTATTGAACAATTTACTTAACCCTATTACTGTATAAAGTGTCAATAAAACAAAAAAAAGTAGCTTGCTTTTTATTATTCTTAAGTTTAATAAGTTGTAGAAAAGATCCTAGTAATCCTATCATTTATGATGTTTTTCTAGTAGTTGGTCAATCTAATAATTATTACGGTGATGATTTAGATTTGCTGGCCTCTTTTGTTGAATCTGAAAACATAAAACAGCTAGGTAGACATGATTCCTTAAATTATCAAATAATTCCGGCAACTGAACCTTTAGAAAATCATAGTAAACCGTTAAACAAAGGTAGTTACGTTCTTACGTTTGCAAAACTTTACGCTAAAAATTTACTCGACAAAAATCATAAAGTTTTAATAATTCCTTGCGCAAAGACTGGTACTAGTTTTATTAAACATGATTGGAACAAAGGAGACAAGCTTTTTACGGATGCGGTGGAGCGGACAAGTTATATTTTAAGGCGTTATAGAGGTAGTAAGTTATCAGCTATTTTGTGGCATCAAGGTGAAAGTGATGTAAACAATGAAAATTATCAAACTGATTTAGATAATTTTATTACAATAATCAGAACTGAATTGAACGCTAAACATACCCCTTTTATTTTAGGTGGAATGGTTCCCTATTGGGTTAAACAAAATAACAAAAGAAAAGGGATTCAATCCATTATTAAAAATACACCGAATAGAATGTTATATACTAAATACGCCAATCCTGAATTTCCTTTTGTTATTGAAAAGAAAGACAATACTGTGGATTCAATCCACTATAATGCCAAGGGATTAAGAGAGTTAGGACAAAGGTATTTTACTGAATTTACTAGTTTTGAATAATTAATTTTACTATCAATTGATTCTTATTAGTAAATTACTTAGTTGTAACCACAGTAGCGTATTGAATATAAAATATATCTTTTGCTGTAAATAATAATGGAATATTATATAAGTAAGGTTTTAATGATTTTGTTTTATTTATACCTTGATGAGATTGTATAATATAGCCTAAATCGGTATACATTTTTTGAATGCTTTTACTTGTAAAAAAACGGAGATGAGTTTTATCTAGAACACCATCTTTTTCATATTCCCAATTCTTATTTACAATTAGTTTTTTCAAGACTCTAAAATACCGAATATTAGGAATTGAGCTAATGATTACTCCATTTTTTGAAAGTTTTGCTTTAATGGATTTTAAAACGGCATAAGGATCAACTAAATGCTCGAGTATATCATTGAAATAGATAACGTCAAAGTAGCCATTTGGTAATTCACTTATTTTATTTTCACAAGCACCAATTAATACTTTGTCTAATCTAGTTTCTGCAATTGAAGCAGGTTCTGGAGTCATCTCGATTCCCCAAGCTTCCATTTCAAATTTGTTCTTAATATAAGATGCAAAAGCACCTTCACCACAACCTATGTCTAAAATTGTTTTTGAAGTTTTAGGCATGAAATTAATCATTTCTTGTCTAACATTAGTGTAATAAGTGTTCGGCTTGTTATTGTAATCCATACCACTAATGTAATAACTATTATTTATTTTCGTTAACAACTTTCAGTTATTCATAAAAACAAATTACTTACTTTTATAATATGACAAATATTAGAATTGTTTCTCCTGCGAAATCAATAGAGAAAGAACATATTGATTTTGCTGTTAATTTTTTAGAAGACCATAATTTTAATGTTGAGGTGTCCTCTAACTGTTTGGGTGGTTATCATTATTTTTCTGGGACAGATACGGAGCGTTTAGCAGACTTTCAAAATGCTTTGAATGATATTAAAGTTGATGTGATTTTATGTGCTAGAGGTGGGTACGGTTGTATAAGAATTATTGATAGTTTAGATTTTACTAAATTTAGAACGAATCCAAAATTAATCATTGGGTTTAGTGACGTCACCGTGTTTCATAATCATATTCATACTCATTTTAATTTGCCTACGGTGCATGCGACAATGCCTTTAAATTTTTCAGTGAATACTAGCAATAGTTTACAATCATTGGTTGATGTGATTAATGGAAATAGAATTCAGTACAAAATAGAATCTACTATTAATAACAGACTTGGTAATGCAACAGCTGAGGTAGTAGGAGGTAATTTAGCCATCATTTATGGACTAATTGGTACAGATTCTGATATTAATTTTGATAATAAAATTCTTTTTATTGAAGACGTAGGTGAGCATGTTTATGCCATTGATAGAATGATGTGGGCTTTTCAAAAGTCAAATAAGCTAAACAAATTAGCTGGGTTGATTGTAGGTGGACTAACAAATATTAAGGATACCGATACACCATTTGGGGAATCGGTTGAGTCAGTAATTTTAGAAAGAGTTGATCAATTAGATATTCCAGTTTGTTTTAACTTTCCAGCTGGACATATTACTGATAACAGGGCAATTATATTTGGAAAACAAGCTAAGTTGTCTGTTACAAAGAATGGTGTAGCTTTTGAACAATAAAGACACTAAGAACCCATGTTTAATATGAACTTAGTGTCAATGTTAATTAATGTTTTAAAAATTTGGATGAAATAACTCTTCCATTACTTTTTTCTATTTCTACAAAATATAATCCGGTTTTTAAATCTTTAATGTTAATTACGGATTCATTTTTAATGACACTAATTTGCTTAACCAAATTTCCATTGGAAGAATATATAGATATGGTTTCAAAATTATCAGAATCAATATGAAAAATTACGCTATCGTGAGCTGGGTTAGGTGAAATTTGAAAATGAATACGCTCAACTGGTGAAGTAGACAAAAGATTGGATCTGTAAATTTCAGTTCCCGCTAAGTTTGTACATAACACCTTAGTCGATCCTATTTGATTAATTGGTATGGTAAATACATCTTGATTGATGCAGATAAAATCAGCATATTTTCCAAGTTCTATACTTCCTGTAACAGAGTCTTGTCTCATTACAAATGCACCATTAATTGTGTAGGCTTTAATAGATTCTTCAATAGATGGTAAATTTTGAGGTATTCTGGTTAAAGAGTTTTGAATTCCTACAAATGGATTTAATGAACTTACATCCCAGTCACTGCTTAAAGTCACTTTTGCCCCAGTATCATAAATAGATCTTAATGGGATTAAATTATTAGATCGATTTGCTCCTATTAAAAAGTCGTTGTCATGCCAGTGTCCTGGATTTGTAAAATCACCTGTCACCTGCATGTCTGCAATAATGTTTAACGGTTCAAGCCTTGCGTAGTCAGATGGAGTAACAATTTCTAAATGCGTAATTCTGTGTCTTCTATCTAAATCACCATTTGTATTTCTGGCTGCTTCAATTGAGTTTATAGCTTCATTTACGCCTCTATCACCAATGGCATGAATGTGAAAATCGAAACCTGTTTGCTCTAAAATTGTAATCAAATTTGTTAACCTTGCTTCATCTATATAGTTTAAACCTGTATTAAATGGTAAACCTAAATTGTCATTATATGGTGCTTCTAATGCAGCGGTGGCATTAATTGTAATTCCATCTGCATATACCTTAATTTGAGAAATTTTTAACAAGTCGTCACCCTGGTCATACAAACTTTGAATAATTGGAATCTGTGTGGTATCAACATCACTTGGGTATACCCAAGGGGCTAAATTTACCCTACAAGTTAATAGACCATCATTTTTAATTTGTTGCCAAATTGTATGATAATTTCTTTTCCAGTATGTTCTTCCTTCACAAATAGATGTAATACCGTTTTTTGCTAATAAGGGTAAACTATAATTTACTAAACCATCATAATTGTTGGCATCAATTACAGTCGTGGAACTTAAAGCATTTGATAATGCTACATCTCCAGCGTTATCCATACAAATACCGTTTGGCTCTCCCAAAGCATTTTTATAAATATGACCTCCGATTGGGTCAGGAGTGGTAGCTGTAATATTTAGTTCTTGAAGTGCCTTTGTGTTTAACCAAACTGAATGTGATGTTTCTTCCATAACAACAAGAGGTGTATTTGGGTAATAATCATCTAATATGTCTTTAGGATCTCTTGTGGCGTCATACAAAGTGTAAATAGAATGGCCTGAAGCCATTATCCATCCATTTTCGTTTGGAGTTAAAGCACAATTCTCAATTGCAGTCCCTAAATTTTCAGGATCGGTTTCTTGATTGTCTAGTCCACATCCACCAGCATTTGGAGATCCAGCCTCTAATGGGTGCATATGTACATCATGAAAACCTGGTAAAATTACGCGACCTCCCATGTCTTCAACTGTTGTACTGCCATCAATATGTTGATCTACATCAATATCGTTACCAATATATATGAATTTACCATCTTTAATTGCTATGGATTCAGCAAATGGTTGATCGTCATTAGAGGTGTAAATTTTAGCATTTCTGATTACTTTATCTGCGATTTGAGCGGATAAATTTTGACCTATAATAAGCCCAATGATACAAACAAATTTTTTCATCTTTTTAAAATTTTATGGTTTCTGTAATCAAATGTATAAGAGAAATGTCGGGCTAAAAAATTAATTCTCTGAGTGAACCTATTTTGGGTATAGAAAGAATGATTACCCTATTTTTTTACCCATTTTTAATATTAAATCTGCTTTATTTGATTTGCTAATGGGAATTTTATGTCCATCAATAATTGCAGTATTACCATCAATCAAATCAATTTTAGTGTAGTTGATAATGAATGAACGGTGACATCTAAAAAATGGGAAGTTGTCCAATTCTTTTTCCATTGCTGTTAATCCAAAGAGAGTGGTGTGTTTTTTATTGGTAGTTACTATTTTAATGTACTTATGCATACCTTCAATATATAAAATGTCGTTAAGATTAATTTTCACCAATTGATGACTTGATTTTATAATTATGTTTTGATCACTCAAGGTTTCAAATTGGTTGCCGTTTGAAGTATTTTCTATGTTTAAAATTTCAATTATTTTTTGAGTGGCTTTTTCAAACCGCTCAAAAGTGATGGGTTTTAATAGGTAATCCACTACATTTAATTCATAACCTTCTAGTGCAAACTCAGAAAATGCTGTGGTAAAAATAATTTTTGGGGGATTAATTAACGATTTCAAAAAGTCAATTCCATTGAGTCCTGGCATTTGAATATCTAAAAAAATTACATCAACATGATTGGTTTTTAAATAGTCATAAACATCTTGAGCTAAAGCAAAACTAGCAGTTAATTCCATTTGGGAAACACCACTTATATGTTGCTCTATGAGTTGACGTGCTAAGGCTTCATCATCAACAATGATGCATTTATATTTGGTCTGGTTTACCATTAATTTTTAGGTTTATATTGTAAATAGAATCGTTGTCATTTACTTTTAAATCGTAATCTTTATCATAAATGATATCTAACTGAGAGGCGATATTTTTTAATCCAATGCCTGCTTTGTCACCACGTTTAATGTATGAGTTTGAAATGCCAAAATCGATTACTGAATTTTCAATGTTTAAATTAATAATTACAAAACCATTTTTGGTTTCAATAACGTCTCCGTGCTTGAATGCGTTTTCAATTAATGTCAATAAAATATATGGTGGAATCTTAATACCAGATGTTTCACCTGTTATGGTAAAACTAACATTTTCCTTACCTGGTATTTGCCTTAAGTCTTGAATCTCTAAGTACCTTTTTATAATTTCAATTTCAGAATCTATGTAGACAAACTCATTACTCCTTTCGTAAATTAAGTAACGCAAAATGTCAGACAAGGTTGAAATCATTTTTGGTGCATCATCATGTTTTAATAGAACAAGGGAATAAATATTATTTAAGCTGTTAAATAAAAAATGAGGACTCAATTGTGATTTTAACAGCATCATTTCTGATTGCAATTTTTCATTTTTAAGTTTGAGCGTGTTTTGTTGAGCAATGACGTAGTTATTATATTCCCATACAAAATAGGAGATAACAATAAATAAAGTATGATTTAAAAAGAACAATAAGATAGCACGTTGAGGTTCTGGAGAAAGGAGGTCTGTATCAAATCCGAATAAAAAATAACTACCACAAGTTAGTAGCATTGTACTTATAAGTAGTACTGAATATTTGATTTTATACTTTTGTTTGAAAAGCAAAGGTAATAATACGAGTAGGTTAATGTAGAATTCAACCATATAAGTACATACTTCAAAACCGGTACTTAACAAACTCCTTTGGAAAGTTAAATTGTCAATGAGGTAATCAAATACATAAATTGAAATGAATAACCAGAATATAAAATGGAACCATTTTTTTTTCATGTTGCACAAGGATAATTAAAATCTATCTGTTCTGCAAAATTATTCTCTCAATTCATTAACTTTGGGTATGTAAATATAATTTACCATTATATAGATAATATGATTACAAATCCAAAGAAAAGACGTAGAAAAGCATTTTCAGTAAGCTTTAAGATTGCTTGGAGTTATGCAAGATTATTTTTACTAAAAAAAATATTAGGCCAAGTCTATTATAATAACCATATAGAAAAATTGCATGTTGTAAATGCGAATAGAACAAAAACAGCAATTTTAGAGTTAAATGGACTTTTTTTGAAAGTTGGACAATTAATTTCTATTATGTCTAATATTGCGCCTGAGGCTTATGGTCGTATATTAGAATCGTTGCAAGATAATACGCCAAATTCTGATTTTAATGAAATAAAAAGAGCGTTGGAAACTGAATTAGGAGATAAGATAGATAACCTGTTTAGTGAGTTTAATGAGACGCCTATTGCATCTGCCTCAATTGGTCAGGTGCATAAAGCAGTTTTAAATACTGGTGAACATGTTGCTGTTAAGATTCAACATCCTAATATTGATGAGTTGGCTAAAGTTGATTTAAGTATTATTGAAAAGTTAATTGGATTAGTCAGTCGTTTCTTTAAAATTAAAGGAATAAATCATGTATACAGTCAGGTGAAGGAAATGATTTATGAGGAACTTAATTATACCGCTGAAGCTTGTAATATGGAAACTATTTCGTTAAGCTGTGAAAAAATTGAGGGCATTATAATTCCAAAAGTATATTCGGAATATAGTTCTGAGAAAATATTAACCATGGCCTTTTGTGAAGGGACAAAAATTACTAATGTTGCCCAACTAAATGAGTGGGGTTTGGATGAAAATACAATTGCAGAACGCTTAATTTTTGTGTATTGTGAAATGATATTGAATCATGGGTATTATCATGCCGATCCGCATCCAGGGAATTTATTAGTTAATCAAAAGGGAGACATCATAATTTTAGATTTTGGTGCAATTGGTAGATTAAATGATGGGATGCGTGAAACTATTCCTGTTTTGGTTCGCGCTATTGTATCAAAAGACCAAGATGCAGTTTTGGAAGCTTTAAAAAAAATGGGATTTATAGCTAATGGAAAAGAAGCAAACAAAACAGCTCAAAAATTGATTTCAGCCCTAACAGAATTATTTGAAAGTGGTATTAATATTAGAGAATTTTCTGTTGACGATTTAAATAACTCAACTATAAAAGACTTTAGAAAAAATATTAATATAAAAGAGTTATCTGCTACTATTCAAGTGCCTAAAGATTGGATATTATTAGAAAGAGCCATTATGCTTTTAGATGGGGTTACAGCAAAATTAGCACCTGAATACAAACCTTTTGATACTATTAAACCCTACTTAAAGAAATTGGTGTTAAAAAATGGAGGGCTTAGAAAGTTAATTTGGGGTGTGATTAAAAAACAAGTTGGCACTTTATTTTTGTTACCAAAAAAAGTTGATGAATTTTTAACTAAAGCAAATTCAGGTGCATTAGAGTTTGAAATTAAAGACCTAGATAAAAGTACAAAAAAAATATATGCTGGTAGCCAACAAATTGGTTTTGGATTAGTATCAGTTAGTAGCTTGGCAATGGCATTTGTCTCAAATGTTTATGATAAACCTAGTTATGAAACCCTGTTTTTAAGTATTGGGATAACACTTGGTGTTGTGTTTGTATGGTCTATTTTTAAAAATAGGAAATAAGGAATGCTAACTAAACAATCAAGATTAGAGTCTGTGTTAAATGCATCTACCATTGGTGTTACCATTTCGGGCATTAGCAATTTTGAATTAAATGAACTTAAGATAAATCCTCTTACCAATTATCCTGATTTACCAACCATTAGATTGGGTAAGCAAATTGAGCGTGTTTTTTCTTTTTTAATTCAAAATTCATCAAACTATTTCATTCTAAAAGAAAATTGTCAAATTATTGATGGTAAAGTAACAATTGGGGAATTGGATTTTATTATTAAAAATAATGGAACAAAAGAAATTAGTCACCTTGAAATTGTATATAAGTTCTATTTATACGATCCATGTCAGTCATCAATTGAATTGGAAAAATGGATTGGTCCAAACAGAAAAGATAGTTTCCTTGAGAAATTGGACAAACTTAAATTAAAACAATTTCCACTACTCTATAAACCTAAAACTACTGAGGTACTATATGATTTGGATATAAATGAAATGACTCAACGACTTTGTTTTATGTCTTCATTGTTTGTACCTTTTTCTATGTTGAATGAAAGTATCCCTGTTGTTAGTAATTCTGCTATCGTTGGGTATTGGTTAACTTTAATTGACTTTAAGGCATTAGTTAAGGTAATGGATCAGTATTATTTGCCAAAAAAACAAGAGTGGGGAATTGCACCACAAAGTAATTCAGAATGGTATTCGTTTTCAGAGGTTAGTGTACTAATTAATGAATCATTGGAAAGGCAATTTTCACCATTGGTTTGGATTAAAACAAGTGAATTGACTTATGAACAATGTTTCATTGTTTGGTGGTAAGGTTATTATAATCTTCTTCTCTCATGTCGTCCAGCTGTTTTGTTTCTGATAAGAAAATAGACCAATATTTAGAATGATAATCATCTTCATTCATAAATTTTATACAATCGTTGAACTGAGATTGAATGTTTTTTGAAACAGTATTGTGGTGACACCAGATCATAAAGTCACTATAGATTTTTGTAATAGTTTCCTTTCTATTTTTTGAAAGTACCTTAGCACTATAATAATGAGGTCTGTCTAAAATGTTAATATAAATATCGTTGGTCTCAATTAAATTAAGGGACAAACATTTTTTATAAAAATCAGGCAATGTTTCAATATTAAATACAGATATTGTTGGTGATATTTTAAAAGAGACATTGGATAGTGTTCTAAGGCTTTCTCTGTTGGTTATAAATGTGTTCCAGTTTAATTCTTTTCTAATGTATTCTCCGAGCTCTTCTGATTCATCAATACTCGCTAATACTTCTACTTCTTTAAAGTGTCTCCAGTAGCTTAATATGTCGTAGTTTTTGAACTTTAGTTTGGAGAAGTTAGTATTATACCTAAGTTTAATATTAGTGATTTTACTTTCAATTAAATAATCTAATAGTAAATAATGTTCTTCAGTAACTAAGGGTTCACCCCCAGCAAAATAAAATTCTTGAGCTTGATGCATGGAATGCCCATTTTTTTCAATGAATTGTTTAAAGTCATTAATATTTCTAATAATTGCTTTGTTACCTAAAGTAGTTTGAAGCGTTTTGGCTTCATTAAACCATTTTGAACTGGCACCATGCCAACAGGTTCTACATCTAAAATTACATACATTTGAAAAACGTATATCGTAGTATATTGGGTTACTTATTGTCGTGATATCAACATTTGAAAATTTTTCAAAGGTTTCTTGTCTTATACTTTTCGCACCAGACAATTCTAAGTTAATGCAAACCGCACATCTTTTATCTATTTCACCTTTTATGAATTTCGTTCTAATATCAGTTATCGTTTCATTATTCCAGATAGTCTGAATAGAACTGTTATTAATATTCCCGTATTTTATGGAGGAAACACAGCAGGCATTAACCTGACCTTTAGATCCTAAATGGAAATGAATCCATGGCATTAAGCAATATGGTTTAGTTTTAGTCTCGATTCTGTAAATGTATTAATTTTTAAGCAAAAAAAATGGGAACAAAATTAATTGCTCCCATTTATATTTGATAAGTAACTTATTTAATTTTTTCAATCATTATTGGCATTGTACCCATACATTTTGATTGTCTCCTTGAAGAGGTGTAAATTAGTTGTACATTTTTACCATCTTCTTTGAATTTTTCATCTAACTCTAAAGGTTCTAATAATACTTCTTTTTGATCAATAGTCACAGCGATTATAAAATCACAACCATCTGTTTTACGCATATCTTTTATAGTACCACTTACAAGGCGCTCAATAGTTTCTGTTTCTGCAGGCTTTGTTTGTGTTTTTGTTTGGTCTGCTGCCCTTTCTTTAGTAGAACCACAAGCAATCATACCAATTGTTAGCGCAATAAATAATAAGTTTTTCATATTAGTTTAAGTATATCTTTTTACTCATATTAGTATTTTCGCCACTTAACTTAACCAAATAAATTCCTTTTGAAAAATCTGAACTATTATAAGTTTTTGATTTATCTTGTCCATTGACTTTTTCAGAAATTATTATTTTTCCGTTTAAATCATATATAGTTATTTCTAATTGAGAATCTGAAATATCATTCCATTCCATGGTTAATGAACCGTGGTGTGGCTGGTAAGCATTAAAAGATGGATTTATTACTTCTTTTTCTTCTTGACCTAATAATTGCCAAGCACTGAAAGAAAAAATTCTGGTTTTCACAGATCCATTAGATCCTAAATATTCACCTGTATACCAATAAGTTCTATCATCTACAGGATCCATTGTCATTTGAGCGTAATCTCCAAAACGATTAAATCCTGTTTGTGATCCTAATCCTTCAACTGCTGATTGCTCAGTTACTGTCATTTGATTTATTGGGTCATCTTTAAACCTACCTGTAAATCTTAAGCCTGGGTAGTTGTTTGCACCTGAAAATGAATAGGCCATTCCAATATTACCATGACGATCCATTGCGATACTACCCATCCAACGGCTATTAGAGTTGTCTGGAGAATAAGTAGATTCTTGGTGAATGTACCAAACCCCATCATTATTTTCTCTTAATTCATACCATCTAATTCCAGCTCTATTTGTATTGTCAACATCAACTGTAGTACACATCATTGCCGTATTATGAGTGTCGAATCTTCTATATTGAGTTTTATACATAAAAATGCCTGGTACACCGTCTAATTTTTGAGTTGTTCCTTTTTGTGTAATATCATTCCAATTGTTAGTAAATCCAGAGTTAAATGAGATAGCAGGTAATTCTTGGCTTACAACAACTGATGAGTTTGATGGTGTTGTCCAATCTACTTCACACTTAATTACTTTAATATGGTCTGAACTTACGCCATTCCAAGAGTTATCTTGTATGTGAAAGTAATAGAATGGTGCATTAGGTTCTGGTGCCGTTGCACCTTCCGCATAAGATGGAGAAAAACTTCTAAAGAAATACCTAATTGATGATGGGAAGTTCATTCTAACCATTTGTGCTGATTGTCCTAATAACATTTTTTCTCTTTCAAAAACAACACAATTATTACTAGAACAATTTGCTGACATATAATATCCATTTGACCAAACTCCAAATTTTGGATAATCTGGAAACCCTGTAGTTGGTACATCAAATGTATATGAATGATAAGATCCTAAAGCATCAGATGTTTCAGAAATAGCTATTAATATTTTATCGGTAGCTGTTTGAAATTGACTAATAAACCATCTGTCAGCATATCTGTCATACATTATAATTGGATCACCGTCATTTGTACTACCCGGCCATAATGAGGATAATTGATTTGAAAACCCAGCGCTAGACCCATCTTTATTATATACTCTATATGCTGTGTTCTTACCTTGTACAAAATGATTTTTACCTACTGCGCCTGATGGATCTGGAGGTCCACCACCACTTAATCCATTAAAGCTTTGGATTAAACTTGTACTGGCTTTATACATTGGACCCTCTGTTTGTAATGCGGGATCAATATGATTATTTTCAGGAATTCCTAAGTCTTCTAATCCAACAGAATTTGTTTTTTTCCCGTCTTTTACTTTATATTCTTGAAAAACATCATTAGCAATTCCCATATCAGAACCAAGTAAGCTTCTTAAAGGGGGGGTTTTATAATACTCAGAATTGGTAGCTACACTTTGGTATCCTTCTCCAACTTTTGAATCCTGAGAAAATCCAAAGTAAGCTGAAAACACAAGTGTTGTTATTATCAGTTTTTTCATAATTTTAATATGGTTTGTGAGTTGTAAATCTACAATATTAATTTAATGTAATAAAATTATTAACTCAATAATTATTGTATTGCTATACATATTATGCCAAATTGTCGTTAAACTGATAGTTTAAGTTGATGTTATTCAACACTATATGTGTTTTTGAAAGTGGTATATATTGATTTTTAATCGATAAAAAACGTTTTTTAAACGTTTTTTCTATTTAAAACCTAAAAATGATTTTAATAATTCATAAGATTCTGTTACTTTTTGATACATTTTTTTTGCACTTTTTTGATATTTTTCTTCTAAGTGCATGGCTTTATCAGGATGGTATAATACTACTAGTTTTCTGTATGATTTTTTAATTTCTGAAGGAGTGACTCCTTTTGATAACTCCAAAATTTTATAAGCTTCATCAATTTTTGAATGGCTATGCTTTTTATATTTTGTTTTTGTTCTTTGCTGTTTTTCTTGGTTTCTGTTGTATCCGTTTTCTGTAATAAACGAATACATGGCTAATATGGACTCTAATTGATGCGCTCTTAAACCAATTCCATGGGTAATTTTGTAAAGACAGTCTAACTCATTTTGTGTTAAAAATCCATCAACGATTGTTATTTTCACTAAAAAGTTTAATAATTGTAGTTTTGTTGCGGGGTCTTGTTTATAGTCTATACTTTTTAAGGCTAATTTTATTGAATCTTTTGAGTTGATAAATAGTTTTAATTTTTTTTTATAAAATGGTAAAGCTTCTTCACCAAATTCTTTTTTAAAAAATTGATAAACAAAACCTAATTCGAGAGAAGTTACTTTTTGGTCACTTTTTAAAATATAGGCGGTTAGCCTTAAGAATTCAGAAGTGAAATCAAAACGTTTTTGTTTTGCTCTATATCTCGGTAAGTATATGATTCCAAAGATTAAAACGCTAATTAATAAAATTGAATTTAAATAAGCATAAATAGGATAGCCATTAGATTGACTGTATAATAAAAAAGTGTTTAGCAGAATATTCATAAGTTGACAAAGATAAGATTCTATTAGGGTTAATAAACTGACTTATGGCACTTTTCAAATTTTAAATAGATACAATGTTAACTTTTTACAAATGGATGAAGTGGTAGCCTGTTTAATTAGGTTTTAATATTTTTGTGAGCGTAGAAGTTAATTTAAAGCCTGACCTGTATAGTTTTTACAAACTTAAAAAGCCATCAAAAAGATAAGTCTCTTTGATGGCTTTTGAATAGTGTGTAATAGAGTATTACTTAATTACTCCTAACTCTTTTCCTACTTTTTCGAAAGCAGCTAATGCTTTGTCTAAATGTTCTGTTGTATGAGCTGCAGATAATTGAACTCTAATTCTTGCTTGTTCTTTTGGAACTACTGGGTAAAAGAATCCTACGGCATAAACTCCTTCTTCTAATAAACGATTAGCAAATTTTTGAGACAATGCTGCATCATATAGCATAACGGGAACAATTGCAGAATCACCATCTTTAAATTCTAGCCCAGATTTTTTTAATCCTGCTTTAAAATAGTTTGTGTTTGCTTCTAACTTATCTCTTAATTCGGTTGATCCGCTTAATAAATCAAACACAGCAATTGAGGCTCCAACAATAGAAGGTGCTAATGAATTTGAAAATAAATATGGACGTGATTTTTGACGTAACATATCAATCACTTCTTTCTTACCTGTTGTAAATCCACCCATAGCGCCACCAAGTGCTTTTCCTAATGTTCCGGTAATTATGTCTACACGTCCCATTACGTTATTGTATTCATGAGTTCCTCTTCCTGTTTTACCAATAAATCCAGTAGCATGACAATCATCCACCATAACCATAGCGTCATATTTATCAGCTAAGTCACAAATTTCATCTAATTTGGCAACAAAACCGTCCATTGAGAATACGCCATCAGTTACAATAATTCTATTACGTTGGTCTTGCGCCGCAATTAATTGTTTTTCTAAATCTGCCATATCAGAATTTGCATAACGGTAACGTGCAGCTTTACATAGTCTTACACCATCAATAATTGAGGCATGATTTAATGAATCAGATATAATAGCATCTTCTTTTGAAAATAATGGTTCAAAAACACCACCATTTGCATCAAATGCTGCGGCATATAAAATAGTGTCTTCCATTCCACAAAATTCAGATATTTTTGCTTCTAATTCTTTATGAATATCTTGAGTTCCGCATATAAATCGTACTGATGACATTCCAAAACCATGAGAATCTAACGCTTTTTTAGCACCTTCAATTACTGCTGGATGTGACGATAATCCTAAATAATTATTAGCGCACATAATTATTACTTCATCTCCTGAGTCAACAGTAACAACGGCACCTTGTGGTGATGTAATAATTCTTTCTTCTTTGTATAACCCAGCTTCCCTAATTGCTGATAATTCGTCTTGTAATTGTTTTTCTAATTTTCCTATCATGCTAATTTGATTTTAAGTGTGTAAATATAAAAAATTTTAAGATATGAAAACGGGGTTTGATTCGTGAAATACCATAAGTTTTATCTAAATAGCGTTTAGTTCTTCTTTTAATTTTTTTGTAAGTCCGTTTACTACTAAATCGTAGGAATGACTTATCAGTTCAAATAATTTTCTATCAGATACATCTCCTTCAATTTCAATTGTATTCCAATGTTTTTTGTTCATATGGAATCCAGGTTTAATGCTATGAAATTCTTCTCTTAACTCTATCGCTAATTCTGGGTCACATTTGAGATTTGTACTTACAAAATTTTCAACACTTGCTAAGGCAAATATTTTATTCATTACTTTAAATACTATTGTCTTATCGTCAAAAGGAAAACCTTCTGTTACGCCTGGCATTTTTAAACAATAATCTCGATAGTCTTCTATGTTCATTCGTTATGGATTGATTTAATTCAATGAAGTTAATATTATTTGATCAAAAAAAAGCATTAACAATTAAGTTAATGCTTTTTTAATTTTTATTATAATTGAGTTTAATATTTTACTTCAATACTTTCACGATTAATAAATTCAGCTTTTGCCTCAGTTAACCATTTCGCAAATTTAGTACCCTCACCATGTGATCTATAATTTGCATCACCATTTAATATTTCACCATTTTTGTCTAAGGCAATATATTGAGGTTGGGTACTAGAAGAATATAATTCAGATTGCATGTCTGCCCATTTGTCTCCCCAAGTCACTAGCTCTTTGCCAGTGTATGGTGATTTTTCTTTAGTAGGCATATCAATTCTTTCATCCACTGCTAATGAGACCACAACAAAATCATTACTCATTAATTTATGCACTTTTTCATCTGACCAAACGTTTGTTTCCATTTTTCTACAATTTACACAATTGTGACCTGTAAAATCTAACATTAATGGTTTACCTACTTCTTGAGCATAAGCTTCAGCTAAATCAAAGTTACGGAATACGAATAATCCATGTTCCATTTTTGCTCCTTCTGGAATTTCTGTTATTTCAGTAATACCATCAGTATGATTGGTATTAGATGTAGTGTTAGGCTCAAATGCATGACCATGAATTCCATAAGGGATTTCAGAATATGATACTGGAGGTGGGAACGCAGAAATTAGCTTTAAGGGTGCTCCTGATAAACCGGGTAACATGTAAACTGTAAATGCTAATGAAAGAGTAGCTAAGACTACCCTAAATGTTCCTAGTCCGCCAGTTAATGGAGAGTCGTGTTTAGTTTGGAATACACCAAACAAATATAAAGTCATCGCACCAAATATTCCGATCCATATAGCGATAAATACTTCTCTTTCTAATAAGTGAGCTTGTACTGATAAATCTGCATTTGATAAGAATTTAAAAGCAAATGCTAATTCTAAAAATCCTAAAACAACTTTTACATTATTCAACCATCCACCTGAAGAAGGCAATTGATTCAACCATGATGGGAAAATTGCAAATAGTGCAAAAGGTAAACCTAAAGCGAAACCAAATCCTGCCATACCCCAAGTTAAGTTCCAAGCACCTCCACCAGAAGCAGAAGCTAATAAACTACCTAAAATTGGGCCTGTACATGAAAAAGATACTAAAGCTAAAGTTAAGGCCATGAAGAATACACCAATTAAGCCACCAATATCTGATTTTGTATCCGCTTTGTTTGTCCACTTTGCAGGTAAAACGATTTCGAATGCACCTAAGAAAGATAAAGCAAAAATAAATAGCATCAAGAAAAAGAAAATATTTAATGGACCGTTTGTCGCAATATTGTTTAGTATGTTTGGGTTTAAGGAATCCATTAAATGGAAAGGTACACTTAGTAAAACATATATTAATAAGATAAAGAATCCATACATTACACCTTTGAATAATCCTTTCTTTTTGTTTTCTGATCCCTTAGTAAAGAAACTTACTGTCATAGGAATCATAGGGAATACACAAGGCGTTAATAAGGCAAATAAACCGCCACCAAAGGCCAACCAAAATATTCCCCAATAACTACTTTTCTCTGTTTCACTAGTAATCGTTTGATTAATTGCTTTTTCTAAAGGAATTTCAAAATCTACTTGTTTTTCAGTAAACACGTCTCCGTTTTCATCTATACCAGAATAGATTAATTTTCCTTTAATTACTTGTAAAGAATCTTTTAAATCTATTTTAATTTTTTGAGAATACAATCCATCAATATAAATATTGTCATTCGCATTTGCTAGGGTTAGATTTCCTTCTGTAGAATATTTACCATCAAATGTAATTTGTAATGGGTTTTCTGATGTGTTAGCGTTCAGAACCCAACTTTTTGTAATTGCTGGTTTAACTCTTAATTCATAATCTGTATCTGAAGTCTGAACTGCATAAGTTTGAAATCCAATTTTTGATTTAAATTCTTCTTCAACATGGTCTTCGGTAGTCTCTTCTATAACTTCATCTTCTCCTGTTTCAGTAGTTTCTTTTATAGCGTTAGGATCGCAGTCAATTCCTTTGACAGCTATGTCTTTATTTCTAAATTCAGGAGCAAAACAAGCTTCTAAACAAGCCATAAATCCATATTCTAACTTTATTTTAAAATCTTTTTTTGATTTAATTTTAATCTTCTGTTTGAATATTGCTTTCTTTCCATCAAAAATTCTCTCAGGAAATTGTCCTTCATGCAATTTTGTTCCATATTCTTTAGCCTTTCCAATCAACTTATAGTCATCTGATGGCGTAAAAATGAATTCTGTAGGAAAACTAATTCCTCCTTCTGGTTGTTTTTGTGCATATATATGCCAACCATCTTTTTGGTTAACTGTTATTATAATTCGTGCTTCATCACATTCACCATACTCTACTTTAAAGTTCCAGTCAATTACTTCATCAACGGAAGCTGGCATAGTATCATCACCTTGTGCCTTGATGTTAAACGTAAATGCTATCAATAGAGATAGTACTAAACCTATTTTTTTCATGTGTATTGTTAATTTAACTACAAAAATAGAAAAATCTTTGGTTTAAAAATTGTTGTTTGATTTTTATTATTGGAATTTCAAAATTAAAAAAGCAACAGTTTTAAGTGTTGCTTTTTTTGTTAAGTCCTTTTAATACTATAATGTGATTACTTTCTTAATTCTAGATATTGGAATCCAAACACCACCTTTTAAACAAATAAACTTGGCACCAGCAGCCCAAATAGTAGTTTCTACTGCTTTTAACCCTACATCATCAAAGAATTCAATTCTCATTTTACCTCTGTATGAGTTTCCAAGTCTAGTGGCTTCAATTAATTTATTTTTAAGTTCTAATTGATCTTCAATTTCTAATTCTTCTTGTTGTAAATCGCCTTTGAAATGTAATTTTGAAATTAGTTCTTTTTCTATTAGGGTTGGTTTTAAAGTGTCTTGCATGTGTTTGGTTTTAAAGATGAATAGTGAAATAATATACCAATTGACTATAATCGGAATTACAATTTATGAAAAAAACACGTATTTACCAAATGTTTTAACATAAAAAAAGGAATTACAATTTGTAATTCCTTATTAATTTTTTCAATTTTCACTACTAGTTCATGATGTAGTTCTTGATAAACTCCTCCAACTTAACTTCTTTACCATTTACAGTAATTGTTTTTATTTCTAAGCTTATAAAAAAACGAGTAATCACTCTTCTTGCCATTTCGCTATCTTCAATTAAGCTAATTTTTACTGAAATTCCGTTTTCAGTTTGAACCGGCATAACGTTAAAGTAATTGGTATAATAATTTGCAGTTTTTGTTATATCTTTAATTGAATAGTTTGAATCAAAAGAGAAGTTGAAAATACCAACTATTTTTGCATTTTCTGCCGTTGTAGCATCTGAATAAGTAACTATTCCATTTGCAAAAGTTGACACTGTAAGAAACAATCCAACTAATAATCCTAATACTTTTTTCATCTTTTTGGTTTTAATTAATATACTATAATAACACAATTGATGTGCCAAAGGTTGCATAAAGATACTAAATAAATTTATATTTTCAAAAAAATCCATTTTGACTTAACATAAAGTGATTAAATATTACCTTTGAAATATGAGTTTAATATTAAGATTAACAGATGATAAAATTGAGGCTGGTTGTGATGAAGCTGGAAGAGGTTGTTTAGCAGGTCCAGTTGTTGCTGCAGCGGTCATTTTACCTAATAATTTTAAGAATGACATGTTAAATGATTCAAAAAAATTATCTGAAATTCAAAGAAATAAATTATAC
>Ga0256845_1000919_pt1 | contig 25223 bp, 18 predicted proteins | sample RiftiametaG_FD_189101 | JGI IMG/M metagenome (GOLD analysis project Ga0256845, IMG submission 189101) | Tube worm associated microbial communities from hydrothermal vent at the East Pacific Rise, Pacific Ocean - Riftia | ecosystem: Host-associated > Annelida > Integument > Unclassified ... | reverse complement strand
GCGACCGCTGGCTAGAGCGACTGCTGGCTAGAGCGACTCCCAGGCCTCAGCGTCGAGGGCCGGGAAGCTGATATCGCACTGCCCGGGATTCGAGATGCCCTCGAGCCGAACCAGGCCGTCCCGATTGGTCTTCCGGCGGACGACTTTCCCGTCGGGCAATGTAATCGCGCACTCGATGCCCACGAGCGCCTCGTCGTCTTCCCCGACCACCAAGACCTCGATCCAATGGTCCTCTTCGGGCTCCAGTGGCACCGGTACCGGCGCCACGCTCTCGAGGCGCACGAGAGTCTCGCTCGGCTGGGCCGCCGCACGGATGAGCCGGGTCTGAATCAGACCCCGCTCGATCAGCCGGGCAACGTGGTGACACAGAGCCTCGTCGTCGAGGTCGGCCGAATTCCCCGGCGCGACAGCGTCGATCAAGCGCTTCAGGGCGGCCCGGTTCCCAGGGTCGCGGGAGAGCAGCGCGCGTATTCGGGCGGCGTCGACCGCCTGCACGCTGACTTCGTGCCAAGGCACCAACTCCAACTCCCCGGTGGGGCCACTCAGACGGATATGCATGGGTTCTCAGGGTGTGAGGGTGGGAAGGGGCAGCTACGCGATCCGAATACGAGCCCCACGATCGTCCGATTCGGCGACCAGTTCAGACTGAGCGCGCAACCAACGCTCGGCTCGCTCGCTCGCGCCCACACCCAACAAGATCCGTCGGGCACCTTCGGCGCTGCTGGCGCGGGTCTCGATGAACACACGGTAGCCCTCCTCCAAGCGGCGGAGGATCCAGCCGAGGATGGCGCTCGGGTCCTCGCGGGCGACGACGACGATCGAGCCTCGCGGCATCGCACACAGGGCCGACCAGGCGTCGAGTGGCTCGACCCGCTCGTCGATGGTGATCGATGGGACAGAGAAAGCCTTGGCCAGGGCCACACCAAATCCACGCTCACAAATATAGACCAGGGTCCCCGCCTGGATCTCCTCAGAGAGCGCATCCACCGCGACATTCCGACCCCGATCGTCTTCTCGGTCTTCCCCCTCGTAGGCCGCGAGCTCCCGCAGGGTCTCGGCGTCGGCAGAATGCTGAATCTCGATCTCTCGTCGGGTCGGCGTGTTGGCCGAGGCTGCGGGGATCTCTCGACGGGTCGCCCGGATGCTCGCGGCCTCGCTCTGAACTGCGACCTGCAAAGTCGGTGCGCTGGCCCCCACCGGAGCATCGAGTGCGGGCGCAACCCCAAAGTCGGGCTCGTCCGGCCAGTCTTCCCGGAGTTCGGCCTCCGAACGCTCTCCGATGACCGTGACCGCGGCTCCAGCTCCAACCCGGTTGGATTCCGCAGAGTTCGGACGGCGACGAGCGACCGCCCCCCCCGAGTCCCCAGCACGCTGGAACGGGCCTTGGTCTTCGTCTTCGTCGTCCTCGGGGACGCCGATATAGTTTTCAGAGTCGACCGCGCCGACGATCCTCGAGGTCGGTGCATCGGCAGCGCTGGTCCTGCGCCCACGCTCGACATGCGGGGCCCCAGACAGACCGGCCAGGGGGTCCCGGCCGTCGTCGAAGGCGTCGAACTCTTCATCGTCGTCCAACGCCCAAGTGCCGCTCTCAAAAGGTGCTGCAGCGGGGCTCGAGGGACGTCCGTGGGCGAGGCCCGACGACATATCAAAGGCATTGGGATCCGCCGATCCACCCCGTGCGGGCCCCGACATCGCACTCCCGTATCCTGTCCCAGAGCCAGAACTCGAGCCAGAACTCGAGCCAGATCCAGCTGGATGTTCGAGCTCGATCTCCAGGCCGACAGTGCGCCCGGCCCGAACTCGAATCCCATCCATGCCGGGCTCCGCCAACACCGACCACTCTGTGGTTCCAGTCAGGCCGTCGTGGGTCCGGTCGAGCACGAACTCGACTGGGTTCCCGACCGCGAGCTCGATCTGTTGCGAGTCGTCGACGACGGCCGCGATCATCTCGAACAGTGCGCCGCCTGGAAGCACGGAGCTCTCCGCCTCGCTCCCGCGGACGGTCGTATAGACGACCGGTTGCCCGGACTCGAGCAAGACCTCGCTGGCCGATCGGGCGACCGCATCCTCGAGCACGCTGGCGAGGGTGCGCATGTGCAGACGATAGCAAACTGTCTGACCTTCCGGGCGGTCCGAATCCGATTCCCGTGACACGCGCAGGTCACCGCCCACGACGAGTCCAGATCGGGCCTGGATTGAGCTAGCCGGCCATCGGGCCCACTCGGCGTCACTCACACATTGCGGGCGAGGGTCCGCGGCTGCATGAAGGTGCGCATACCGGACACGCTGCGGGTGTATCCATAACCCGACATCTTCCACCCGACCCAGGGAGCCCCGGCGGCCGCGCTCAGGCCTCGGTTGATGCCGATCATACCAGCCTCGAGACGCTCGGCGACCGCGTCCGTGTCCGGGCCCGGCGGACCCCATACAGACGCCCCCAATCCAAACTCGGAGGCATTGGCACGCCGCACGGCCTCGTCGATGTCGCGAAAGTCACTGATTGCAACGACCGGTCCGAAGGTCTCTTCGGTGGCGATCCGCATGTCGTCGCTGACCCCTCGAATAACGCTGGGTGCCAACCAGTAGCCCGGGTCGCTGGGCTGACCATCGACGACAAACTCGGCGCCCCGGGCTCGGGCGTCGGCGAGCTGCTCCAGGACCAGCGCCCGCTGCCCCGCGTTCGCCATCGGCCCGAGGTCCGTCTCCTCGTCGAGGGGATCACCGATCCGCCGCGACTCGACGATGCGCTTGACCTCCGCCACAAACGCCTCTTCGAGGTCAGCGTGGACAAATACCCGCTCGGTGGCGACACAGATCTGTCCCGAATTGTTGATCGAGCTTCCAGCCGCGAACGCCGCGGCTGCCGCCACGTCGGCCCCCGGCAACACGATCATCGGGTCTTTGCCTCCCATCTCCAGGACCAGCCGTTTCATGCCTTCGGCGGCGCTGCGCATGATCGCCTGTCCCGTGCGGACCGAACCCGTGAACGCGATCATCTGAACGTCGCTCTCGACCAGGGCCCGGCCGACCTCGCCGCCCCCTTGGACGAGTCCAAACAAACCAGCGGGCAGAAATTCGCTGACCAAACCGTGGTAGATGGCGCCGCTGCGCGGTGTGAACTCCGAGGGTTTGAGGACCACGCCGTTGCCCGTGAGCAGGGCCGACATGACCAGGTTGTTCGGCGTGCTGACCGGGAAGTTCCAGGGCGCGATGACCCCCACGACCCCGAGAGGACGCCACTGGGTAGTCACCTCGATCGCCCCTTCGACGCCGACTTCGTCGGACCAAGCGGCCCGGGCCCGTTCGATGAACGCGAGGCTGCGAAGCTGGATGTTGCGGACCTCGGCGCGCGCGACTTTCAGGGGCTTGCCCATCTCGGTAGCGACGCTGCGCGCGAGCTCCTCAGAGACCTCGGGTTCACGGATCCGATCGACAAAGCGGCGGACGATCTCCGCGCGCGTCTCGAATCCAACCGCAGCCCAAGCCCGCTGGGCCTCGGTGGCGGCGGCCACGATCGTGGGGAGGTCCAGAGGGTCGGTCGCCGGGATCGGGGGCAGCGCCACTCCGGTCGCGGGATTGGTGGTCTCGACGGTGTCGGCCATCGGCCGCAGTGTAAGCCCGCCAGGGCGCTTGGCCAGAGCGACGACCTTTTTGAAGGCGCGAGGATCGGGTCAGCCGTCGGGGCCCGCGCTCGGGTTCGGGTCTCCGGGCCGGACCAGGGCGGCAGCGACCAGCGACGCCAGCATCGCCATGGCTCCGGCGGGCACGATCAGGACGGGCCACCCGGGATCGGTGGGACCGTGGGTGAGCCCTCCGACCATGAAGCCCACACCCACAAGGGCTGCCCCCGAGAGCGCCGCCACGCGGATCTTCTCGGCCCAGGCGCTCGGTGTCTGCAGCCGCTCGAGCGCCCAGGCGAGGCCCACATTGACCAGCGCGAGCAGACCACCGTGTGCGTGGCCGAGCCGCAAGAACTCACGCCGCAGGGGATCGTCGACCCAGCCTTGGATGCGCAGACCGAGCATGGCCTCGAGCCAGAGCCCCGAGGCCAGGAACAGGGCGAGGAGGGCGATCGTCGCCCGAAGGTGGCGCTCGGCACTCACGGCGGTCCCTTGTAGCCTCAAACGACACCCGCCCGCCACTCGGTCCCTCTACTCGCCGATGTAGATCTCCAGCCCGACCCGGCCCTCGATCAGGGCCTGACGCCTGGCCTCGTCCTCAGCCAGGGGCGCTCGAACCCGAGCCGCGCCAAAACTGCGCTCGAGCAGCGTGTCGATCTCGACGACGACCTCGATTCGATCGGCGACCGGGCCCATGTAGTCGTACTCGGCCAGCACATTCAAGAGCGCGCTCCGGGCCTGTCCGTCTGCGGTGGGGAGCTGTCCAACGAGGCTCTGGAGACCGCGCCAGGCAAACCACCGCACCGAGGGATACTCGTCTTCGAGGCCCTCGACGATCCAACCCATGCGCTGTGCGAGCGCCCCCGTGGCCCGCGGCTGGGCGAGGGCGTGCGCGGCCAGGTTGCGCTGAATGGGGTCCCCGCCGAGGAGGTCGAGGACGACCTGGGGCGTCGTGTCTGGCCCGGATGCCCCAGCTCCCACGCTTCCCCAAGCTCCCACGGCTGCCTCGGTGGCAAACCCGAGCGCCTCCGAGCCGGCGGCTGCCCAGGCCCGACTTCGATCGACGTGGCACTGGGTACACGCGTCGGGCTGGTCGTGGCGCCCGAGCAGCATTGCGGGATCCGGGTTCGTGATTCGGTGGCTGCGCATGCCCTCGAGCAGGCCATAAGTGATACGCGGCATGTGGCAGTCGAGGCAGTCGACCACGGCCTTCGACCCCCTGCCAGCAGCTCCGTCGAGGGCCTCGCGGTGGCGCGCGTGTCCAGGTGAGCGCCGGCCTGGGTCGTGACAGCCGGCGCAGGCCCCCTCCCCACTTCGACCCGTGCGCAGCTGACCATCGGGCGAGTCGCCGTGCATGTCGTGGCAGTGGTTGCAGCCCAGCCCCTCCTCCGCGGCGTCCGACTCGGGGGGATCCGGCTGCCAACACGGTGAGAGCAGCAACCCCTGGTATTCGTAGGCCGACAGGCGCGGTGTCCCGTCAGGCCAAAACCGGGCTGCGAAGGGCGGCGCGCCGTCGCTCCCGTCGAGCCCCTCGACCCCCGGCACGGTGGTCGCCGCGAGGATCGGTCGAGAGGTCCGGGCCAAGACATCGCCCGGGACAAAACCGTCGCCCTCGCGCAGCACCGAGGCGATATCTCGGCCGATCCGTTGGCCGTGGCAGCGGGCACAGACCTCACTCGCGCGGGCGGGGCTCATGCGCCCGGGATTGGAGATCGAGGCGTCGCCCTCCCCCCGAGCCAACAGCCGCCGCAGGGGGTTGCCCCGGTGCCGCTCGACGTGGGCCTGCCCGGACCCGTGGCAGGCCTCGCAGCCGATCCCGAGCTCACCCACCCGGGTCTCGAACGACGCACCCGCACCCGCCAAGCCGGGGACCGGATCCGTATTGTGGCAAAATATGCAGTTGTCGTTCCAGCGGCTCAGGTGCCGGTTGTAGTCGCGCAGCAGCCCAGGCTCGCCCTCGGGCTCGACAAAGGCGCCGTTCATATGGATCCAGCGCCGAGTCGCGCGATGCCAGGCCAGGGGCAGGCGCCACAGCTCCCCCTCCCCTCCCCCACGATCGATGTAGGCGATGTACTGCTGATAGCGGTGGCTGCCCACGGTCAAGCTCACGCTGGCGTCCATGAGGAGCTCCCCCAACTCGATCGAGTCGCCCTCGCCTCCACTCTCTTCCAAACGCCAAACCCGAACGCGTGGAGCCCCCGTGGCGTCCCGATCCATGGTTGCCCGGAAGCCGAGATAATCCAGACTCTCGCCGGCGAAGGGCGCGAGGACACCGTCGTGAATGGGCCCGTCTCCCCGGCCCGCCCCCGCATGATCGGACACGCGCGGAGTCTCGAAACCCACCCGCAGCCGACCCTCGTGTGTGGCCGACGTCTCCGAGCCCGACGTCGGGTCTTGGGTCATGGTCCGATGCCAACTCCTGCGCCAGCTCTCGAAGTTGTCTGGGTGGCAGCTAGCGCAGGTCTGCGAGCCCACGACCGGGTCGCCGTGGCGATCGGGCGACGACCACGCAGCCGGGTCTGCGGCCGTCCACGCCAGACCTGCAGCCCCCGCGATGAGCCAACACAGCCCGGGCCCAAACAGCAGCGACGAGGCGAGCGTCGGCCCCCGTCGGCGGGGCACAGAGGCCACGCTCAGTCCGCCACCATGCGGATCAAGACTTCGCGATCGTAGAGGCGAATGGAGACCTGGGTCCCGTCGCTGGGCAGCGCTGCCGGGATCCCGGGGGTCAGGCTGCGACCTTGATACACGGTCCCATTTTGACTGTGTAGATCGGCGATCCAGACCTGACCGCGGTGGCTGAAGATACACGCGTGCAGCCGGCTCAGGCGCCGCGAGGCGACCTGATACTGACAGGCCTCGTGCCGACCGAGGACGACCGGACCGGCGAGCACATCAAAACGCTCAGCTCGCTCTTCACGCGACGAGCTGAGCTCGAGGGTCGGCAGGCTCAGCGGGGGAAACAGGGGCTCGAACTCGGTCGGCGGCGTCCACAGACCGTCGGCGATCGCGGCGCTGCGAAACGCGGAGGACTGCTCCGCCGAGCTCGTGAATCGCTCGCGCGGGTCCTTGGCCATAGCCCGCTGCATGAACAGATCGATGTTCGGAGCCCTGAGAAACTCTTGGTCGCTGCCGTGGAGCGTGCTCCCGTCCTCGTAGGGCTCGGCCGTCAAAGGCACACGCAGCGGAGGCACGGGCGCGGTCATATGCTGGCGCAGCAGCTCGGGTAGATTTCGACCGTCGAAGGGCGGCCGGCCACACAGGAGCTCGTAGCAGAGCACCGCCAGCGCATAGCGGTCGGTGGCTGGACCCACGCGCTTCGTGTCTCTGAACTGCTCCGGGCTCATGTAGTGGGGCGTGCCGAACACGGATCCGGTGGTCGTCGCCGCCTCTTCGGACAGCCACTTGGCGATGCCCAGGTCGATGATCACCGGCTCCCAGCCCCTCGGCACGTTGCGCAGCAACACGTTGTCCGGCTTGAGATCGCGGTGGAGCACGCCCTCGCCGTGAAGTTCATCCAGGCTCCCCCCCACCCCCTCGAGCAAGCGGTGGATGGACCAAGCGTCACCTGGACGGATCACGGCCGAGGGCACCAGCCCGTCGACGAACTCCATGGCCATCCAGGTCCGCCCGTAGTCGTCGACGTTCCAGGTCTCGACACGGATGACCCCCTCGGCGCGCATCCCCAGCATGAGGTCGGCCTCCCGGGTAAAGCGGACCGCGGCGTCGCTGTCCTGGTGGACCTCAGCGCGCAGCCACTTGACGACCACCAGGCGTCGCTCGAACACATCGACGCACAGGTGCACGTCACCGACCGCCCCCTCGCCGAGGGGACGAATGCGCTTGTGCGGGCAGTCGACCATCGCGCCCATGCTAGCCTCCAGGCCCGACCTTTTCCATGTCTGCACTCCAGCGGCGCGTGCAGGTGGTCCTCTTGACCCTGCCTGCGACCCTCGCGCAAGGCCGCTTTGTCTCGAGGTTGTGGAAGCTCGCTAGATGAGCAGGGAAGTCCCCCACCTCCGGGCTCTGACCGCCCTCGCCATCAGTCTCGTCAGCATCATTGCGATGCTCTCGGTCGTGGTTTGGGTCGACTGGCGCTACCCGGTCGCCGGCGATGGTCATTACCTTTTTGCCACCGCTCGAAGTCTCGCCTTCGACGGTGATCTCGATCTCGGCAATCAATACAGGGTCCTCGGTGACCGGTGGGGGTTGGGGCGAGACCCGAGCGGAGACGGCTGGCGTCTGCCCCCGAGAGAGATCGGCCCCGCGCTGGCTATGCTCCCTGGGCTCTGGCTGCACCACATAGGGGGCTTCGATCCGCACTGGGAGCCCGCGATGGCCTGTCTGCTCGCGGCCGGAAGCCTCGGCCCGACCTGGCTGCTGTGTGTGCGTATCGTAGCGACCACGCTCCCCTCGAGCGCCCGGTCGGCCGCTCCAGAGGCCCTGGCCAGCGCCGCCTGCCTGGGTTTCGTCGTCCCCTTCTACGCCGTCGGGCGCAGCGCCTATCCACACGCCTTGGACGCCCTCGCCTGCGCGTGGCTGGTGTCGACTTTGATCGAGCGAGAGCGGGAAGCGAGTCCCAAACCCACCCTCTACCTCGGTCTGGCGTTCAGCTTCGCGGTGCTCGTGCGGCTGCAAAACTGCCTGTGGCTGCTGTGGCCGCTGACGAGCTGGATCAGGGCCGCCTACCTCCGACATCGAAACGGTGACCCGGGCGGTGACCCGGACCGGGACGAACCCCGCCCCTCGGACCTCGACGGGCACAGCCCGAGTGTCCCGATCCGGGCGGGCGTGAGCTTGGCTGTCGCGGGTCTCGGCGTCGCCCTGGGCCTCTCCCCCCAGGCATGGCTGAACCTCGCCCACCCGGGGAGCCGCGCCGGCGCGATCCGCTGGCAGGCCGAGTTCTTCGATCTCCAGGACCTCCCCACAGATCTCCTGCGGGTGTTGGCGGGCGAGCATGGACTGGTCAGCTGGACCCCCATCGCCGCTCTCGCGCTCGTGGGTCTGGGCGTGGCCCTGCGCCGCCAGCCGACCGCGCGCCGGGTCGCCCTCGTCGGCGGCGCCCTGTGGCTGCTCTTCGCCTGTGTCCGAGACGTCGACGGGGGCGACGCCTTTGGTGCGCGCCGGTTCGCGGGGTACACGGGCGCGCTCGCCCTCGGACTGGGCTGGCTCTGGGCCCGGGTCCGGCCCCCGACTCCAGATCCGCTCGACTCTCCAGCCACGGGCGCCCGGCGTACCCGAGCGCTGGCTTGGATCCTCGCCGGGCTGGCGATGAGCGCCACGGTCTGGAACTTGAGCCGAGTCGGCCGGGCCATCGGCGGTGCGCTCAGCCTGCGGGCGGATCGCTGATCGCTGCCGCGTAGAGGGGGAACGGCCCCCGGTACTCACGCTCGACCGCGACGACCCGCCCCTCGCCATCGAGAATATAGTCGGTGGGATGGTGGGCCGCCCCAGGGAGGCGATGCAGCGCCATCCCGTCGTCGTAGACGTAGCCCCAGGGATTTTGCCCGCTGATCTCGGGGGGGAGACCATCCTGAGAGAAGAACCCCCAGGGTGTGTCTCCCAGGGCCCAGCGTAGGTCCGCCTCCGAGCCGGTCATGTCGTCCTCGGGCGCCAGGAACACGGCTCTCTCGCCGAGCCTGCCGGTCGAGTTCCGCCAGATCAGATCCTCGACCTCGGGCCACATCGCCGCACAGTCGCTGCCAAAAAAGACGATCCGTTGTGGCGTCCCAGACATGGGAACCGACACCGCCTCGATCGCCATCGAAGCTGCACGCCCGGCGAGCAGGGAGGGAAACAGATCGCCTGGGGCTGGCCGCCCGTGCGTGGCCACCGGCCAGTCTGCGTCTGTGGGCCGGCGCAGCACCGTCACCCCCGAGCGCAGCTGCGCATCGCCGTCGTGCACCGTCACGAGCACCAGTTCGGGTGTATCGATCTCGAAACGATCGGCCGGCATCCAGACGGCCTGCGATTCGAAGGGACCGAGGTCGATGCTGGCCAGGGAAGCGCCGCCGACGAGCTCGAACTCGAGGTGTTGGGGAAGTGCCCCCGGGTTGCGCACGCCGATGCCGACCGCGGTCTCGCGGGCGCTGTGGAAGCTCGCACGCTGAAGCTCGACCCCGACCGGGAAGCCGTCGAGGTCGACACCGAAGCGCTCGACGTATCCCCAATCACTGACCAGCAGCTCGCCGGCGAAGAAGTGGGCGTAGAGCATGCTGCCCTCCCTGGTTGCCGCCTCCCAGCGTCCTGCGGGAGCATAGCCGGCGATCGGCGGCTCCCCGGGTGTCCAGCCGTCCCCCGGACGCTCGGGCACGCGCTCGCTCGCGTCTACCCTGAGGTCGTAGAGATAGGCCCCGGTCATGGTCACGACAGCGAGCGCGTCTCCCCAGAGATCGACGGCGCTGACGACCCCGGGGGGGGTCGCGGCGACCTCGAAGCTCAGGCTCGAGGTCTCGGCCGACCACGAGACCACCCGTGCGCCGGCCGACCCGAGACCGAGGACGGCCCGCTCTGAAGCTGCGCCGACCGTGTCCTCGTCCAGATCCAGATCGAGGGCCGGCCCATCGACGGGCAGCTGTGCGAGCTCGGTGACTTCGCCGAGCGCGTCGACACCCAGCATGAGCAGGCCCCGGTCCACCGTCAGCGCCCAGAGTCGGTCACCCGCGGGTGCCAATCTCCTCACGTTGCCGAGCAGGGAGGCGGGGCTGAGCTCGCCGAGAGACCCGTCTGGCCCCAGCGGGACGCTGGCCAACCCCCAGTTGTAGCGGGCCAGGAACAGGCGATCCCCGAGCACCGTCATGTCCCGCACAGAGGTCCCGCCGAACATGGGATCGACCCCGAGGCTCTCGGCCAGGACCGGTGCCGTCGGCTCGCTGATGTCGTAGCGGTGGATGCCTTGGTCGTTGTCCGATGCGCAGTAGAGCGAGGCGCTGGGCTCATGGATGGCCAAACTCGTACACCGGGCCTGCCCCTCCCCTGGCGCCGTCGCCAGCACGACCTCGAGACCGCCGTCTGCCCGGCGCTCGTACACGGCGAACACATCGTTCGAATTCGAGACGTAGAGCCAGCGCTCGGTGTAGGCCACCAGGTCGGTCAGGTGAGCCCCGTGGGTCGGCTGTACGGACTGCCCCAACCTGGTCAGGCCAGGCGCGTGGGCAGGACCGAGATCGGGCAGCTCATCCGGGCCGGCCACGCAGGCGGACAGACCGAGGCCCAAACCCAGACCCAGACCCAGACCCAGACCCAAACCCAGCAGCCCAGGGGGAGACGCCCCGGCTCGAGCTCGAGACGTGGACCCAGCCCGATCTCCGCCGACACGAATCGTTTTGCCTGCGGTCGGTGGGCCGTTCACGAGGCGGACTCCCGGCCGAAGTCGGCCCCGTCCCAGCGAAACACGGCCCGATCGATCCCGGACCCACCGACCTCATAGATCGAGAACGCCGCCTCTCGGCCCGCCTGCACCGACAGGTTTGTGGCTGAACTGACCCCGTGGACCGGCACCGTGCCCCCGGGACCCGGCAGGATGCCCTCGATCATCCGGTGCTCGTGGCCATGCAAGATGAGCTCGGCGCCGCGAGCCGCGATCACGGCTCCGAAGGCCCCGAGATCGGTGAGGTCGTGACGCGGCTTGGCCTCCCCTTGGATCACCGGGTGGTGGATCAACACCACCCGGGTCATCTCCGCCTCACCGAGCTCCCTCAAAATAGTGTCGAGGCGGGTGAGCTGGGACTCGCCGACCGCGCCGACCGCGTACAAGGGCAAGCTCGCGTGGGCCGTCGACACCCCGATCAGGGCGATCTGCCCGAAGCGCTGGACGAAGGGGTAGTAGTCGAGGTCGTCGGGCGAGGCCTGGGCGCCCCGCATGTAAGCGCCGAAGGTGCGCTCGAACCCCCGGCGGCGCTGGGCCCCACGGGTGTAGGCGTCGTGGTTGCCCGGGATCACGGTGACGGGCATGCCCGCGCCCTCGAGCTTGGCGGCGATGTGGGCGAACTCCTGATCGAGGGCCAGATTGCTGAGGTCGCCGGTGATCACCAGACGATCGACGGCCTCGGTCCGAGCGTGCTCCAGCAGCCGGTCGAAGAGGGCTTCCTCGTGCTGTTTGGCCCGCCTCAGCAGCAGGTTGGCGCCCCCCACGAAGCGCTTGTTGAGGAACTGGTGCGGACCGACCCCGCGCAGGCTCAGGAGGTGAATGTCGGAGCAGTGGAGAAAGCGCAGTCCCATGGGCGTGGGCCCCTCGACCCGCGTGGGCCGGGCCCACCGACAGAGGTTTAGCATGGGGGGCCCTCGCGGCTCCCCGGCCAGAGCTGCCGGCCGGCAGCACAATCCCCCCGACCAGAGGTGCCAGCGGGCGCAGATTTGACTACATTCGCGCGACATGTCCAGCCTCCTCGATTCCGGTCGGAGCCACACCTGCGGAGACCTGCGCCTTGGGGACGAGGACAGCGACGTCACCCTCTTCGGGTGGGTCAACTTTCGGCGTGACCACGGCGGCCGCGTGTTCATCGACCTGCGCGACCGGGACGGCCTGACCCAGATCGTGTTTGGGCCCGACGTCCACGCCGAGGCCCACGCCGCCGCCCACGATCTGCGCAGCGAGGACTGCATCGGGGTGGTCGGCAAGGTCGTCAGCCGGACCAAGAACGAGGGTATGCCCAACCCCAACTTGGCGACCGGGGAGATCGAGGTCGAGGTGAGCACCATCGAGGTGTTCTCGAAGTCCAAGACGCCCCCCTTCGACGTCTCCAAAGACGACCGCCTCGACACCCACGAGAACCTCCGCCTCCAGTACCGCTACCTGGACCTGCGTCGGCCGTCGTTTCAGCGCAACTTCGTGCTCCGCGCCAAGCTCGGGACCCTGACCCGAACCCACATGTCCGAGCTCGGCTTCCTCGAGCTCGAGACCCCCTACATGGTCAAGTACACGCCCGGCGGCGCGCGCAACTTCTTGGTCCCGAGCCGGCTCAACCCCGGCACCTTCTACGCCCTCGCCGAGAGCCCGCAGATCTTCAAACAGCTGTTCATGGTCGCGGGCTTCGACCGCTACTTCCAGATCACCCGCTGCTTTCGGGACGAGGACCTGCGCAACGACCGGCAGCCCGAGTTCACGCAGATCGACGTCGAGATGAGCTTCGCCACCCCCGAGCGCATCTTCGAGCCCATCGAGGCCCTGATGATCCGGCTGTGGCGCGAGCTGCTCGACATCGAGGTCCCGGGCCCCTTCCCTCGCCTGACCTGGGCCGAGGCCATGGCCCGCTACGGCTCCGACAAACCCGACACACGCTTCGGCCTCGAGCTCGCGGATCTCACCGCCCTGACCCGCGACTGTGGGTTCGGGGTGTTCACCGGCGCCGAGCTGGTCAAGGGCATCTGCCTCCCCGCCGAGCACGGTGCGGGCTTCGGGCGCGGCAAGATCGACAAGCTGACCACCTTCGCCAAGAAGCGAGAGAGCGGCGGAGCAAAGGGCCTGGCCTGGTCGCGCGTCGAGGCAGGCGGGACCTGGAAGGGTGGCAGCGCCAAGTTCATCGCCCCCGAATTACAGATCAAAATCAGCGAGAAGATGGGGGCGGAACCCGGCTCCCTGCTCCTGTTCGTGGCCGACGACTTCGAGACCACACACGCGGTCCTCAACGCCATCCGCCTGCATCTGCGCGACGCCCTGGGCCTGGTCTCCATCGGCGACGGATCGGCCGCACAGAAGCAGTGGAATTTCCTCTGGGTCACCGAGTTCCCCATGTTCGAGAAGAACCGGGACGGACGCTGGGTCTCCTCTCACCACCCCTTCACCTCCCCCAAAGACGAACACGTCGACTCGCTGGTGAGCGACCCGGGCAAGGTCCTGGCCAAGGCCTACGACCTCGTCCTCAACGGCAACGAGGTCGGCGGCGGGTCCATCCGTATCCACCGCTCCGAGGTCCAGACCAAGGTCTTCGAGGCCCTGGGCATGACCGAGGAGGAGCAGCGCGCCAAGTTCGGGTTCCTGCTGGACGCCTTCCAGTATGGCCCCCCGCCCCACGGTGGCATCGCCCTGGGCCTCGACCGCCTGGCCATGCTCATGTCCGGCGCCACCAGCTTGCGCGACGTCATCGCCTTCCCCAAGACCCAAAAGGGTCAGGATCTGATGACCAGTTGCCCGACCCCAGCGGACGACCCCCAGCTCGCGGAGCTCTACATCCGCCATCGGCCCCTGCCGAGCGCGCCCTCGGACGACTGAGCACACACAAATCAGTACCGGTCCCGCCGCGTTTCGGCGTCTCGCCCTGGAGGAAAAACCTGTGCGAAGCGACACGATGGGTTTTGTCGCGGGCTGCTAGGATGACCCGGGAGTCGACGTGAACCACGAGCGAGAAGACAGCGGCCCAGGGGCGTCGGCCTCGGGACTCCACAACATCGGTAATACGATCGACGACGAGACCCACGAGGACGAGCGCCGCGAGCTGCTCGAGCTCCTCGAGCAGCGCCGCCGCGAGGGCGCCGGCGCAGCCAGCGGGACGCTCCCCACCCGCGACCCGGGCTCGAGCTCGAAGCCCGATCCCGAGCCCAAGTTTTTTGATCCGCTGCGTCTGCTCGCCTCGGCTGCGACCGGCGCGAGCATGTGGATCTCGGCGCCCGACATGAATGTTTGGTGGCTGGCCTTTGTGGGCTGGGTGCCGCTCCTGTGGGCCATCCACGGTCGATCTCCCAAACACGCATTTTTCTACGGCTGGACCGCTGGGTTCGTGTCGGTGTTCGTCGGCTTCTTTTGGATGAGCGAACTCCTGACCCGCTTCGCCGGGTTCGGCACAATCGGCGCCGCGGCGGTCACGGCCCTCTTCGCTCTGTGGCTCGGCCTGTTGTGGGCGGTGCCCTCAGCGATCACCGCCGCTTTGGTTCGCAAGACCGGCCGCGGCACCCTTCTGATCTTCCCCATGGCCTGGGCGGCCGTCGAGCTGCTCTTGCCGAGCCTGTTCCCGGTCTACATGGCGCTGAGCTGGGCCTGGCACCCGCTGTGGATCCAGAGCGCGGAGATCGGTGGTGCGCTCACCGTCAGCTTCATCATGGTCGCCATCAACGCGGCGATCTGGGAGGTGCTGCGGGGCTACCTGGAACACCGCAAGCTCGAGCTTCGACCTGCGATCGTCCTGGCCTGCTGGCTGATCGGGACCCCGACCTACGGCGCGATCCGCATCCACCAGGTCCGCGCCCAAATGGAGGCCGCTCCCCAGCTGCGCATGGGGGTGGTCCAGGGCAACTTCGGGATCGAGACCTACGCGACCTTGGCCATGAAGGCCCTGATCCTCCGCGAGCTCCAGCAGGTCACCGCGTCGCTCCAGCAAGACGGGGCCCAGGTCGTGCTCTGGGGCGAGACCGCCTACCCCTACAGCGGCTTTGCCCGTCAGCGCGAGACCGACCTGCCACTCAAGGATCGGCGCCGCATCCAGCGCGGCTTCGACGTCCCCCTGATCGTCGGCCTCGTCACCCGCGATGGCACCCGCAAAAATCCCTACGCCTGGAACTCGGCCTGGGTCCTCGACGAAGACGGACGCTGGGGCACGCGCTACGACAAGAACTACCCGCTCATGTTCGGGGAGGCGGCCCCGCCCGGCGTCGATCCGGAGTGGTACCTCGACAAGATCCCCTCCGCCTCGCACCTCAACCGGGGCGATGGACCGGCCGCCCTGGAGGCCGGCGGGTACACCTTCGGCGCGCTGATCTGCTACGAGGACATCCTCGCCAGCTTCACCCGGGACGTCGCCAACGAAGGGGTCAACGCGCTCGTCAACCTGACCAACGACTCGTGGTTCGGCAGGACCCGCGAACAGTCGGAACACCTCGGTCTGGCCGTGTTCCGGTCCATCGAGCACCGCAAGCCGCTGCTGCGCTCGGTCAACGCGGGCATCTCCGCGTATATCGACCCCACCGGCGCAGTGATCACACAGACCGAAATCACCAACTCGGACGACGAGGGTTACAAGGGCGCGGAGGGCTTCATCGCCGACGTCCCGATGATGCCCAAGGACGGCCGAACAGTGTACGGCTGGCTCGGCAACCTGTTTGGGCTGCTGTGCATCGGGGGTCTGTTCGGATTCTGGGCCTGGGCCCGCTACGGACCCTCGCAGCGTGAGGCCGAGGCCGCGCCAACCGGCGGCGGGGTCTGAGTCACTCCCGGGCGCCCACGGCCTGGGAGAGGTTCTGCGCGATCCCTCTCGAAGTGAACTGCAATCAACTCGGGCGGTGCTAAGTTCACCCTTGGTGGCCAGCTACGACGAGATCAAACGGCGAATCAAGGACAGCGACCCCGAGGCGGTCGCCCGGCGTACCCGGGGGTTCTTGCTCGCCAGCATCATCGTCACCTTGGGCCTCTACTTCGCCCCCTACGGCTTCGTCATCGGGTTGCCGCTGATCTGGCTGTCGACCCTGGTCCACGAGCTCGGTCACGGATTCACGGCAGCCGTGCTCGGCGGCCACTTCGACAAGTTCGTCATGTTCCCTGACGCCTCGGGCGCCGCGACCTGGTCGGCGCCGGGGAGCTTCGGGCCAGTCCGCCGGGCTTTGGTCGCAGCCGGGGGCCTGGTCGGTCCCGCGGTCGTCGCGGCCCTGGGCTTCATGCTCGCCCGCAAACCCAAGTGGGCCCAAGTGACGCTCTTGGTCGGGGTGTTCGCGCTCGCCGCGATCGCCGTGCTGGTGGTGCGCAACGGCTTCGGCTGGGGTTTTGTGGCGGTCTTGGGGCTCATCTTGGGGGTCCTCGCCACACGCAAGAATCCAGAGATCGCTCAGCTGGCGCTCGTGTTTTTGTCCACCCAGCTCGCCATGGCCGTGTTTTCACGCAGCGACTACTTGTTCACCGAGTACGCCGAGACTGCCCAGGGCCGCATGCCCTCCGATGTCGCCCATATCTCCGAGGCGCTGTTCGGCCCCTACTGGCTATGGGGAGGCCTCTGTGGCGTGTTCTCGGTCGCCGTCCTCGGTCTGGGCGTGTGGGTGTTCTTCCGTGGCTTCGACGACTTCAGCCTGCGCAAACTGTGGCGCAAACGCGGCGCCGCCAAGGCCAAGACCAAGACCAAGGCCTGAGGGCGCCCGAGCACCTCAGGCCCGCCTGAGCCCTACTTGCAGGGTCCCGGGTAGGCGTACTTCTTCCACGGGCAGTTCCCGTGCACGGCCTCGAAGGTACGCCCGTCACAGCCGCAGTACTCGCGCACGCCCTTCTTGCAGGTGATCTCGGCGTCGCACTCCCAGGTCTCTTCGCAGCCCTGACTGCCGATGCAGGTCTCGCCCTCGAGGCAGCCCCCAGCCTCGCCCGGGTCGCAGGTCATGTCCTCGCGCTCGACCACGGCGGGCGCAGATCCCCCACCTCCCGAGCCGCCGCCTGAACCGGCCCCGGCGTTCACGTCTGGGGCCGCACCCGTCTCCGTGCCCGGTGGCTCGACCTTCGTGCTGGTGTCCTCGGCCTCGGCCTCTGCCTCGGCAGAGGCCGCCTCGACCTCGCCCTTCTTGCTGTCGTCCTTCTCGGCCGACGCGTCCTTGTCTTTGTCGGTGTTCTTCTTCGCGCAGCCGGATCCGAGCGCAAACAGGCAGGGCACGAGCAGCACGAACAACAGGGGGGTCCAGCGAGAGCGGGTCATCGCAGCGATGCTCTCGGACCCGCGCGGGCTTGGCAAGCTCAGTGGTGGCAGTAGGCGTCGGCACCCAGCGAGTCGGCGACCGGGGCTCCGCCCGCCGAGGGCAGGGCGAGCGCCCCCTCTGGCTGGAGCGCGGCGTCGAGGACCCACCACATCGGGTTCGCGTCCCGGGGGTGATTGCCGACCTCAGCCATGGTCGACGCGTCGAAGATGCGCCCGTTGACGACCGTGAACGCGACCTGCTTCGAAACCCGAATGTCGGCCAAGGGATCGCCGGCGATGATCGCCAAGTCGGCGAGCTTGCCGACCTCGATCGATCCCAGGTCCGCGTCGAGGCCCAGGTAGGCGGCCCCGTTGAGGGTCCCCGCTCGCAGGGCCTCGTGGGGGCTCATCCCACCCTGGACGAACATCCACAGCTCCCAGTGGGCCGCCAGGCCCTCGCGCTGGCCGTGGGCCCCGAGGTTCACCGCCACGCCGGCGTCGGAGAGCGACTTGGCCACCGCCGCCGCCCGCATGTGGTTCCAGTCCTCCGGGCCCGCGTGCAGGCCCCGGCGCGCACGCGGATCGATGATCGACCTCGGGACAAAGCGAGTCAGACGTGGGTCGTTCCAGACCTCGGTGTGCTCGTACCAGTAGTTCTCGCCCCAGAGTCCTCCGTAGGCGACCACCAAGGTCGGGGTGTAGCCGACCTCGGTGCCGCTCCAGAGCTGAAGAACGTCGTCGTAGACCGCGGCCACCGGGAGCGCGTGTTCGACCCCCGTGTGTCCATCGACGACCATGGTCATGTTGTGCTGAAAGAGGGATCCGCCCTCGGGGACGACCATCATGTCGAGCTCCCGCGCGGCTTGGATCACCTTTTGACGCTGGTCCCGGCGGGGCTGATTGTAGCTCTTGACCGAGATCGCCCCGATCGCCTTCATGCGGCCCAGGTGCATGCGGGCGTCGTCCAGGGTCTCGATCTCGGCACGGAAGGAGCCCTCGGCCCCATACAAAATCGTGCCCGTCGAGAACACGCGCGGGCCCACGGTCTCCCCCGCCCGAATCAACTCGGAGGAGGAGAAGATGCTCAGGCTGTCGTTGCTGGGGTCGTGGACCGTGGTCACCCCGAAGCCGAGCTCGGCGTAGTGAAGCCAGTTTTGCTCGGGCTGCATACCCTCGCTGGCCTGTGGGCCATGAGCGTGAACATCGACGAGACCGGGGATCAGCGTGTGGCCCGAGACGTCGATGAGCTGCGCGTCGGAGGGAACCGTGACTGCGTCAACAGCCCCGACCGCCGTGATCCGGTTGCCCTCGACGAGCACGGTCCCCGACTCCAGGACCTGGTCGCCGTTCATAGTCACGACCTTCCCGCCGACGAGGGCGAGCTTGCCCGTGGGGACATCTGCAGGCACGGAGAAGCCGACGTTGAGGACCTCGATCTCGGGTTTGGTCTCGGGCTCGGAGTCCGCATCGGGATCGGAGTCCGCCCCACCCTCGGGGGGCGCCTTGGCCTCCGGCTTGGATCCCCCCGGACGATCGGCCTCCCCTTCGAGAAACGCGAACACATCGTCGAGTGAGCGCGTGGCGAGCTCGGGCCCGAGCACCCAGTGCAGCGCTGTCGCGTCTCCCGACCACTGTACAAACCACCCCGCGGCCTCGCTGACCTTCGCGCTGGGCAGACCGCCCCCACCGGGGCCGACCTCCATGGGTGCTCCCGTGGCCGCAGCCAGCCCCGGAAAAGCTGCAACATAGACCTGAAAGCCCTCCACAAAGGCGACCCAGCGGCCGTCGGGTGAGAGCGCGAACTGCTCGGCCCGGGCGCTGGTGAGGTGCTCTCGACGCTCCTCACCCGTGCTCGCGTCCACGCTCACGAGCACCCTCGCCCCCTCCTCTCCCCACTGGGTCAGAAATACACGCGAGGCGTCGACCCCGAACTGAGGCTCGGCGCCAGAGCGGCTGAGGCGGACCTCCGTGGAGGTCTGAGCCTCCCCGCGAGCGCGACGGCCCCGGCGGGACCCTCCCCTCCCCGACCCACCTGACCCAAACGGTACCGAGTAAATGCCCGCTTCGGCCGACCAACGTGGCGAGCGGAGTCCGCCCCCAGAGGTCCGCCGAAACACGACTCGGCTGTTGTCCGGGGCGATCACGGGCTCGACGTAGTGACCCGGACGCACACTCACCACCCGCCCCTCGCCCCCGGTAACCGGGACGACGCGCACCGAGCCGAGCTCGGCGTCGTCCCAGCTCACGTAGGTGACGTAGCGACCGTCCCGAGACAGGCTCGGGTAGTACTCCATGTGCTCGTCCTGGGTCGTGAGCCTGCGGACGGCGCCGCTGCCCATGTCGCGGACATAGAGCTTGCCCAGCGCCTGGTAGACCAGCGTGTCGCCCGTCGGGCTCAGCTGCGGCCAGCGCAGAACCTTGACGTCGAAGATGTCGGGGGCGACCTCCACAGGGCTGCGCCGCGCTCGGCTCACGCGGCGCTGCGCCTGGACATGAAAGCCGATGTCTCGGACCTCCCCGCCCTCGGCCCCGACCTCGTGCAGAGTCCCGCCGGCCCAAAACACGATCGACTCGCTGTCGGGTGTCCAGTCCATCTGCGGGTACACCCCGTGGATCGCCCAGGTCTCTTGCATGTCGCGATCGAGACCGTCGTACACCGGCCACTCGACGCCGCTCTCGAGGTCGCGCACAAACAATACGGACTGGAGCCGGACCCGACGGACAAAGGCGATGCGCTTGCCGTCGGGCGAGGGGGTGGGTCGGACGGCCCCGCCGGCCCCACCGATGAACCGCTCCAGCCGGCCGTCCTCGAGGTCGAGACGCTGGATCGCGTAGATCTGGCCGTTGGGATCCCTGTTGTAGTCGAAGGACTCCCCCGCGCTCAGGTCCTCCGAGAAGTAGAGGTAGCGGCCGTCCGGGGAGAACGCCGGCTCGCCCGAGTCCTTTTGCTTGGTCCGCTTCTTGGTCAGCTGCACGCCCGAGCCCCCGGAGCGGTGGTAGAGCCACATCTCCCCGGCTCCAATGCTGCGCCGGGAGGTGAAGTGTTTGCGGGCCACGATGTACTCGCCGTCCGGACTCCACGCTGGCGCGGTGAGCAGGCGGAACTCCTCTTTGGTCACCGGCTTCGGGTCTTCCGAGCCGTCGACGGGCATCACCCAAATATTGTCGCCACCGCCACGGTCGCTGGTGAAGGCCAGCCAGACACCATCGGGGGAGAAGCGCGGCTGCATGTCCCAGGCCATGCCCGAGGTCAGCGCGCGGGCCTCCCCGCCCTCCATCGGCAAAAGGTAGAGGTCGCCGAGCAGATCAAAGACGAGCTGGCGTCCATCCGGGGACACGTCCAGGTTCATCCAGGTCCCCGAACGGGTGTCGAGGGTCACGGTCGTCTGCTCGCCCGGAGGAGCATCCACATTCCAAGTGCAGTCCTCGCCCTCGTGTTTGTCCCCGCCGTCGGCAGCCTGGGCATCTCCCCCTGGGCACAGGTCGGGCGCGTCCATGCCCGCACCCCGGACCCCGGCCCCCGGCGGCGCCATGACCGGACGCTCAGACTGTGGGCTCCCCGTACACGCGACCGCGATCGCGCCGAGGGGGAGAGCGAGAATGGCCAAACCCTGGACCCAGGAGCGCTTCATCGCGCGGACCTTCGCACATCCAGAGGTGGGGTTTAGCAGCTTCGTCGCCCTCTCTGGCGCAATCCTGTCCGATCAGGACATTCGCGCTTTGGACGCGCAGGCGAGTTGAGAGCCCCGCCGATCCATGCGTATTTTCGAGCGATATCGCGCTGAATCTGGCAGTTTGCAGAGATCTCGCCGGTAGATTTTCTACTTTTTCCAAACAAGGCCAGTTCTCGTGTCCCTGTGATCTCATTCTTACTTGCCATCCATCCAGTAATATTGCTTAAGTATTTTTCGTGGCTGAGCGTGCCAAGCCAGTTCATTTGGCGCACCTCCTGTCCCCCCCCGTGACCTTCATGCGTTCCCACCTCGCAGCCGTCGCTACCGCACTCACTGTCTCGTCGCTCGCGTTCACCAGCGGCTGCGAGCTCCTCGACGAGCTCTCCCAGCGCACCGGCGTCGTCGATGTGTTCACCACGAGCCACGGCACCCCCGACGAGGACGGCAACCCGCCCGACCGCAACGGCGAGCAGCTCGTGTTTCTGAACGACATGGGCTGGCAGGTGTTCGTCGACGAGGCCTTCGTGACTACAGAGGGCGTAACTTTGAGGCGCTGCGATGGACCGTCCTTCGATGTCGAGTTCTATTGGGGTGCGCTGGCCGAGGACATCGCCGCGAACCCCGACTTCGACGTCACGGGGCTCGGGGGGGTGCGGGTGGACTCGGGCAGCTACTGCACCCTGGAGGTCGAGTACGGCCCCTCGGCGGCGGGCATGGACAACCCGGATGCGGTTGGAAGCACCGTGTTTTTGGCCGGCTCCGCCACCAAGGGCGACCTTCATGTCGAATTCGCCTGGCGCACCGATATCGCGCTCGATGTCGACGTCGACATCAGTGGCATCGAGGCCGGCAGCCCCTTCCACATCGGCGACAACGAGAACTTCAGCAAGAAGCTCACCGTCGACAAGAGCTACACCCACTTCTTCCGTGGCATCGACTTCGAGCTCGAGCTCAGCCAAGCGGACATCGACGCGCTGTTGACCGACACGCTGGCCACCGAGACCAGGGCGTTCTCGGGCACCGACGCTCCGACCGGCTGACCTCGCTCAGCGACACATTCCAGCGTGGGCCTGCCCAGCAGCCACACCCGCGGCTGCTGGCCAGGCCCGCGGCTGTGTTGGCCGGGCCCGCGGCTGTTGGGCCATAGGGGCATGGCTGCAGCCCACGACACACCGCGCACATAACGCTCGAGGTGTCGATTCCTGCTCTCGACGCGCCCGACTGTCGGCCGACCACCAGTCGGGCCGGGGGCGGGCCGAGGTAGATCGCTCCCCTTCAGGCCCGAGATTCGCTGCCGACACCCGATCGAGTGCGAACAAGCTTGCTCGCTGGGCTTGCGTGCCCTGTCCCGCGCCCCTACCCTCCGCGGCGTGAGCAAGGACGACCACATTGAGTTTGACGGTGTCGTCACCGAAGTTTTGACCGGCGGCATGTTCCGCGTGAAGGTCGATGATGATCACCTGGTGATCGCCCACTTGGCCGGCAAGATGCGGAAGTTTCGTATCAAGGTGGTGCTCGGCGACAAAGTCAAAGTCGCCGTCTCCCCCTACGACCCCAACCGCGGCCGCGTGATCTACCGAGTCCGCTGATCGGCCCGCGGCCGTATGACCCGAGCGAAGGATCCACCCCCAGCCCCGGCCCGAGCCGACGACTTCGAGCTCCTCGAGGCCTGGCGCGGTGGCGACGAGAAGGCGGGCCGCGATCTCTTCGCCAGGCACTTCGACGCCATCTACCGCTTCTTTCGCTCGAAGGTCGACGACGCCGCTGACGATCTGACCCAGCAGACCTTTCTGGGCTGCGTGAAGGGCAAAGATCGCTACCGGGGCGACGCCAGCTTTCGCACCTACCTCTACACGATCGCGCGCAACCGGCTCTACACGCACATCCGCGATCGCAACCGACGCGAGGCCGTGCTCGAGGTCGGTCAGCGCTCGGTCGCCGACCTCGGTATCGGCTCGCCGACCGGCATGATCGCCGCCCGCGATGAGCAGCGCCTGTTGTTCATGGCCATGCGCAGGCTCTCCCTCGAGATGCAGGTCGCCCTCGAACTCCACTACTGGGAGGGACTGAGCGTCCGGGAGATCTCGGAGGTCACCGACACCCCCCAGGGCACCATCAAGCGCCGCTTGCAGCGAGCCCGCAGTCGCCTCGACGAGCTGATCACCGAGCTCACGGACGACGAGTCCCTGCGCCGAAGCACGACCGCGAACTTCGAGCAGTGGGCCAAGGCCCTGCGCTCGAACCTCGATCCCACGACTTGAGCACCAGACTCGGGTACCGGGAGTTCGAGCGGTCCGCGTATGCTGCACGGATGCGCGCACCATCTGCCCGTGAAACCTGGGCCCTCGTCACTGGGGCCTCCAACGGCATCGGCCTCGAGATCGCCAAGCTGTTCGCCGCCGACGGCTACAACCTCGTGCTCGTCGCCCGCAGCGAGGCCAAGCTCGAGGCCCTGGCCCGGGAGCTCGAGGCCACGGGTGTGGGTGCCAAAGTCTGCGCTGTCGACTTGAGCAGCCCCGAGGGGCCCTCGGCGGTCCACGCTTTCGTCGAGGACGCGGGCCTCTCGGTCTCCCACCTGGTCAACAACGCGGGCTTCGGCAGCTGCGGCGAGTTTTGGACCCTCGACCGGGCCCGAGAGCTGTCGATGATCGATCTCAACATCCGTGCCCTGGCCGAGCTGTGCCACCTCTTCCTCCCCGCCATGATTGAGCGCGACTTTGGCCGGGTGCTCAACATCGGCTCGACCGCAGGTTTCCAAGCCGGACCGCGCATGGCCACCTACTACGCCACCAAGGCCTTCGTGCTCCACTTCAGCGAAGCCCTGGCCCACGAGCTTCGGAGCACCGGCGTACGTGTCACCGTCCACTGCCCAGGCGCGACCGCGACCGGGTTTTCCAGCGCTGCAGGCAACGACAAGAGCAAGCTGTTCAAGTCGGGGGTCGCCGGCGCTGTGTCCGTGGCCACCGATGCCTACGCGGCCATGCACAAAGGCCGAGTCCTGAAGGTCCACGGCCTGCTCAACACCTTGATGACCCTCTCGGTGCGGGCTTCACCCCGAGCTTGGACCCGGGCGATCGCCGGCCGGCTCAACTCCTGAGCCGGGGGGCCCCCTGCTCAGGGGAGCTCAGGGGAGCTCAGGGGAGACCGCGGGAGCTCAAAACGAGAACTGGATCCCGTACAGCCCGATCAACGAGACATTGGGGAAGTGGTTGTAGCGGACCAGGTCGGCGATGATCTCGGTGGCAATCTGAGTCTCCTCCCCGAAGATCACCCGGCCCTGCAGGACCAGCGAGACCCACCGACGAATCGCAAACCGGAGGTCGAGGCTGGGCGAGACGATCAGCGGAAAGCGGTTGGTGTTGGCGATGTCCCTGTTGTTGATGGGCCACGACCCGCCCACGCCCACGCCCACGCCCACAGCCAGTGGGGGGATCACATCGACGACGACCGCCGGCTCGAACAACAGCCGGGCCCAGGGCACCTTGTTGCTGACCCGGCGTGAACTCTCGCCGATATTGCCCGGCCCGTAGTAGCCCCACTGACCGACCGTGCCGCCGATCCGTATCTCGTAGGCCACCCGGGACCAGCGTGGGTTGCGAGGGCGAAAGTTCGCCGCGAGCTGGCCCTGAACCACGAAGTAGACCGGGTTCGAGACGTTGGAGGGCGGCCCCCCGTAAGCGATCGCCGGGCCCCCGCCCTGGGCGAGGACGACATTGAAGGTCAACAAGCGCGCCGTTCGGTGGACATCGCCGAAACCGACCGCGCCATCTTCGACTGGGGCCGACCCCTCTCGGTAGCGCCGGTCGCCCACGAGGTGATATCGGAGCGGATCGCAGCTCGCCCCGGGCGCCAAGATCCGCAGGTGGGTCCGGTCGGGGGTGTGTTTGGCGGCCCCCACCGTGCCCATGCTGACGTCGGAGACCGCGTAGCGCCGGGTCCCCCCGTCGTGGTCGAGGAGCTCGACATGACTGATCCGGTTGCCCGGAATCCGCGGCCGCCAGCCGCTGATGTCGGCGTCGAGGTAGATCTGTTCGGCTGGGACGTAGGACGAGAGGGTCTGCCCCGGACGCTGGAGGATCTCGGTCCAACGCTGGTCCGGGTCGTCCTTCTCGAACGAGACCGCCAGCGGCGGGGTCAACTCGACCCACTCCTGGGCCTCGCTCCCATCCCCCTCTTCGCCGGGGCAGAGGTACTGACAGCTGCCGTCGTCGAGCGGTGAGGCGGTGCAGCTGATCCCCCCCTCGATGGTCGCTGTGGGGCAGGTTCCGGTCGGCCAGACACACGCTGGGGGACTCCAGATAAATGCGATCTGGTGGGGCTCGAGGTGCAGGTAGCCCTCGGGCCAGGCCGTG
>Ga0256845_1000918_pt1 | contig 25229 bp, 23 predicted proteins | sample RiftiametaG_FD_189101 | JGI IMG/M metagenome (GOLD analysis project Ga0256845, IMG submission 189101) | Tube worm associated microbial communities from hydrothermal vent at the East Pacific Rise, Pacific Ocean - Riftia | ecosystem: Host-associated > Annelida > Integument > Unclassified ... | reverse complement strand
CACCATAATATTTCAGGAAGATAGGTATCATCATACAAATTCAAGTAGTCATGATAACTACCATTATTTACTGCATCTGCCCAGGATTGCAACCATTCCTGTATCATTCCAGCCTGTAAAGCAAGAGTATCTCTTTTAACCATGGATATAGTATCAACTATTACAACAGGAGTTCTGTTAATAAAAATATGCTGGGATAATTTCAGTATATTGTCATTCTCCATTGCTACACACCCATTGGAGTCCCTAGCTTTCAACACCTTATTGGTTCCATGGAGCCAGATGTTGTTTCCGCTCCTCAGGGCAGTTTTATCTAAGAAATTAGGATAATCCAGAGGGAATGCTTTTTTCCCATATATGGGAGAGAGATCCCTATCTTCATACCTGTCCTTTATAAAATAAACTCCCTCGGGAGTCTTCTTGTCCCCTGATTTCATCTTAATACCAGGGACTTCACCAGTTGAACAAAAAAATCTGTACTTTTCAAAAATTTCAGTTTCTCCAAAGGAATAAAGCAAGATATGCTGGCTGCTTTTTTCAACCAGAAGGGCATTGGTGTGTTCAGGTAAAAGGATTAAAGAGTCTGGCAGCATACCTTCAACATTTGCAGAGACTTTATGATTGATTATACAAAGGAAAATTGCTAATAGAATAATTCTAAATTGATGCTGCACTACCCATCCTTTCTTTTTTGCGAAGAGTTGTAAGATACTTTAAAATTTAATTTTCAAATGATCATATGCCTTGGCAGGGACTTTTCTTCCACTTGAGGTTCTAATAATCATCCCTATTTTCAATAAAAATGGTTCAACAACATCCACCAAAGTATCAGTCTCCTCCTGTAATGTTGCAGAAATAGCTTCAATGCCAACAGGACCACCTTTATAAAAATCAATAATGGTTTTCAGATAACTTCTATCCAGCATGGTAAGCCCGACACTGTCTATGCCCTCAAGATCAAGAGCAGCATCAACGATATCTTTTGTGATTTTCCCATCAAATTTTACCTGGGAATAATCCCTCACACGTTTAAGAAGTCTATTTGCAATTCTAGGTGTCCCCCTTGATCTTTTTGCAAGCTCCTTTGCACCATCTGCATCAATTTTAACATTGAGAATTAATGCAGATCTTTTAACAATGGTAATAAGTTCGGTTACAGAATAGAAATCCAGGGTTCTAAAGATACCAAACCGATCTCTTAGTGGAGAAGAGAGCAACCCAACTCTTGTTGTGGCACCAATTAAGACAAATTGCTTAAGTTTATATCTATAACTCCTTGCATTGATGCCTTTATCAAAGACAAAATCTACTGCATAATCTTCCATGGCAGGATATAAAAACTCTTCAACAAGTTTTGGAATCCTATGAATTTCATCAATGAAAAAGATATCGCCCTCTTTCAAACTTGTTAGCATTCCAATAAGATCGCCACCCTTTTCTAAGGCAGGACCTGAAGTTATGGTTAATCCCTTATCAATCTCATTGGCAATAATATGTGCAATAGTAGTTTTTCCAAGTCCTGGGGGTCCGTGCAGTAAAATATGTTCCAATGGTTCATTTCTAATCTTTGCAGCTTCAATGGCAATACTTAAAGTCTCTACACTGTTTTTTTGTCCGACATATTCATCAAAACTTTCAGGGCGTAAGGATACAATATCTGAACTCCTGTCCTGGGGCAGCTGTTTAGCTGATGATATACTCTCCTTATCAGATGAGAATGAGATGATACCATCATCTTTCATGGCTTAAATCCTCTTTTGAATACATCGTCAAACAGCTGTTCTGCAGTGGATATATCTTTATTTTGTTCTAAAGCCTCAGCAATCAATATTTTAGAATCCTTTTCTGAATACCCCAATTGTTCCTTTAAAACATTTGCAACCTGTTCTTTAATACTATTTAGTAAATTGTAGGTATTATCTCCCGGATTGGTCTCTAAAATTTCACTCTCCTGTGAAATGAATCTTCCCATTTTTCCATTAAGTGCTGCAATTATTTTTTCAGCGCTGCGTTTTCCTATACCCCTTAAATTCACAAGAGCTTTTACATCTTTTTCCTCAATTGCCCTGGCTATTGCAGAATTAGTAATTTCAAGAGCTTTTATTGCTTTAAGCGGACCTATTGCATCAACCGTTATAAACAGTTGAAAAAAATCTTTTTCATCTTGGGTCTCAAATCCAATCAGAACAGGTTTTGGCTGTTTTTCAGTTTGGTGAAAATAGATGTATAATTTTACATCCTTCTCCTTAATATTATTCAAAGTATTTGCAGAAAGCAATATTTCATACCCCACACCATTGACAAGCAACAGAATACCATCTGTTTCATATTTAATAATTTTACCTTCTAAATATCCAATCATAAGTAGGATTCGTACCTGAAAAATCCGGTTAAAGCTAATGCCAGAGCATCTGATGCATGAAATGGTCTAATGGGCTGTCCATGTTTTAACAAATTTCGAGTAGATTCTTCAACCTGATATTTATCAGCACTACCATTGCCAGAAACCACTTTTTTTACTTCACGCACAGACACTTCTTCAATCTTCACTCCAGCTTTATGACAAGCTATAAGCAGCACACCTACAACTTTTCCTAACATGATACCTGATTTTGGGTATTTTTCAAGAGAATAAATATCTTCGATTACAACCAAATCAGGGTTTTCATGCTTTATAAAATCAGCAACGTTTGAATAAATCGTATTAAGTCTTAAACTGATGGGGTCTGTTTTTTTAGTATTTATACTACCAAAGGAATATCCAAGGACTTCTCTGTTTTCTCCCCGGACAACTCCTATTCCAGTACCAGCAAGCCCTGGATCAATTCCAACAACCTTTATCATTTTTATTTTTTATTTTTTTAAGGTTTCCAGTTTCTTTAGAGCAAGGATTGCTTCACTGGACTCAGGATATTTTTTAGTAAGCTCTTTTAAAATCAATCTTGCATTTGCTTTTTCACCAAGTTCTGCAAATGAAAAACCCTGCTTTAAGAGTGCTGATGCAACTTTATTTCCCGTTGAATAATTTTCAATTACTTTTTGATATTCAAGAATCGCTTTCTCATACCATTTTTCTTTATAGTAACTGTCAGCTATCCAGAATCTCGCATTATCAGTATTTTTAGAATCCGGGAATAGACTGATAAACTTTTCAAATTCCAATCGGGCAGCATCAAATTCTTCCCGGTCTAACAAATTTTTGGCATTTTTATATATTTGTTCTGAATTCTGGTCACTCAGATTTCTTTTTTGTTGTTTATCAGCTTTTTTATTATCAGTTATGTGATTATCACCATCATTAGCTTTCTTTTTTGAAAATTCATTACTTAATTTATCTTTAACCTCCATACCTATATATTGTTCAAGTGCAACTATACGGTTAAAAATCTTAAGAAATTTATCATTCAACTCTTTAATTTTTTGTTTAATGGCATTATTATCTTTATTGTTGTCAAGGGTTTTGAATTTGTGGCCAGTCTCCTCAATAACTCCTTTTAATCTACGGATAGTAACTTTAAAATTTCTCAAATCAGCTTTTAGTGATGCATAATCCTTTTTATTCAGCTCACTATTTTGTTCTAGAGAATCTATGGATTTTTCCTGGGAAAAGTTCTTTTTAATCTGTAGAATATTTTCTTTTTCCAGGGAAGTTACTCTACTTTCAAGGGTATCACTGTCAGTGCTGGATGAAACACATCCTGAAAAAAAGAGAGGTACAACAATAAAAAAAACTGAGAAAAAGAAAGCCCTATTCATAATAATCCCTTAAGATAAAAAAAATAAAAAGTCTGTAACCAAACCAGGTTCAACTAATTTGGTATTCAAGTGCATTAATCTTTTTAAAGATAAAAAGTTTAATGCACTTGAAAAAAAAGTAAATTAAATAATAAGCAAACTCTTATTCAATTTCAAAATGACCGCGTCTGTTACGCTCCCAAGCATATTCATTATGACCTGGATCAGCTGGTTTTTCTTCACCATAGCTGATAAAACTTAAGCGTGAGTTTGAAATACCCAAGTCAACAAGAAAACTCTTGGCTGATTTTGCTCGTCTTTCACCCAGAGCAAGGTTATATTCAGTGGTGCCACGTTCATCACAATGTCCTTCAATAATAACATTAATATTGCTGTTTTTCTGGAGGTATCCTGCTTTGCTTTGCAAAACAGCTTGTGCATCGGCAGTAAGTTCTGCACTGTCAAAATCAAAATAGATATCTAAGTTAATAAAATCAACATCAGGATTGCCTGTGGCAACTGGTTTTAGTGGATTTACTGAAGTTGCATCACCAGCCGCAGTACCTTTATCCTTATCTGCTTTTTTCTGGTCAGCTTGTTTAGTGGATTCTGATTCTGATGCTACTTGTTTCTGTGCACATGAAACTGTCAAAAAAAGACCAGTGACTAAAAGTGCCAATACTAAATTAATAAAAACTCTCTTTTTCATACTGCCTCCTTAATTAAATTATTATTCCTTAACTCTATTTTAATCATTTACCATGGACCAATCAGGATCAGTTTGTTCACCATTAATTTTTAGCAGTCTCCTCTGGTTCCCTCCAGAAGCAGTCATAACAAATAGTTTAGCTTTTCTTCTTTGCCGGGTCGAAGAAAACACTATCAGACTGCCATCTGGTGACCAGGAAGGATCCTCATTATCACCAGCAGCCTTTGTGAGCTGCGCTGGATACTCACCGTTAATCCCTATGGTATTTATATCTATTCTGCCTTTTTTAATACCAACATATGCAATTCGATCACCATTGGGTGACCATGCAGGTGATGTATTATAACCACCCTCAAAAGTCAATCTTCTTGTTTGATTTGTTTCAAGGTTTTTAATAAAAACCTGGGGTGATCCACTTCTTCTTGAAACAAATGCTATTTTTTTGCCATCAGGTGAAAACTTTGGAGAGATATCAATTCCCCAACTATCAGTTACCCTTTTAATAATTTTCCCTCTGCCAGTCAACAAATAAATTTCAGAATCCCCGGAAAAACTTAAACTGGCTCCCAGGGCAAATTGTCCAGGAACCCATGCAGGAGCTATATTCATACCTTTTTTGTTAATTATTGCTCCTCTTTTTTCTTTTAAATTTTTAATATAAATATCAGGTTTACCTCTGGCATAGGATGTATAAGCTATCCATTCGGAATCTGATGACCATGCAGGTGAAAGACTGATACTCCTATGAAAAGTAATTTGTTTAGGATTATATCCATCAAACTCACATATAAAAATCTCTTTATTACCATTAACCCTTGATACAAAGGCAATTTTACTACCAAAAATCCCAGATTTACCTGTTAGTTTCTTGGATACTTCAGCACAGAAACGATGAATCATCTTTCTTAAATCTTTTCTGTCCCCTGTATAAATTTTCCCTATTAATAGTCGCATATCAAATGTATCAAAAAGCCTAAGCCAGAGCTTAACTTTATTGGCATCCACACTTATGCCACCGGTAATAAGCAATTCTGCACCAATGCCTGTCCAATCCAGAAAATCAATATCTTTTCTTGAAATTCCAGTCACAGAAGGGCGTGCAAGAAATGCCTGCTCATCGATTAGCTTTAAGTATCCTGTAAAATCAAGCGCCTCGGTTAAAAGAGTCTGCGCTTTTTTAGCAGTCTTATCTATATCTACCCCTTTTAAAAATTGCTTGAATTCAGGGACTGCTAAAGGAATTTTTCGGATGGATGGATTACTAATATCAATAATAGTAACATCTTTACAATAACCAGAACTATTTTCAAAAGCTACTATTGATAATAGTATTACAAACAAAAATATTGATTTTACTGCTTTTTTATAAAACATTGTTCTAATGTAATCCTTTTGGTGAAAAACGCAACCCAATTTCATAGGTATGCCGTTGAAACTCCTTTGGAAGAGGTGGAAAAGGGGCGGCTTTTTTAATTGCCCTTACAGCTGACTTGTCAAGGAAAGCATTTCCTGATTTTGTTTCAATCCAGATATCTCCAAGCTCCCCATTGCTTAAAATTTTTATCATAACTAACACTTTTATCTGTTTGTCATTTCTATCAAGCTTTGCAAGTCTTTCATTAAAAACCCATTTTTTCTGAATCATTGTGGAAAATATTCCCTGATATATACTCTCTGCTGTAATATTGCTCCATCTTCCACGACTTAAACCTTGAGATCCTTCCTCTTCTGCCTCATCTCCCTCTAAAAGATCTTTTAATTTTTCCTGTTCTGCAACCTTCTCCCTCATCTCATCTAAAAGGTCTCGAATTTTTTCCTGTTCCAACTCTTCTATCTCTTCAGCCTTGTCATCTTCCTTCTCAGCTTGAACTGGTTCAGAAATCTTTTTTTCAACTGGTTTTTTTTCTTCTGTTTTTACTGATTCAGGATTAACATCAACAACCTTTTTTTTGATTTTCTTTTTTTTAACCGGTTTTGGTTTAATCCGTTTCTCAACTTTCTTGGTAGCATCTTTTTTTGGTTGCTTACTCTCAGATTTTAAAAGATCTTCAAGTTTAGGAGTATAAGTCACCAGGTCAACTTGAAGTGAAGGAGGCATTTTTCTACTGGAAAAAGTGTGCTGCTGCATAAAAAACAGAATTAACATCAAACCAATATGTAACAAGACAGATACGCCTTGTAAAGAGATAAAAGTAATAGCAAATCTGCGATTGGATATTTTTTTACCCTGATCAGGTCTGGAAAAAGCTCCCTCCCTGTTCCTTGATATGAGTATTGTGCTCATGTTAGAGAATCAGGACTCTTTTTCATTTTCAGGAAGGGTTAACATACCAATGCTATCCACACCAGCATGTTTTATCTTTGAGACCACATTGATCACAATACCATAGGGTACTCGTTTATCAGCACGCAGATAAACGTTTTTTGTCTCCAGATTCTCCAAAATCTTACTAAGCTTTTCAGCCAGGTACTCAACATTGACTTCCTGATTATTAATATAAACTTTTCTTTCATTGTCTATTGATATTACAAGATTTTCCTGGTTGCTCTTTAAAGGTTTAGTGTTTGCTTCCGGTAATTGCACACTGACTCCCTGCACCATCATGGGAGCTGCAACCATGAAAATAATGAGGAGTACCAACATAACATCAACAAAAGGTGTTACATTTATTTCGGACATAAGCTGATCATTGTCTGAGCCAATATTCATTATTATACCCTCTGTTTATGTGTTTCCCGCTCAATAATATTTAAAAGGTCCGTGGAAAATCCCTGGAGTTCAGAGTCAAGTATCCGAATCTTTCCTATAAAATAATTATATGCAATAACTGATGGTATGGCAACGGCAAGACCAGCAGCAGTTGCAATTAAAGCCTCTGAAATTCCAGGGGCTACAACAGCCAGGCTTGCAGAACCACTAAGACCAATACCCTGAAAAGTTGTCATAATTCCCCATACTGTGCCGAAAAGCCCTATAAAAGGGGATGTATTCCCTGCAGTAGCAAGAAATGAGACAAGCTGGGTTAATCTTCTGACTTCCAGATTTATTGATCTTCTAAGGCTTCTTTGCAAATTGCCTATTACACTGATATTAGAGCTTTCCAGTTCAGAATCAAGGGTTTCTCTTTCACCTTTACTTCTGGCTTTATTAAACTTTGAAATCTCCATATATCCTGTGATGAAAATTCTTGCAACAGGACTTGATTTCAAAACTTTGGCTTTTGAAAATGCATCGGAAAGAGTTTTACACTGCCAGAACAGTTCAATAAAATCAGCTGACTCTTTTTGTGCTTTTCTAATATATCTCCACTTTATTAAAACAATCGCCCATGTTGTAATGGAAAAGAGTAAAAGTAAAAGCAGTACACATTTCACCACTGGTCCTGCTCCAGTCACCATGTAAATAATTCCAAGTGTATCAGAGGTCATAAAAAAATCTCCAAATTAGTATCTGCTGATATTCCAACAATATCAGGTTGAGTTTACATTTTTATACGAGCACTTAGAATATGTCAAGTTCTTATTTTAAACACTTTAAGGCTTGCTTTAAAAACAGAAAAGTCCAGGCATGAAACAGACATGCCTGGACTTTACATAATAACTAATAGGTAGGTAAGTGAGAGAAATTACATCATACCTGGCATTCCTCCACCCATTCCGCCCATACCGCCCATACCACCACCTGGCATTCCACCACCAGCATCTTCTTCAGGTTTATCAGCGATCATAGCTTCTGTTGTGAGCATCACAGATGCAACACTTGCTGCATTCTGAAGTGCATACCGAACAACCTTTTTAGGATCAATAACACCTGCTTTAATAAGATCTTCAAAAGTATCAGTTCTTGCATTATACCCAAAAGCGCCATCATTCTCTTTTACCTGATTAACAATCACAGAACCTTCAACACCAGCATTGTTTGCAATCATTCTTAAAGGTTCTTCAATGGCTCGGCTTATAACATCAACACCAAGTTGCTCTTCTTTGTCTTCTGTAACACTTTTCAAGACATTGATTGTTCTTAAAAGAGCAACACCGCCACCGGGCACGACGCCCTCTTCAACAGCTGCCCTGGTAGCATTTAGAGCATCTTCAACTCTTGCTTTCTTCTCTTTCATCTCAGTTTCAGTTGCAGCACCAACACTTATAACAGCAACTCCACCAACAAGTTTTGCAAGTCTTTCTTGAAGTTTTTCTTTATCATAGTCAGAAGAAGTCTCTTCAGCTTGGGCACGAATCATTTTAACCCTTGCTTCAAGATCTGCTTTTTTACCGCCACCATCAATAATGGTTGTATCATCTTTATCAATAGTAATGCTTTTTGCTGAACCAAGATCATTAATTGTAAGATTTTCAAGTTTGATTCCAACATCCTCAGAAACAACCTGTCCACCAGTTAGAACAGCGATATCTTCAAGCATTGCTTTTCTTCTGTCACCAAAGCCTGGAGCTTTTACAGCAGCAACATTCAGAGTACCACGAAGTTTATTTACAACCAGAGTTGCAAGGGCTTCACCTTCAATATCTTCAGCAATAATAACAAGAGGTTTGCTCATTTTTGCGACCTCTTCCAACACAGGTACAAGATCTTTCATGCTGGTAATTTTCTTATCACAAATAAGAACAAAAGGGTTATCAAGGGCTGCAACCATCTTCTCATTGTCAGTTGCAAAGTAAGGTGAGAGATATCCTCTGTCAAACTGCATACCTTCAACAACATCAAGAACAGTGTCCATTGATTTTGCTTCTTCGACGGTGATAACACCCTCTTTACCTACTTTATCCATTGCTTCTGCAATTATATTACCTATTGTTTCATCGTTATTTGCAGAGATTGTACCAACCTGTGCAATTTCAGCCTGATCTTTGGTAGGATTGCTTATTTTTTCAAGTTCTTCAACTATTTTAATAACTGCTTTATCTATACCTCTTTTAATGCCCATGGGGTTATTTCCAGCTGCAACAAGTTTTTGTCCACCTTCATAAATTGCAGCTGCAAGAACAGTAGCAGTAGTAGTACCATCACCAGCCATATCACTTGTCTTGCTGGCAACTTCTTTTACCATCTGGGCGCCCATATTCTCAAATTTATCTTCAAGATCAATCTCTTTTGCAACAGTTACACCATCTTTGGTAACATTTGGGGAGCCCCATGATTTTTCAATTACAACATTTCTACCTTTTGGTCCCAATGTCACTACCACAGAATCAGCAAGAGTTTTCACTCCTTTTAGCATTGCTTCACGAGCTTTGGCAGCATATTTAATTTCTTTTGCCATATCTAAAAACCTCCTTATATATTAAATTTATTAAACAATGAATCTACTCAACAACGCCAAGAACATCATCCTGCCGCATAATAAGATAATCATTACCATCAATCTTTACATCTGTTCCGCCATATTTGCTGAACAATATACGATCTCCAACCTTCAGCTCCATTGGCAGAGCTTTACCATCTTCACCAATACGACCGTTACCTGCTGCAACAACCTTTCCTTCAGCTGGTTTTTCTTTTGCAGTATCAGGAATGATAATGCCGCCTTTAGTTTTTTCATCTTCTTCAACACGCTCCACAAGAATTCTATCTTGCAATGGTCTTAAACTCATAATTGAAACCTCCTAATAATAATTGTTATTGAATCGGTTAGTAAAATTGTTTATTTTAAATCGGTTTTCTTTTTTTTAACTTTATTTGATACTTTTTTATCTGTTTTTGCAGGTTTTCTGGTCTCTTTCTTCTTCTGGCTGCCTTTAGAACTACCATAGTCAGTCACATACCAACCAGAGCCTTTTAAATGAAAGGAGCTGTGGGAAACAAGTTTTTTAAGCTCACCTCTGCATTCACCACACTCTTTCAAAGGAGGGTCGGACATTTTCTGGAATGCTTCTTCAATGTTTCCACATTTGGAACATTCATACTCATAAATAGGCATCTTTTATTTCTCCGTTTTCAATACCATTGATCACTTGATTATTATCTGAAATTCAAAAATAAAATAGTCAGTTTTTATTTCTTGTCAAGCAGGCAATTCTCTTTTTATGAAACATTTCATGGTTTCTTCACAATTAAGGAACAATTCTCCAGTTTTTATGATATTCAAGAACTTTTTCAATGCAATCTATGGATTCATGCTGTAAAATATCCCAGGTAATTTTATGCACTTTACGCTCTTCAAAAATTGTTACTTCATCTTCTCTGGATATTTCATAAAGCTGTTGAAATTTTAAAAAACGGACAATATGAACAAGTTCATGGATAAAAATATAAACAAGGAATGGATATAAAACTAATTTCCTATCTTCCTCAATTATATTTAAAATAGCAGCATCCTGAAGACAGATTGTATAGAAATTATATGAATAGGAACTCAAGTATCTATCTTTTCTTTTTCCTCTGTATTTTACAACCTGGGCAAAAGGTCCATCTACAAATTCATGTTCATTTAAATCTTTAGCAGTTTTTATCTCATACCTGGCAGCCAGCCATTGACTTGATGACATTTTGTAATAGTTACTCACCAACTCTTCTGAAATTGCGACTGCATCACCAACATGTTTTTGATCAGACAAAGAAAAAAAACACGGACTACTCATTTATAATTTAATTCCCTGAAATTAAAAAATCATCAAAAACCAATAAAACCAATGGACAAATTGAAAAAATATGTTATATTTACCGATTATAAATAATAATCAGTTATTATAATTTTAAGTTTAATATATCAATTAGGAGGTAATGCCTTGAGTAGTGTTCAAAAAAAAAGAAAAAAGAAAATGTCCAAGCACAAACACCGAAAACACCTTGCAAAAACAAGACACCAACGAAAGAAAAAATAGTCTTATTTATATAATATATACTTCATATGAGTATTGAGGACAACCTGGATAACAATCCAGATAACTTAAGTTCACCTCAATACTCTTTATTATTTCATATTAAGACTGATTACTTATTAATTCCCTTAAAATATCTCATAAAGTCAGAATCGGTTGAAAGCACAAGAGTGCTGTCCTTACCCAAGGCAGTTCGGTAAACATCAAGGGTTTTAAGAAATGAATAAAATTCAGGATCAACTCCATAGGCTTTAGCATATATTAAAGTTGCTTTTGCATCTGCTTTACCTTTAATGGTCTGTGCTGTCTTATATGCTCCTGACTCAATAACCTGTAGTTCTCTCTCCTTTTGTCCCCTTATCTCACTTGCTTTTCCCATGCCTTCTGCACGGAATTTTTCAGCAATCTGGCTTCTTTCAGCAATCATTCTTCCATAAACTGCTTCTCTTACCTTATCAATATAATTAATACGTTTTATCTTGACATCTTCAAGTTCTATTCCAAACTCTGCAAGCTTGGGCTGTGCCTGTTTCTTAATCATTCTTGTTATCTGATCACGCCCAAGAAGAATATCATACCTTGAATGCTGTTTACCATTGTTGTTGTCAGGACCTGATTTGAATGTATCCATTGCTCTGTCAGTATTACGAACACTTTCCACAAGGGAGTGTGAAGTTATAAGATTTCTCATGGCAGGACCGATAATATCATCAAGACGTTCTTTTGCAGCAAGTTCATTGTTCACGGTCTGAAAATATTTTATGGGGGAAACTATTTTCCATCTTGCAAAGGTATCAACCCAGATATATTTTTTGTCTTTCGTATTAACCTGACCAGGGTCTCCATCCCACTCAAGAAGAACATCGGGAAAACGGTTTATTTTTTGAATTATCGGTATTTTGAATCTTATACCTGGTTCCATAATCGGCTTGCCAACAACCTTACCAAATTGTGTAATTACAACCTGTTCAGTTTCATCTATCGTATAAACACAAGTAAATACAACAAGACCGACTACAAACACTAAAGCCATTAAAATAATTTTTATTTTGTCATTCATTTTAATTACCTAACTTTTATTTTAAGGTTGATTTTACTTGGGTTGATTGCATGCTTTGGCTGCCTAAGTTCAAAAAAGGAAGCAGGTTTTTCTGACCTGAATCCACCATATATTTTCTGCCAAGTTTTGGTATTACCTCTGCCATTGCCTCTAAATATAGTCTCTTTTTTGTAACATCCTTTGCTTTAACATATTCATTGTAAACAGCAGTAAACTTTGAAGCATCACCCTGGGCACGATTCACCCTGTCAATTGCATAACCTTCAGCTGATTCAACAACACGTTTTGCTTCACCTTCAGCTCGGGGTATTGCCTTATTATATTCTTCCCGTGCTTTGTAGATGGTCTGCTCTTTTTCCTGAATTGCTTCATTAACTTCATTAAACGAATCCTGCACAGGTTCAGGAACATTTGTTTTTTTCATTTCAATTGTCACAATCTTAATCCCTGCATCTGCCTGATCCATCTCTTTTTGAAGACTTTGCTTTGCTGCAATAGCTACTATTTCCCTTTCACTTATAACTTCATTAATACTTCTATCTCCTATAACTGTCCTCATTGTAGCTTCAGACATATCTCTCAATAGTGTCTTTACGTCCCTTACTTCAAAAAGATATTTTTTCGGATTTGCAACCCGATACTGAACAATCCAAGGGACAATGGCAACATTGAGATCTCCTGCCAGCATCATTGCAACATCCTGACCTGTATTATCATCAAAATAGCGTGAGTTATTACTACCCTGAATGGTTTTGAAACCAAATTCCTCTTTTCGAACCCGTTTCACTTGAACTTTGGTAACTTTTTCAATCCCGGTGGGGAACTTAAAATGAAGCCCTGGATTTGTAATTCTGTCAAACTTACCAAATTGCTGAACAACACCAACTTCATCGAGTTCAATCTGAAAGACCATTGATTTTCCAAAAAAGAGTATAAACAAAACAATAAAAACAATAAAAATTCCAGAGAATTTAAAATTTTTAAATTTATTTACAATATCATCAAATTGAGGGGGTTGAGGAGGTTTTGGCATTCCACCACCTCCCTGTTTTTTTTCATACTTCTCTTTATTTTCGCGTAACTTTTCCCAATCCCAGTTCATAAATTCACCTTAATTTAGTTGTTTACAATTCAAAACAAAACCTTTGAAATTCAAAATAACTCAATTTAAAGAATTAGCAAGCAAAAAAAAAGCGGAAGACAGATAATTCTATCTCCCGCTTGATGATTTAGTTGCCTAAATATTTATCGCTTTAAAAATTAACCCTCCACAAAAAGCTTTGCAGACCTAAGTGTGTTTTTCATGAGCATTGCAATGGTCATGGGTCCAACTCCGCCTGGTACAGGTGTAATAGCTCCTGCTATCTCTTTTGCTTTCTCAAAGTCAACATCGCCTTTGAGTATTGCCTTACCAGTCTTTTCATTCATGCCAACTCTGTTAACACCAACATCAATAACAGTAGCACCTGGCTTGATCCACTCAGGTTTTACAAGGTCAGGAACACCTGCTGCAACAATTAATATATCAGCTCGTTTGCAGTGACCTGCAAGATCTTTTGTTCTTGTATGAACTATTGTAGATGTACTGTTAGCACCTTCGCCCTTTTGAGCCATCATCACTGCAATTGGTTTTCCAACAATATTGGATCTTCCCACAACAACAACTTCAGCACCAGAAGTCTCAGTTCCTGAACGAACGATCATCTCCTGAATACCTGCTGGAGTACACGGCAAAAATCTTACTTCATCACCACCGATCATGAGTCTCCCGACATTTACAGGATGAAATGCATCAACATCTTTATCTGGATCAATTGCATTTAAAATCATTTTATCATCAATATGCTTTGGCAAAGGAAGCTGGACCAAAATGCCATGGATATCAGGATCATTATTATATTTATCAATCAATGCAAGAAGATCAGCTTCTGAAATATCATCTGGCTGATCATCCTGAATCTCATGGAATCCCAAGCTCAATGCGGTTTTGACCTTAAGAGTAACATAACTTATTGATGCAGGGCTTGATCCCACAAGGATAGTTACAAGACCCGGAACCTTACCATATTTTTCTTTCATTTGATCAACTTCTTCTTTGATCTCAGCTAAGATATCTTTTCTTATCTCTGTTCCGCTTATAATTTTAGCAGTCATTTGACAAATCTCCTTTATTTAAAATACACCCTGAACTTTTCCAGTTTCAACATCAACATCAACTCTCTTGAATGCCGGGTTGGAACCTGTTCCAGGCATAAGACTGATGGCGCCTGCAACTGGAACGATAAAACCTGCACCGCCATAAGTTAATACTTCTCTTATGTTGAGCCTCCAACCTGTTGGAACTCCTTTGAGAGCGGGATTGTCAGAAAGAGAAAGATGGGTTTTAACCATGCACATACCCATTTTTGCAAGTTCAGGATCTGCCTGAATTCTTGCAATGGCTGTATTTGCTTCTCCAGAGTAATCAACGCCATCTGCACCATAAACTTCTTTGGCAATAAGATCAATACGATCTTTAATAGGCATATCAAGTTCATAAAGGAATTTGAAATCTGTTTTCTCTTCACACGCTTCAATAACAACTTCAGCAAATTCAATAGCACCGTCACCACCTTTTTCCCAATGACGTGAAAGGGCAACTCTTGCACCTTCAGCTTCACTGAGCTCGCGAACTTTTGCAATTTCTGCATCTGTATCGTTATAGAATGCATTGATACATACAACAGGAGAGATACCTGCTTTTCGAACGTTTCTGATATGATGAATAAGATTAGCACACCCCTTGGCAACCCATTCAACATTTTCAGTATTATACTCTTCTGGCATTGGTTTGCCTGGTACAGGAACTGGTGCGCCACCATGACATTTAAGTGCTCTGATTGTTGCAACAACAACTGCACAATCTGGTGTAAGACCAGAATAGCGGCATTTAAGATTCCAAAATTTTTCAAAACCGATATCAGCACCAAATCCAGATTCTGTTACATGGTAATCAGCAAGTTTTAAACCAATCTTGTCAGCAATAATGGAGCTTTGACCAATGGCAATATTTGCAAAAGGTCCGGCATGTACAATTACAGGTTGTCCTTCAAGGGTCTGCATCAAAGATGGTTTTAATGCATCCACCATCCATGCTGTCATGGCTCCAGCAACCTGAAGATCTTCAGTTGTAACTGGTTTTCCTTTTTTAGTATAAGCAACAACAATCTTACCCATTCTTTCACGCATATCTTTAAGGTCAGTTGCAACGGCAAGAATAGCCATAACTTCTGAAGAGACAGCAATACCAAATTTTGATTTCATCATGAAACCATCAGCTTTACCGTTTACACCATCCATGCCAATAACGATATTTCTTAGGGACTGGCAGCAAAAATCCATGATCCATCCCATTTCCACCCTTGTGGGATCAATATCAATTCTTTCCATTTTTGAAAGCCTGTTAAGCTGTTCGTCTGTATAATTCCTCTCATGCTGCATCCTTGAAGTCAAAGCAACCATTGCAAGGTTATGTGCATTCATGATTGCATTGATATCACCGGTAAAACCTAAAGAAAAAGGTGTAAGAGGGATGCATTGGGCAAGTCCACCACCTGCTGCTGAACCTTTAATATTCATTGTGGGTCCGCCGGAAGGCTGACGGATTGCAGCACAAACATTTTTACCTAGTTTACCAAGACCCTGGACAAGCCCCATTGATGAGGTTGATTTTCCTTCACCCAATGGTGTTGGGCTGATTGCTGTTACATCAATGTATTTTCCATCGGGTTTGTCTTTAAGACGCTCAAGTACTTTTTGAAAATCTATTTTAGCAATATAGTGACCATGGGGTAGAAGCTCTTCTTTAGTAAGCCCCAGTTTTTCACCAATTTCATAGATTGTAAGCATTGTTTTTTCTGCGTCTTCTGCGATTTCCCAGTCTAGATGTTTGGTTGGATCTAATGCCATGATTATACTCCTTTATAATGATTTTGACCCTAAAAATAGAGTCCCTAGTTAATGATAATCCACTATTTAATTAATAAAATAACATCTAAGCAAATATAACAACATACTAATTCTGATACTATATTGATTCATCCCGTATTGAAACTATATAAAAATAATTAAAAAATCAACTATTTTAATAGGGACAATTCATATTTATTAAATAAATCCAATTCACTCAATAGTCACATTGTGACTAAACAGCCAAATCCGTTGTTATTCCTGCCAATTAATACTTTTTTATCATAAAGTATTAAATGTTCATATCTATTGACAAATGGGTTGTCAAATTGTAATTTTCTTAAGTTGGTTTATTAATATGAATTGTAAAAATTGTATAGCTATGGAAAAAGAAAATAAAACTGATAGCCTTTTTTATTTAAAACAGATCTCTGATTATACATTTTATTTTTTACATTCCCAAATTAATCTACAAGATTCCAACCAGTTAAAACACCCGCAACTCAACATAAATTTATATTATTGTAAAAGGAGGTAAAAGTGGGATTTGAAATCAATAAAGAATCATATGCTGGCAGCATTAAAAGCATCACTGTAGGAAAAGGTGATAATACCCTTACTGTCGGTGGTCAAACATGTTACCCGTTTTATCAGTTTGAAGGTGAAATGCCAAATAAACCCATTGTTGCGATGGAGATTTGGGACATGGAACCTGAAGACTGGCCGGCAGCAGCTATAGCACCTTTTAAGGATGTTATATCTGACCCTGCAGCATGGGCAAAAAAATGTGTTGATGAGTATGATGCCCAGGCCATTGTTCTTCAACTTAAGAGCACTGACCCCAATGACAAAGACACAAGCGCTGACAATGCAGTTGCCACTGTCAAAAAAGTTTTAAAGGAGATTAATGTTCCCTTGTTTATATGGGGAATCGCAAATCCAAAAAAAGATGAAGAAGTCCTTAAAAAAATTGCCGAGGAGTGCCAGGGTGAAAACCTGATCCTGGGTCCTGTGGAGGAAAAAAATTACAAAGGAATTGGTGCTGCTGCCATGGGCTACAAGCATTCTGTAATTTCATCTTCTCCCATTGATGTTAACCTTGCAAAACAGGTAAACATTCTTCTTGAAAATCTTGGAATGGATCTTAGCAATGTAATTACTGACCCCACAACAGGTGGTCTTGGTTATGGACTTGAATATTCATATTCAGTTATGGAACGTCTTAACATGGCAGCCCTGACCCAGGGTGATGACAAACTTCAAAACCCGATGATCAACAATCTGGGCAATGAAGTATGGAAATGCAAAGAAGCAAAGCAGACTGTTGAGGATGCACCTCTACTTGGTGATCCTGAAAAACGTGCAATAATGATGGAGGCCGTTGGTTCAGTATCATATCTTCTTTCAGGTTCAAGCATTTTGATCATGCGCCACCCGGAAGCAATCAAACTTACAAAGGCATATATTGAACTGCTTTACAGTGGTGGCTCAGCAAGCGATATTGGTCCCATTGAAAAACGCCTTGATGATGTTGATATCGACTTTGCCAAGTTGGCTCCAAAAGTTGACCTTACCATTGAAGAAGAGAAAAAAGCAGCTCCTGCTAAAAAGGCAGCTCCTGCCAAAAAAGCAAAACCAGCTCCTGCTGCAAAACCTGCACCTGCCAAAGCAGCTCCCAAGGCAGAAGCAACCCCTGCTGCTGCACCTGCAAAACCTGCTGCACCAAAAGCTGATCCCGAAGCAGAAGCAAAGGCAAAAGCTGAAGCAGATGCAAAAGCTAAACTTGATGCAGAAGCTAAGGCAAAAGCTGATATTGAAGCTAAAGCAAAAGCTGAAGCAGATGCAAAAGCTAAGGAAGAAGCAGATGCCAAGGCTAAGGTAGAAGCAGAGAAAAAAGCTATTTCAGATGCTGCTGCAAAACGTGATGCTGAGGCTGAAGCTCTTAAAGAAAAAAGAGCTGCTGAAAAAGCAAAACATGCTTCAAAAACAAAAGCCAAACCAAAAGGTAAAAAAGCTAAAATTAAAGTGACAGCAGCTAAAGTTCAGAAAACTGATCTTGAAAAGATTATTGAAATTCTGGATATTGCTCACAAACGAAACAAGTAATATTAAAGGTTGAGAATGCTTGTTTTACTTCTCAACCATCATATAAAACTAAGAGGAGGAACCTCTAATGGCAGAAGAGAAAAAGAAAAAAGTTAAACAACCGAAACTTGCTGATCCTAAGGCAGCAGCATATGGAAATTCAGCTCAGGAGATGATTGCACATGCCCAGAAGCTAGGAATAGATACTATTTTTGACAGGGCAATGAACATGAAACCCTGTGCAATAGGTATGCAGGGAATTTGTTGCAAGAATTGTTCAATGGGACCTTGCAGGCTTCCCCTGCCTAAAGACGGCATTGAAGGCGAAGATACAAGAAAAGGTCTTTGCGGAGCCACAGCTAATACAATAGCAGCCAGAAACTTTGCCAGAATGGTTGCAGCAGGCGCTGCTGCCCATTCAGATCATGGCAGATCAGTAGCTGAAGTATTTCTATCAGCTGCTAAAAAAGAGACTGATGATTATAAAATTAAAGACATCCCAAAACTTATTCAAGTTGCAAAACATCTTAATGTTGCGACTACTATTGAAAAAGGGGATGAGACTTTAGACAGAGATACTGATGAGATTGCCCTTGAAGTTGCTGAAGTTGCCATGAACGAATGGGGAAAAGCAGAAGGTGAAGTACTTTATCTTAAACGTGCACCCAAAGCCCTATATGAAAAATGGAAAAAATTAGGAGTTCTCCCAAGAAATATTGACAGAGAAATCGTTGAAATCATGCATAGAACCCACATGGGTGTTGATCAGGATTATAAAAATCTTATCAAACAATCCACAAGGTGTTCTCTTGCAGACGGCTGGGGCGGTTCCATGCTGGCAACTGACCTTCAGGATATACTGTTTGGTACTCCTTACCCTCTCCAGGGCGAAGCTGATCTTGGCATAATGAAAGAAGATCATGTTAACATTATTGTCCATGGTCATGAGCCTGTGCTTTCAGAAGTTATTGTTGCAGTGGCTCAAACCAAAGAGATGCTTGATTATGCAGCAAAAAAAGGCGCAAAAGGTATTCAGCTCGGCGGTATCTGCTGTACAGCAAATGAGATGCTCCAGAGACATGGTATCCCCACTGCAGGCAACTTTCTGCAACAGGAGCTTGCCATTATTACAGGTGCCTGTGATGCTATGGTTGTTGATATTCAATGTGTTATGCAAAACCTTGCCAACGTGGCAAAATGTTTCCATACCCATTTGATTACAACCCACCCCATTGCCAGAATGGAGCAGGAGAATGTTATCCACATTGAATTTGACGAGCACTATGCAATGGATGACGCAAAACGCATTGTTAAAATGGCAATTGATAATTTTGAAAACCGTGGTGCAGAAGTAATGATTCCCCAATACAAAACCACCCAGATTGCAGGTTTTGGTGTTGAGTCTATTCGATATCACCTAGGTGGAACTTTCAGAGGCACTTACTACACATTAAATGACAATATCATCAATGGTCGAATTCGTGGTGTTGCAGGTGTTGTTGGATGTAACAATGCCAGATCAAGATTGGATGAGACCCACATTAAAGTTATAAAAGAACTTATTAAAAATGATGTTCTGGTTCTCACAACTGGATGTGATGCCATTACTTCTGCCATACATGGACTTCTTACCCCGGAAGCAGGTCAGGTACATGCTGGTCCAGGACTTGCTGAAGTATGTGAGACCGTTGGTATCCCACCGGTTCTCCACCTTGGTTCCTGTGTAGACAACTCCAGAATCCTTCTTGCTGCAACAGAGATGATTGCTGCCGGAGGCATGGGTAATGATCTGTGTGACATTCCCGCTGCAGGGAGCGCACCTGAATGGATGAGTGAAAAAGCCATCTCCATTGGCCACTACTTTGTCACATCAGGCGTATACACTGTATTTGGCGGATATTTGCCAACATCGGGAGCACCTGTTTTCCATGACTACATTTCCAAGGAGCTTGAAGGCATTTATGGCGGCAAATGGGATGTTGAACCTGATCCAATCAAGCATGCATGGCTCATGATTGACCACATAGACAAAAAGAGAAAAGAGCTTGGTATTGATAAGGCAAGGGAAAGAGTATTGATGGATATGGCATCCCGTCAGGCACTTGACGCTTAGATGAAGCTTTTAAATAAATTTATAATAAATCCTCAAAGAAGGAGGAAAATAATATGTCAAAATTGATCGCATTTGCTGCCATTCAGGGTGGGTACAAAGTAGTTGCCGAAGCTGAAGGACAGCTGAATAAAGCACTTGAAACCTATGATGCAAGTACAAAAGTTGGATTCCCCAATACAGCATACTATCTGCCGGTAATCTATTCATTGACCGGGCTTAAAGTTGAAACTCTGGAAGACCTTAAAAAACCCATGGAGTTTGCAAAGGGACTTCTTCCACCCCATATCAAGCTTAAAAACTGGCTTCCTTACTTAGGGCCACTTCTTGACGCTGGTATGGCAGGTATCTTTTCCTATGAAATAATGGAAGCTTTAAGATACTTGAATGAACCTGATTTCTATCTTCCCCAGGAAGACCCTGATATTGAAAATGGTAAACTGTGGGTTGGTGCTGCTGATGATACTATTTTAAGAAAACGTGGTGTTGAATTTGTTGATGGTTCAGCTCCTGGATTTGCAGCCATTGTTGGTGCAGCTCCAAACCCTGAAATAGCAAAAATGATTGTGGAAGATTACCAGAAAAAATCTTTGTATATTTTTTGTGCAGCTAACCACAACGGAAATACTGTTATTGAACAATGCCTGGAAGCTGGTATGCAGGTAGGTTGGAACACTCGTATTGTTCCTTTTGGTCCGGACATCTCTTCAGCTGTATTTGCCCTTGGGTTTGCCAATAGAGCAGCCATGGCATTTGGCGGTGTTACACCAGGTGATTATAATAAAATGCTCATTTATAACAAAGACAGAATCTTTGCCTTTGTTAATGCCTTGGGTGATGTTGGTACAGAATGGGGTGTTGCAGCAGCAGGATGTGTAAACTGGGGTTTCCCAACACTTGCAGATACTCCTATTCCTGAAATACTTCCAACTGGTATCTGTACATATGAACATGTTGTAGCCCCGGTTGCCCATGAAGATATTTGCCAGAAATCAGTTGAGGTTCGAGGTCTTAAAGTTGCAGTATCAGAAATTAAGATTCCTTGTGCATTTGGTCCAGCTTTTGAGGGTGAAAGGGTCAGAGGAGCAGACCTTCACGCCCAGTGCGGTGGTGGAAAAACCCAATGTACTGAGCTTGTTAAAATGGCTGAACTGGGTGATATTGAAGATGGTAAAGTTAATATTGTCGGACCAGACATTGATAAAGTCAAAGAAGGTGGAACATTCCCCCTTGGCATTTCTGTTAAAATTGCCGGGCGTGAATTTCAAGAAGATTTTGAACCAATCATGGAAAGACAAATCCATCACCTTATCAATTATATACAGGGAATCATGCATATTGGACAGAGAGATATATCCTGGGTACGTGTTGGAAAAGCTGCCATTGAAAAAGGCTTTACCCTTAAAGATATCGGTGTTGTCCTCCATGCAAAATTTCATCAGGACTTTACAAAAATTGTTGATAAGGTTGAAATCACGCTTTATACGAAAAAAGCTGATGTTGATAAACTTACTAAAACTGCAAGGGCTGAATATCAAAAACGTGATGCCCGCGTGGATAACATGACAGATGAAGATGTTGAAACATACTATTCATGTACACTCTGCCAGTCTTTTGCGCCCAACCATGTATGTACAGTAAGTCCTGAGAGAACCGGACTTTGCGGTGCATACAACTGGATGGATTGTAAAGCTTCCTATGAAATCAATGAGACTGGTCCAAATCAGCCCATTGAAAAGGGTGAGTGTATTGATGCAAAACTTGGACAATGGAAAGGTGTCAATGACTTTGTATTCAAAGCTTCCCGTGGAGGTGTAACCCATTATAATTTTTATTCAATGGTTATAGATCCCATGACAACATGCGGCTGTTGCGAGTGTATTGCTGCCATGCTCCCTGCGTGTAACGGCGTTATGACTGTTGGTCGTGACTATGCAGGTGAAACACCATGTGGTATGAAGTTTACCACACTTGCCGGAGTTATGGGCGGTGGTGCTTCTTCTCCGGGCTTTGTTGGTCATTCAAAATTTAATATCACCCAGGGTAAATTCATTGTTGGTGATGGTGGTCTTCTAAGAATGGTCTGGATGCCTAAAGCTCTAAAAGAAGAGCTTAAAGATCGTATTGTCCAGAGAGCTAAAGATATGGGTGTTGATAATTTTTATGATATGATTGCCGATGAAACTGTTGGAATTACTGAAGAAGAAATTCTTCCATTCTTACAGGAAAAAGGACATCCTGCTTTAACCATGGAGTCACTTGTTGGATAAATATTAATAAAAAAGATTCCCAGGGCTGGGATCACCAGAAAAACTTCACAGCTCTGGGAATTAAATTTAAAATCTAAGTTAAATTTAGTGAAATAATTTTAAGGAGATCAAAATGGCTTTAACAGGTATTCAGATATTCAAGCTCCTTCCAAAAACAAATTGTAAGGAGTGCGGTGTTCCAACATGCCTAGCCTTTGCTATGAATCTTGCATCTGGAAAGGCTGAGCTTGATGCCTGCCCCTATGTCTCTGACGAAGCAAAAGCAGAACTTGCCGAAGCATCTGCCCCTCCCATAAGACCGGTAAAACTTGGAAAGGGTGTTCGCCAGAGCGTAACAGGTGGTGAAACCGTACTGTTCAGACATGAAAAAACATTTTTCAATAAAACTATTATAGCAGCAACTGTATCCTCAGACACTGATGCCGGGGAACTTGAGAAAAAACTTCAAATTTATAATGCCTTTCAATATGAAAGAGTTGGATTTAATTTACGCCCGGAACTTATCTGTTTGAAAGATGCTGGGAATGGCAAGGATGCCTTTGCAGCCCTGGCAAAAATAATTGCTGAAAAATCAGAATTCAACCTTGTTCTAATGACTGAAGATCTTGATGTCATGAAAGCAGGGATTGCAACTGCTGGTTTTAAAAGACCTCTGCTTTATTGTGCAACCAAGGACAATGCTGATGCATTGGGAGCTCTTGCCAAAGACAATGACCTTCCCCTGGCTGTAAAAGCTGATTCTGTGGAAGAGCTTATGCCCCTTACAGATAAACTTACTGAGATGGGTGTTAAAGATCTTGTTATTGATTCCGGTGCAAGGGAAGTTAAACAGGCACTGGAAGATCAAATTGCAATACGACGGGCTGCATTAAAGGCCAGCAATCGTTCTCTAGGTTTTCCAACAATAACATTCCCATGTGAAATGGCTTCCAACCTAGATATGGAAACCATGATAGCGGGAATGTTTATAGCTAAATACGGCGGAATCGTTGTGTTGTCAGACTTTACCACCGAATCACTTTTTCCTCTTCTTTTAGAAAGACTCAATATCTTTACTGATCCACAAAGACCAATGACTGTTACAGAAGGTATCTACGAGATAGGAAAACCAGATGCTAACTCTCCCATACTTGTTACTACCAACTTTGCACTTACATATTTTATTGTTTCAGGTGAAGTTGAGGCAAGCAAGGTGCCAACGTGGTTGTTAATTAAGGATTCAGAAGGATTGAGTGTTCTTACAGCATGGGCAGCAGGTAAATTTGCAGGAGATGATGTTGGAACATTCGTAAAGAAAAGTGGTATTTTAGACAAAACTAAAAACAGTGAGCTTATAATTCCAGGATATGCAGCAGCCATTGCAGGTGAAGTTGAAGAAGAACTTTCCGACTGGAAAATTACAGTAGGACCCAGAGAAGCTGCCCATATTCCGGCTTTTCTTAAAGCAATATAACTATTTTATAAAAGGACTTGACTAAAATGATACTTTTTGGCGAAAGTTTAAATGTAATTGCAACACAAATTGGAAAACAATTCAAGGAGATTGATCCTTCCAAGCGTGATCCAAAGCCAATTCAAGAAGAGGTTGAACTCCAAAAAGCAAAGGGCATGGATTATATTGATATTAATCTTGGACCAGCAAAAAAATTCGGTACAGAGCTAATGCCCTGGGTATGTAATATTGTTCAGGAAGCAGCCCCTGGAGTTCCTTTGTTGCTTGACACTTCAAATATTGAAGCTATCAGAGAAGGGTTAAAAGTACTTAAACCTGCTGATAAACCTCATATTGTTAACTCAATCATGGCAAGGGCTGAAAGATATGAGTCCATGGTACCACTTGCAGCAGAATTTGATGCTGACTTTGTAGCACTGATGTGGGGACCTGAAGGGCTGCCCAGGGATGAGAATGAAAGAGCTGCCCTTGCTGTAGAACTTCTATATTTTGCAAATGAGGCAGGCATTCCCAATGAGAAAATCTGGGTAGATGGTATTGTTACTCCTGTCAGTATCCAGCAACCACAATTAATCAGCCTGATGAATTTCCAGGGAATGATTGAAGATATTGCTCCTGGTGCCAAAAGTACCTGTGGTCTTTCAAACATTTCCAATGGACCTCCTGAACATCTGCGTGGTATTTTAAATCAAACCTATATGGTTATGCTTGAAAGATACGGCATGGTGTCTGTTATTGCTGACCCTTTAGATGAAAAACTGACTGCCATTGCAAAGGGTAAACATCCTGAAATAATTGATATAATAAATAAAGTAATGGATGGTGACCAACCTGACATGGCAACCCTTGATGAAGGACTGGTAGATTACGTAAAAACCGTTAATATAATTTTAGGTAATTCACTCTATTCTGATTCATGGCTTGAAGTATAAGGCATAAACAATTTCTATAAGATAAAATAAAAAGCCCCTTTTGCACCAATTGTTAAAAAAGGGGCTTTTATTATTTAATTTTTAAGGTTT
>Ga0256845_1000917_pt1 | contig 25247 bp, 24 predicted proteins | sample RiftiametaG_FD_189101 | JGI IMG/M metagenome (GOLD analysis project Ga0256845, IMG submission 189101) | Tube worm associated microbial communities from hydrothermal vent at the East Pacific Rise, Pacific Ocean - Riftia | ecosystem: Host-associated > Annelida > Integument > Unclassified ... | reverse complement strand
AGTTTTCCGACTACAGAGCTTATGTGGAAGGTGATGACCCAAGACTTATAGACTGGAATGTAACCGCCCGATCCAACACACCGTTCGTCAAGATACTTACAGAGGAACGTGAGCTTCTTGTTATGCTTGTTGTTGATGTTTCCGGAAGCCTCAACTTCGGTTCGATCAACATTACAAAAGCAGATAGAGTTGCGGAAACCGCTGCAGTGCTCGCCCTTTCTGCCGCAAGAACCAACGATAGAGTCGGGTTGCTTACATACGGCGACAGAGTTCACGACTACATGCCTCCCGACAAAGGAAGAGCTCACTCTCTGGCAATTATCCGAAGGGTAATTGAAGCAGGTGACCGTAGGGAAAAAGCAGATGTTGAAAGTGCACTGAAGTTTCTTGGAAGAGTTCTTAAAAAAAGAGCTTTGATATTTCTGGTAAGTGATTTCAGGTTCGGTTCGAAAGGGGAGAGGCAGCTGAAGGTCTTCTCTAAAAAACACGATATGGTTGGTATACATGTGTTTGATCCGCGAGAACTTCGCGTACCTGATGTGGGTAAGATCAGATTCAGGGATCCGGAATCGGGCAGAGAGTCTGTTGTGAATACATCGTCCTCAACCTGGCAACGGGCTTTTGCGCAAAGAGTTCAGGAAGAAACAGCAAAAAGAGAATCTCTGTGCAAACGCACAAAACTGGATGTGGTGAGTATTTCCACTGCAGACGATCTTATTCTACCGCTAAGAAGATTTTTCTATCTTAGAAAGAGAAGGAGAGCTCACTGATGCTGTACGTGCTTCTCCTTCTCACGGTGTCTGATGCCAGTCCGGGAGTGCCGGTAACGGTAGACTATTCTGTTCCCCGGGGGTATATGTGTGAGGAACTTGATTCATGCGATATGTTCACTGTTGTTGAATCAGACAGCGGAGTTTTTCAGGTTGTACCCCTTTCGTTTACCGACAGCCTTCTTCTTCCGGTTATAACAGCATGGAACGATACAGGTGATACTCTGCTGCTGAATCCTCCTCATATTTCTGTCGGAGGCTGGTTTCCTGACTCCCTTATGGTTCCGTCGCTCCCACCTTTTCCAGGTTACATGAATATTCCACCTGGTCTTCCTGAAGACTACGCAAGGAACATGTCATTCTGGCTTGTATGGGGTGCACCTCCTGGCTTCCCGTGGTTGCCGGTTACAGCGGGAGTTGTGGTTGTTGCGGCTGCAGTTCTGATTCTGCTCAAACGGAAACACAAGGCTCAGGCTGAAGAGTTGAGACCGGAAGTTCACATTCCCAAGGGGAAGGCAGCAGAAAAAGAAGCCCTTGATTTGCTTGAATCTGAACATTTTATTCACGGCCACTGGGCTGATCTCTACACAGAGGTTGATGCCCAGTACAGAACCACCGTTGCAGGAAGGTTCGGCATTGTGAACAGGGCACTTACCCTTGGTCAGATTTCCAGAGCTCTTGCTTCCACAGGAGATGGCAGAAAGTTTCTTGAGAAATCAGCACCCCTTGTGAGAGAGACCACGCTTCAGAGATTTGCAGACTGGGGTAGTTCCCGTGAACGTGCTGCCGGATTTATCAGAAAACTTGCAGAGATCAGAAGGGAGTGGTCAAGATGATGCGATTCGCTCTCTGGCAGGTTCTTCTTCTGTACCCCGTAGTGATTATCATTGCTGCTGTTCTGAGGAAACGATCGGCTCACCGTGGAAGAGGAGCGATGTTTACCGGTCCGTTTATTGGAACGCCAACTGTTACTTCGGGAATGTTTTTTACAGAATTTGTGCCGTGGACAGGGCTTCTGCTGCTGTTCATTGCGCTTGCAAGGCCGCAGACCGGTTTTGAACGGTTGCCTGACGCTGGTGAAGGTGTGGATATTGTCATTGCTCTTGATGTTTCCACAAGTATGCTTGCGGAAGACTACAATCCCAACAGACTCGAAGCAGCCAAGGACGCAGCTGAAGAGTTCATAGACAACAGACCCAATGACAGGATAGGTCTTGTATTGTATGCGGCGGAACCAATAACAATATGTCCGCCTACTTTCGATCATTCAACCCTTCTGAGGTTTATTGCCAACGCAGATCTTGGTTTTCTTACCGATGGTACAGCTATAGGTTCTGGCCTTGCCACCGCTGCCCGTGGGCTGGGTTCTTCCAGTACAGACAGAAGGGTCATTGTTCTTCTGTCCGATGGTGTGGAAACCGCTGGTGTGGTAGACCCGATAACAGTAGCGCAGGCAGTTAACACATTGCATGGAGACAGTATTGCAGTTTACACAGTTGCAATAGGCAGGGCAGACAGCGGCTATGAAGTAGACAGGGAAACTCTCTCTGCCATTGCTGAAATAAACAATGGCAGGTTGTTCAATGTGTATAACAAAGACGATCTTGAAAGCGTTTACGCTTCCATTGATTCACTTGAGGCATCAACGCTTCCGGAGAGAGGTTTGTTTGTTTACAGAGACCACTATCTGGGCTGGCTGATCTGGGGGCTTATTCTGCTGGCTGTTGGAGAATACTCAAGATGGAAAGCATTCCGTATAACAGGAGGGGGGCAGTAATGGAATTTCAGAGACCACTGTTAATTATTCTTGCGCTTCTCGGCCCTCTTTACTGGTGGATGCGGCAGGTCTGGTTCCGCAGCGACGAGAAAAGGCTGAGGCGGTTCGTACGCCCTGTATTGTGGGAGCGGATGGGAATCATTCCTCCTGCTCAGCACAAAACCTCAACTGTGCTTCTTTCTGTTGCAATTATTCTTCTTGCGCTTTCCGCAGCAGGCCCTGTATGGGGAACTTCCCCTGCCTACATTCCCCGTGGAGGGGAAAATGTGGTTATAGCTCTTGATGTATCCAGGTCTATGTGGTGCGACGATGAAGCTCCGTCAAGGCTTGGAAGAGCCGCCATAGAGATAAGGCGACTTATACGCTTAATGCCTGATACCAGATTCAGCCTTGTTCTGTTCAGCGGTCACGCCCGACTGGCTGTACCTATAACCATGGATAACGACTTCATTCTAGACAGAATTCCATCAGGTCCTGGAGATGAGATAGCTCTTCCGCAGGGCACTGCCCTGAGCAATCTTGTGGAAGTGATGGCAACTGCTCTGCCTGATATGGACCTGGAGGGGCAGGTCGGAATAATCTTCTCTGACGGAGGGTTTCACGATTACACGATGGATGATGCTGTGGAAGAGGCAAAAGACAGAAGAATGGCCCTTATCACTGTTGGAACTGGCGGAGACACTCCTGTAACTGTTCCAGGAGAAAATGGCCCGCTTGTGTGGCAGGGAGATACCGTAAAAACTGTACTTGAAGAGGAATGGCTGCAGAGTCTGGCAGAGGAAACAGGTGGTTTCTACACTAGAATTTCCGAAGCTGGGGATCTGTCTGATCCTGTCCGTGAGCTGCTTGGCAGAAGCTCTGCCCAGGTGGATGCCGATATTGCAGGTGCAGCAGGAGCACGAAGATACCAGTATTTCCTCGGAGCAGCCCTGCTGCTTATTCTCGCGGCAGCAGCCATGGAGGGGAGAGAATCATGACTGTTGGAGTAATAATCGCAGTCACCGTGGTTTCCTCTGTTCTTCGTACACCTCTTTACGATTTATATCTTGAAGCGAGCACTCTGGCTGCAGAGGGAAACTATCAGCAGTCTGCTGAAGTATTTTCAGAAATCATTGAAAGAATGCCAGACAATCCCCGTGCAGTCTACAACTATGCGTTATCATGTTTTGTAACAAACGACTATCCCTCAGCAGACAGCCTTCTCTCCGATTTCCCCCATGGTGTATTTTTGGAAGACACACTTTTAGAGGCACAGTCTTCTGCAAGGCTGGGTAACGCCATGGCAGGTGGAGACTACGCCGGAGTAGAAAGCGTAGTCGAAATGCTTCTGCCTGAAATTTCCACAGGGGAATCTTCCGAGAACCTTCGCCAGAACTACGAGGTAGCTTTGAAGTGGCTTGCGCAGAATGAACCGCCACCACAACAGGACAACCAGCAACAACAGGACGATAACCAGGATCAGTCCGAAGACAACCAGGATCAACATGACGATAACCAGAACCAGTCCGAAGACGATCAGAACCAATCTGATGACGACAACCCTGATGAAAACCAGCCTGAAGACAATCAGGACCAGCCCGAAGACAATCAGGGCCAGCCAGACGACAACCGGGCCAACTCTGACGACAATCAGAATCAGTCTGATGGCGGCAGCCCTGATGAAGACCACCCTGAAGACGATCAGGATCACCAGAGCGACCAGGACCAGTCCGACAATGACGAAAACAACCAGCTATCTCATCCCTCGGGTTCAGAAATGTCTCCCGAAGTTGCACAGATGATTCTTGATATGGTAGAAGAGGCTGACGACGACACAACCAAAGGCCGGACAGGTGCAGCAATAGGAGTTCCAAATTGGTAGGTCTGATAGTATTGCTTCTTATCGGTTCCAGTCAGCCGTTTGAGTGGGAGTGTCCGGACTCTGTAAGGGTTGGTGAAACCTTTTCACTCCGTATAACCACTGCTGAACCAGGATGTTCAGGTATATCTGCTAATCAGCTAAATCTATCTGACGGCATATCCAGAATTGGAAGCTCAACATTTACAAGCATTTCCTCTGTTACAACACCCCAGGGCAGGCAGCTTACACAAACTGTTGTACTGGAGGTTGTTTTTGCCGCATCTTCATCAGGAGACAGCATTCAATCAATAGGTCCTGTTCAGATTGAGCTTCGCGGCGTTGGCAGATACACCATTGATGAATTTACCGTGTATGTGAGTGGACCTTCGGGAACATCAGGAAGCCACAGCACAAACGGGTCTGAGGAAAGCTCCGACAGCGATGAAGAAGTGTGGCTTTCAGGAACACTGCACGATCCTGGAGGAAAGATATACCCGGGAACCAGACTTGTTCTGGACTACTACATATACAGCAGAACCAATGTTGAAGATGTCACATACTGGTGGGGTGCCCCGGAACTGGGAGCAATCCTCAATGTGGAAACATTTCCAGACAGTGACTGGGAAACAGCGGGTTACAAACACGACAGTGTAAACAGAAGCATTCTTGCCCAGGTTGAAATGGCTCCTGCATCACCTGGAAGCCTTCTGGCACCTGTATTCACCGCAGACATAACAGGCTCTAATTACGACAGGTGGGGAAAGGTGGCCAAATGGACCATTGAAAGTGCTCCCATTGTGTTGCCTGTTTATCCATTCCCGAACAATCCGCCGGACAACTGGGATGGAACCCTGCTGGACAGCGTTGCAGTAGAAGTTGAACAGCTTCCTTCTCCTCCGGGTCAGGGGGGAGAGCTGTGTGTAAGAGTTACATGTCTGGGACCGGGAAATATTTATATGAAGAATCCTCCTTCACTTTCTATTCTCGGTAACGCCATTCTGATACAATCTGATGAGGGAGAGGCAGGAAACAAAAAATGGTGGGATTTTATTCTGGAACCGGAGGAAACGGGAACATGTGTTCTCGGGCCGGATTCTGTGGTGTGGCTGGACAGAACTGACGGCACATATAATATATCGGTAATCGAACCGTGTTCTCTGTGTGTTAATTCTATTCCATGGGAGAACAGAACAATTGAGCTTGACCCTGAAACCGGCAGGAAATCATCTGTGTTTCTGCTGGTATTTTCCGTAACAGGAGTTCTTGCTCTTACGATTGTTCTGGGGGTTGCCGTAAGGCGAAAAAACAGAAGACTGGCATCTGTAGGCAGTGCCGAGGATCTGGATGAGCTTCTATCAGGGTTGGAAACGGAGTTATCTCAAACACTTACAGGTAAAAAAGGTTACCTTGGATACGAAGAGCTGGATGAGCTTCTCAGTGATAAGAACATCGACAGCTTTCTTGCCCGGCGTGTTCTCAGATTTTGGAGAGATTTGGAAAAGTTTTCTTCAGACCGTGAAACAAAGAGTTCTGTTTTTAAAAAGTATAAGAGCACCGCAGAAGAACTTCTGTACAAGCTGCGCCAAGACCTCAAATCCAGTAAGGAATAACCGATGAATGCGATCTTTCAGTGGTACCTCAACACAATCACAGAGTATCCTTTTCAGGCGGCATTTATCCAATTTGCCGTTCTTGGAATGGTGGGAGACTGGATAGCCGCCAGCGTAATGCGCAAAAAGTTCCAGTACACTCCTGTAAAATTCATCCTTAAAATGATTGGGTGGGGGATACTTGGTCTGTTTATCAAGGTCGGTTTTATAGGTATGCACGGATTCACTGCTGCCATTTTCGCCAAATTCAACTGGCCCGTCACAAGCATTGTTTTCAGTGCTTTCTGTATGAGTGCATTTACAAACCTGCTGTTCGGCCCGCAGATGATGTTTTTCCACAGATGGGAAGACAATCTGCTTCAGGGAACAAAAGGTTACAGGGGAATGGCCATTGCTATAAAGAGCCTTGTGTGGTTCTGGATTCCAGCCCACACTGTTACTTTCAGCATTCAGAACCATGATGTTCAGGTTGGTCTGGCTGCTGCATGGTCACTTGTTCTCGGGCTGATACTGGGAATAGCCAACAGAAAGAGATAAATCTGTTAAAACAGGCGGAAATTACGGCTGAATACTACGAACTGCAATCGGAATACTATCACGAGAAGTATTACGGCAGCAGGTTCGGGGCAGACGCTGTTCTGAAGAATGAGATTGATCTTCTTCAGAACACCTTCTGTGGTCTGGATGTAATTGAAATTGCCTGCGGAACAGGATTCTGGACCGAATCTGTAGCAAATTCCGCCAGATCAGTGTATGCGACGGACGTCAATTCATCAATGATTGATGTTGCAAGACGCAGGCTGTCTCATTTGGAAAACATCAGTTTTGGAGTTTCTGATGCGTTCAGTGCTTCCCGGAAGCATCACAGATACGATGGGGCTTTCTGCGCTCTTTTCTGGTGTCACATACCGGTTCAGAGAATTGATGAATTCCTTTCTGCTCTCTGCCTGTCGCTGAAGCCCGGCTCGCCTGTTATGTTTATCGATCAACTGGAAGACAGCGATGCAAGGGATCATACAGCAGACAGATACGGGAACAGAATTGCAAAGAGAGAACTGAATGGAAAACCATTCTTCATAGTGAAAAACGTCCCTTCAGCGACTCAGTTACACAACTATCTTGAGGATTATGCGGAGGCTGGAAGTATACGCTACAGTTCGCACCCTGATGGCAGCGGTATGTGGACGCTACTCTGGAATACCAGGTGTAACTGAAGGTGGTTCTTCATGAAGCCTTATTCAAGCATACATAACCCAGTGGTTTCAATAACTCCATTGGATTCAATCCGGCAGAAGTACAGCCCGGCAGAAGCTGGTTCGCCACTCTGGTAGCACCCGTTCCACTCGATTGTATGATTTCCTGCAGAAAGAGCTTCATCCATCAGTTCAACTACAATTCTACCGGATAAGTCATAAATTCCAACAGAGGTGAATCCTGCATCAGCAAGGGAGAATGATATTGAAGTTGATACAGTGAAAGGATTCGGGTATCCGGTAAGTTCGAGATTCAGCGATGGAGCAAAATCTATCCCTGCTGAGTTGATGAAGTAGCTGATTGTTTCGCTGGCTACAGCTTCTCCAGCGTAGTAAGAAGTAGCAACCAGTTCATTCCAGCCAATCTGGGAATTTAAAGAATCACTTAAGTAGGTGTACTTCAAACCTGTTCCAAAGGCATAAAGATTCCAGTCATGTATTGCCATATAAACAACTCCGTCTGTAATCGCCGGACTACTGGCAATCCAGGTAGTACTGTCAGGGCTGTACGACCATACTTCGGCCCCTGTTTCGCAGTTCATAGCTACTATTCTGCAATAGTCGGGTGAGTTTGAATTGTCTCCATAAAATACTGTTCCATCCGCAATTCCGGACGATCCGTGTTGATTTCCAGATACAGCCCAGATAGAAAGACCTGAAAGCGCATCAAGGCAGTAAAAATGGGAATCTACATCGTCATTTGCAAAGTACAGTCTGCCGTTGTGATATGCTGGAGTTGCTGTGGTGTAGCCAACAGTGTTTTCCCATACAGTATTACCTGAAACAGCATCAATTCCCCTGGCAATTCCATCAACCCCGTTAATATAGATTACACTGTCTACAACTACTGGAGAGGAATCCCAATAGCCTTTATAGCTGTCGTCATTTTCCCACAGAATATCACCGGTCTCCCGATCAAGCGCATATATAAATGCTGCACCATTATTCCTATATGTTGGCACGAATACATACTGATTCCATACAGTCATACAGCTAACTGTCCCACAATTGTCCAGAATCGTGGTCCATATATTCGACCCGTCCAGAGCTGCCAAACATGAGATTTTACTCAATCTGGCTAATGATATACCACAATATACTTTACCTTCCATGGCAACTGGAGTACTTCCAGTCCCGTTTGCTTCTCCGCTTGCCCAGATTCTTTCACCTGTCAGTGCATCAAGGCAGAAAATGGAGTCACTGGCAGTGTAAAGAAAACCATTATCAACTGTTACAGCGTCATCGGTTATGCCAACACTGTACTTCCAGATCAATTCTCCGGTAGCAGCATCCAGAGCGTAAAGAGAATCTGTACCCCGATCGGATGGATAGTATACGATTCCATCAACCACAACCGGTGTTGGAAACTCATGGAAGTCACCGGTTACATGAGCTGTCCACAAAATTGTGTTATCTGTTGGTGCCGGTGATTCAGAATAACCATGGTGAACATAGTTTTGCATGTATGTAGGCCAGTCTGTACTGAGTCTTGGAACTTGAAGAACCGGTTCTCCATTCAAGGTATAATGTACTGAGTCCGGAATAATATTTTCATTTTCGACAATCGCCCTAAAGGCCGGGAGTTCATCAATGTTGTATGCTGCGCAGTGCACCGGTTCTGAGATTGTGATACCTGTAGCCGAAAATACTGAAGAGAACAATAAAGTTGCCAGAATCAAAATATCATCCTTTCTTGTACTATCATGCCCCAAGTCTGTAGACAATAACATACAGTATAACAAAATGGCGATACGCCTAAAACCTGTAGAATATTGTAGAGGCTGTACTCTTCCAGGTCAAGCCTTTTCCGGATAGTGGCAACAAGCACGTAAACTGAGACAGCAATCCATATCTGCGTTTTTACTGAATTTTCTGTATACCCCCAGAATGCTTTGATCCATTTGAAAAACAATTCGATTTGCCAGCGAGCTTTGTACAGTTGAGTAATACTCACAGCAGAGAGCTCAAAGTTTCTCACTCCTTGTTTCTTGTCGATATTATGTAAAGTTTCTTACTCCTTGTTTCTTGTCGGTATTATGTAAAGTTTCTTACTCCTTGTTTCTTGTCGGTATTATGTAAAGTTTCTTACTTTACATAATATCCATTATCGGACATTGTTTGTAATGGAAAAGCGGACCCTTTCGAGCCCGCTCCCCCTTAGTTTCCCGTTACCGCTGCCAGTCTTGCAATTTGGAACGATTCGAATACTGTTGTATCCTGCGCAAGTGCCAGCGCATTATTCAGAGCTTCCTGGCTTTCTGTGTATTTCCGCTGCTCGTAGAAAGTTCTTGAAAGTCCGAAAAGTGCTTCAGCATTTACCTGAGCATTCTCATCGCTGATAGATAAGAGCTCCTGGTAGGCCGATACTGCATTGGCAAGATCCTGTTCACTTCCACGATTTTCCAGAACGATTCCCATGTGAAGAAGCGCCGGGATCTTTATGGATTTGTCTGGATTTGCTGCAAGTACAGTTGAAAGAGTTGTGATAGCGGCATCGTAATTCCCACGAAAGATGTCTATCTTTGCAGCGAGGATTGCTGACTTTCTTGCCCAGTCATTCTGTGGATTTCCGTTCCAGGTCTGCATAGACAATGAATAGGCAGCGTCGAGAGCTTGAAATGCCTGTTCGGGCTGACTGCCAGCAGCAGAACTCAGAGCCTGCGTGTAAACCTGGCTTGCTGTGATGAAACCTGCCATTGCTTCATCTGAAGCAGCACTTCGTTTTGCGCCAAGATACTGCAACACCAGCACTAATACCAGCAGTACGGCAACTCCGGCAACAACCTCTTTGAAGTGAGTCTGAACGAAAATCACACCGGCTTCGAGCTTCTCTCCAATCGGATCCCGCTCGATTTCTTTCTTAGTAAGCTTTTTTCTGGTTCTGTGTGCCACCCGGTTCCTCCATCCTTTGAATTACTCTTGTATAAAATTGTTCTGCTTTCTTTTTCAAAATAACCTCTGTGTCAGCGTTTCTTATGACAAAGTGTGACCTGAATGCTTTTTCCTCCAGAGCAAGCTGGCTTTTCCACCTTCCGGAAACGGTCTCAGGTGAAACACAATCCCTGCGTACAAGTCTTGATGTAACACGTTCCAGCCGGTCAGTAACCGTAACAACATAATTCAGATACTTCTCAAGCCGAAGCTCGAATATAAGAGCTGCATCAAGAACAAAAACTCCTCTTATATCTTTCAACATACCGGCAGAGCCTATGACCCATCTTATCATTCTGGGATGCAGAATACTGTTTATGCCCTGAAGCACTTCCGGTACTGAGAAAGCCTTCTCCCTGAGCTCTTTTCTAACAGCTTCTGCCGACATGGAAGCCATACCGTCAATTGACAGTGTTTTCTCAAGAGCTTCTCTTACTGCTGTTTTTTCAAGAAAACAATGACCAACACCGTCCAAAGAGCAGACAGAAGCCCCCATCTGTTTCCAGACTTCGGCCACGGTAGAAGCACCAGTCCCGCTGCATCCTGTTACTCCCCAGAGCATTATCTCAAACTCCAGCAGATAGTGTCTTCAGAGAGAACCACTTCAACAAGCTCCCCTTCCGCTGCTCCATACGGCGCGTATACCGGAATATAGTTGTCTGTAAATCCTATGTTTCTTCCGCTTCTCTTTCTTCCCTCAACAAGCATTTCCCTTGTGCTGGAAAGGTTGTTTCTGCGAAATTCTGTTCTGGATATTTCAGAAACCATTCTGAGTTCCCTGGACCTGGTGGTTATCTTTTCAGTGTGCAGTGGTTTCATTGAAGAAGCCGGTGTGCCCGGTCTGGGTGAAAAAGGAAACACATGCAGGTAGTTTATCCTGTTGTCCTGTGCAAGCCGAAGACTCTGCTGATAATCCTCCTGTGTTTCCCCGGGAAAACCTGCAATGATATCGCTTCCAATGCATGCGCCCGGGAACAGAGTTGTAACTGCACTGAGAAGCTCTTCCTCCTCTTCCCTGTCGTAGCGTCTTCCCATTAGTTTCAGAACTCTATTGGAACCGCTTTGAAAAGGTATATGAAAGTGATTGCACAACCCGGGAAGTGCAAGTTTTTCAAGGGTTTTTACAGTCAGATACATAGGTTCAACTGAGCCCACTCTAAGCCTGAAACCGCCTATTTCCAGAAGTTCTTCAACAAGTTCCGGAAGACCGTACCCGTCTGTGTATAGTCCCCGGCCGTAATCGGCAATATCCACACCGGTAAGAGAAATTTCCCTGAACCCTGCCCTTACCATCTCTTCTGCCTGCTTTAGAACAAGCTCTTTCGGCTGACTTCTTGAACCACCTCTGGCCCGGGGAACGATACAGTAGGTACAGGAGTTGTTGCACCCGTCCTGAATTTTCAGAAAACCTCTTGTTCTTGAAGTTGTGAGCGGAGCTGAAGCAGGGAACAGACTGTTTTCCGGAATATTTTCATAAGAACCATCAGGGTATACAATCTCCGGAATCATGTGTTTTTCGGTGTTAGGTACCACAGTAACTCTGTCTGTATCCTTAAAATCTTCAGGTGCTACAGCTGCAACACAACCTGTTACAACTATCTCTTTCTCAGGAAACCTGGAAGCCCAGGATCTGACGATTCGTCGTGATCTTCCCTGACTTCTTGCTGTTACAGCACAGGTATTAACCACTATCAGATCTGCTTCTTCCGGTGTGGCAACCCTTCTTCCAGAAAGAACATCAACCAGTTCCTCCACAAGAGCTTCCGTTTCGAAAGAGTTCAGCCGACACCCCAGGGTGTAGCCGAACACTGCGGTGTTTTCCGGCAGGTTCATACTGACTATATGCCGTGGCGCAGGCTGCTGCGCCACGGCTTTTTCCTTTACTCGGAAGCTGGCTCTTCCTGAGCCTCAGGTTCCTGTTCCACTGCAGTTTCTGCGACTGCTTCAACAGTTTTCTCTTCAGCAACCGGGGTTTCTTCCGGTGCTGATTCTTCTGCTGCGATGTCTGTTTTCTCTTCTGAAGATTCCAGTTCAACCGGTTCTTCAACAACTTTTTCTACCTTGTCAGCAGGCCTGCCTTCCAGGGAGCTTCTGAACTCCTGAAGCTCTTCCATGGGACGACCATTGAAATAGCTTCTTACGCTGAGAACAATTCTGCGGCTTGAAGGTACAACCTCTATCACGCGGAGAGGAAGAATATCACCACTGCGGATAACCGCAGCAGGATTTTCAAGCTCTTCCCAACCAAGTTGACTGAGGGGAACAAAACCTTCGATTCCGTCTTCAAGATCAACAACAACTCCTCTGTCAAGAATCTGTGTAACGCTGCCTTTTACCTCAGTGGTCTCGGGGTAGCGCTCAGACATGGAGTCCCACGGATTTTCTTCGGTCTGCTTGAGCCCAAGAGAGATTCTGTGGTTTTCACGGTCGATACTGAGAACAACAACCTTCACCGGCTGGTTCTTCTGAACGATCTCGGAGGGGTGGCTGATTCTTCTAGTCCAGCTCATGTCTGAAATATGAATCAGACCATCTATGCCGTCTTCTATCTCAACGAATGCGCCAAAGTTGGTGAGATTGCGTACTTTTCCGTCAACAGAGGAACCTATGGGGTATCTCTCTTCAATGGAGTTCCAGGGGTTTTCCATGGTCTGCTTGAGACCGAGGGAAATCTTTCTTTCCTCTTCGTTAACGCTGAGAACAACTGCCTCTACTTCATCTCCAACTGTGAGAATCTTGGATGGATGACGGACATGCTTTGTCCAGGACATCTCAGAAATATGGATGAGGCCCTCCACTCCGGGCTCGATTTCAACGAAGGCACCGTAATCAGTGATTGAGGCAACCTTTCCAGTAACCATTGTTTCCGGGGAATAGCGTTCGGCAACACCTTCCCACGGGAACGGCTGAAGCTGCTTGAGACCAAGGGAAATACGCTCGCGTTCCTTGTCGAACTTGAGAACTTTTACATCGATCTCTTCACCTATCGTAAGAAGCTGAGACGGATGGCGTACCCTTCCCCAGCTCATATCTGTTATATGCAGAAGACCGTCGATGCCGCCCAGGTCTACAAAAGCGCCGAAATCCGTGATATTCTTCACGATACCCTTGCGTACCTGCTCTTCTTCAAGCTCTTTGATAAGGTTTTCTTTCAGCTCGCTTCTGGCCTCTTCAAGAACCTGTCTGCGGCTCACAACAATGTTGCGGCGGCGCTTATTGAGTTTGATTACCCTGAAATCAAGCTCTTCCCCGCAGAACTTCTCGAGGTTGGGAACCTGACGAAGGGCAACCTGAGAACCGGGAAGGAATGCATCAACACCCATGATTCTTACGGTAAGCCCGCCCTTGATGCGCTTTATAACCTTGCCCTTGAGGATGAGGTTGTCATCGTAAGCGACTTTGATGTCGTTCCAGACTGTGTGGAAGTGAGCCTTCTCTTTTGATACTGTAACCCTTCCGTCGGTGTCTTCAAGGCTCTCTACAAAGACATCTACCTTTGTTCCCTGCTGAGGAGGGTCTTCGTCACGGAACTCCTGAAGAGGAATAACACCCTCGCTCTTGTAGCCAAGATCGACGATAACCTCATTGTTCGCAGTTTTCAGGATGGTGCCTGAAATGATGGTTCCCACTTTTACTGTGAAGTTAGCAATTGTGCCTGCGTAGGCCGCCTCGAAATCGCTTCTTTCGCTGGCTGTGTAATCGTGACCTTCAATGGTCTCGATTTCTTCATCGGTTAAGCCGACAATAAACTCATTCTTCTCGCTCATTAACGATCCTTTCTGTTCTCCTGTTTGTTTCTATCTTTGATTTCCCTGACTTTTTCTAGAATGTATCTGGCAGAGTTTCCGGGGCCACCATGCTTGTGCTGTTCCTCAAGATCTTCCGGAGGTACAGGTTGCCCGAATATTACTTTGAATCTGGATTTGAATAACAGTGCGCTAAGCGGATCATCCATGCCCTCCATGAAGAAAGGCACAACAGGTGCTTCTGTGGCATGTGCTACGTATCCCACTCCTGGTTTTGCAGGAAGAAGTTTACCATTTTTACTTCTTGTCCCTTCTGGAAAAATAATAACTACCTCGCCATGGCTGACAAGATCTATCGCCGTGTTCAATGCACCTGAATTAACTGCAGATCTCCGGTTGATGGGGAATGCACCAAGTTTGTGCATGAACCACGAGAGAAACCGGGTTTTAAAAAGACTGGATTTGGCCATGAAGTACACAGCTCTTGGAACGGCTGCGGCAATAAAAGGCGGATCCCAGTTGGAGATGTGATTTCCTGCCATAATAACACCGCCATCTGGAATGTTTTTTCTGTTGACAACTTTCATTCTGAAGAATACCACAGCGATAGCCGTAATTATGGGTCTCAGAAGGATGTCTACGAGTATTGACCTTTTCATTTTCCGCTCAACTTCCTGAAATGCTCCAGAACGAAGTTGACCTGCTGTGTTACAGTCATGGCTGTTCCGTCAAGCCACAGTGCACCTGGAGGCAGTCGCAACGGGCTTTCCTTCCTGTTCCTGTCTCTGTAGTCTCTCTGAAACACAGAGTGAACCATACGATCCATGTCGCGGTAGCCAAGATCTTTCAGTCGGCGCAGAGCCCTTACAGCAATGTCTGCTACTATGTAGACTTTAAGAGTTGCATCAGGGAAAACAACTGTTCCCATATCTCTTCCCTCGGCAACGGTGTTGTGTTTTCTACCGAAAGCTTTCTGAAGAGAAACCATGTACTCTCTTACCTGACGATGAGCAGAGATGATACTCGCTGCTTCACCGACAGCCTGAGTTCTTATTTTTCCGGAGATGTCTTCTCCGTCAAGAAATACTCCTGTACTTGAAACTTCAATTGAATGCTGAAGGAGAACTGCAGAAGACGAACTGCCATCGTGGGGATCTGTGCCGGTAGCTGAAACTAGAAAAGCCGACGCTCGGTACATCGCGCCGGTGTCAAGATATTCAAAACCCAGTTTTGACGCTATCTGCTTCGCCGTTGTACTTTTGCCGGAAGCAGCAGGGCCATCTACAGCTATGATCTCAGGCAGTCAAATTCACATCCCCTCTTTCAGATTGGGCAAATATCCTCAATACAGGTTGTTTCGTCAAGGTCGTATTTGTGTTTACCTGTTCAGCCTCACTGCCTTGCACAGAGAATTGCTCTCCTCCAAAGACAGTTTGCGCCACTTTCCCCGCTGAAGACTTTCCAGACGAACAGAACCGAATCTCACCCTTTCAAGACCAATAAGCGGAATTCCAGAAAATTTGGAGAGCCTTCTAACCTCCCGATTCCTTCCGGTTGTCAGCACCACGCTGAGAGTTTTTGATCCGGTTTTTTCAACAGATACCGGCTTTGAGAATTCTCCGGGGGCTATGTAAACGCCCTTCCTCATTTTTTCGATTGCTTCTCTTACAGGAGTTTTTGCAAGAATCAGAATGTACTCCCTCTCTATTTTCCACCTTGGGTGGGTAAGCCTATAAACCAGTTCTCCATCGTTGCTCCACAGCAGAAGTCCGCCGGTTCTTATATCCAGACGTCCAACCGGAGCTGCCCCTCTGGGCATCCCTACAGACAGTTGAGAAACTGGTCTTGACGCTCTTTCGTTCATTGTGGTTTCGTAGCCTGACGGTTTGTTCATAACGGCTACAAACAAATCAGGAAGTGTTACAGCAGCTCCATCCCACAGCACCAGATCGCCCTGTGATATCTTCTCTGCTGGGTTTGTAACGAGCTTGCCGTTAACAGTAACCATTCCATTTCTGATTCCCTGATCGCAGCTTCTTCTACTCGCTATACCCGATCTGGCAACAAAGCGGTTCAATCTCATGCCGTCGGCTGCAGCAGCCGCCGTTTTTCTAGAGGATCTGGTCACTTTCTTCTCCTGACAGTTCTGAAGCCATCCGCTCTATGTCATCTGCAGAGAGCTTTAACAGGTTTTCCATTTCATCCATTCTGGGAAGGTGTTCAAGGTCACTGAGCCCGAAGTATTCCAGAAATCTGGAAGTCGTTCCGTAAAGAAGCGGCCTTCCTGGTGTTTCCTGCCTTCCCGTTATTTTTATCAAATCTCTTTCAAGGAGCGTTCGCATTGCGCTGTCGCTGTTAACACCTCGAACGGCCTCAATTTGAGCTCTGGTGGCAGGCTGCCTGTATGCGATTACCGCAAGTGTTTCCAGAGATGCTCTTGACAGTTTGCTGTGTCTTTTTCCTTCAAACAACTGTGCTACCATGTAGCCAAGATCGGGATCGGTTACAATTCTGTAACCACCGGCAAGCCTAGCTACAACAACCGCATGGCCCCCGGAGGCAAGTTCAGTTTCAATCCGCTGTACTGCCTGCTCTGCAGATTCTGTACCGCAGCCGGTCAATTCGCAGATTCTTTCAAGTGTTACAGGAGACTCTGAGGCGACAAGAAGAGCTTCCACCTGCCTGGCCAGCTGATCAAGCATTTATTTCCACCTTTTCTCATTTCGTTTTATTGTTATTTCAGCAAATGGATATCTCTGTTCCGTGGTTAGCCAGCCCCGTTTCACAAGCTCGAGGATGGTAACAAAAAAGGAAACGATCACTGCCTGATCGGGATTCTCCCCAACAGCATCTATAAATTTTCTTTTCTTTTTTGCTGAAAGCACCCTGTCGAGAACAGCAACACATTCTGTAAGGGAAAGCAGAGGCTTTCGAATTCTATGCTCTGGAGGAGGGGTATTCTTTTCGCTCATGAGTTCAATAGCAAGAAGCAGATCGAGAAGAGAGGTTTGCCCATGATCAACCTCTGTAAGACTTTCCTGATATCTTGCCCTCTCTCCCGGGGGAGTGAAAACATCCCGCCAGATCGACTCACTCTCACGGAGTTCTGAAGCTACTTCTTTGAATGCCCTGTACAGAACAAGATGCCTCATAAGAGAATCCATAGGGTCTTCGGATTCTTCCATTATTGCTCTCTCTACTGGAAGAAGCAGACGGCTCTTCATTCTGGTAAGAGTAGCTGCCATAACCAGATATTCTCCGGCAATATCAAGATTTAGTTCTTCAGCTTTCCTGATATACTCCAGGTACTGATCGGCGACTTCGGCTACATGTATCGTGGTGACATCGAGTTCATCTCTTCTTATTAAAAAAAGCAGAAGGTCAAGCGGTCCTTCAAAATCCTGTATGTCTATACGGCAGGCTGTCTGCAGGTCAGCAGACATAGCCGAACTCAAGCAGGTCTGTTTTGTTCTCCGGCCATGCCTCTCGAACTTTAACCCACAGATCCAGTCTGCAATCTTCCCCGGTGAATTCACCTATGGCATCGAGAGACAGCCTGTTTATTCTGTCAAGTGTTTGACCTTTGCGCCCGATTAGCATACCTTTTGATGAGGCGCGTGACACAATGAGATTTGCCCTGACGTAAAGTCTGCCGTCGCGCTGAGAAGTTTCCTCGACCTGAACTGCGGTTTCCCCTGCTACATCAAGAGGCAGTATACTGAACAACTGCGTACGGATCTGCTCTGATATGAGAAAACGCTTTGAGTTGAGCGTGTTGATACTTCTGGGAAACAGCCTGTTCCTCATGGGAATGTTCTGCAGTACCGCATTTTTGAGCTTGTCAATTCCAAAATTCAGCGGAGGTGTAACCGGAACTATGTCGGTAAACCTGTTTGTGTGTCTTGCCCTTGATACATATGCAGCCCGGTGCTTCGAATGAACAAAGTCACTTCTACCCAGAGCGAGCACAACAGGTTTCTTCCTGGCTCGGTGAAGAAATTGCTTAACAACAGGATTTTCAAGTTCACGGTCAAAATGCTTTATATCCACAACAAGAACCACCACATCTACCCAGTCGATAATGGTCCAGTCGTAGCCACTCTCCAGCGGTGGTGTATCCACAAAACATATCTGAGCATTTCCCGGAGTGCAGATTGCGGTGATAGGCATTCTTGTTGAAGCAGGCTGCAGAGCAACAGGAGATATTCTTGTTTCCGTTAGGGCATTCAGGAGACTGGATTTCCCACTATTGCAAAGACCTGCCACCAGAGCGTACCCGCTGGGTATTATTCCACTTGGCATTATTCCTCTTCCGTTGTGCTCTCGGCAACGGGAACAGTTCCCGACACAGCTGTAAATACACCTGCGGAGTTGCCTGTGTACAGAACTCCTCCTGAAAGTATTGGCGGTGTTCCCGAATACGAACCAGTTTGTATTTCTTCAATAGCAAGACCTGTGTTCAGGCTGAGGAGATACAGTTTGCCATCATCGCAACTGGCATAAACTACGGTATCACAAACTGCCGGCGTAAGCGATACCCAGTTATCAAGCTGTGTTTCCCACAGAAGGGCTCCACCAGACGTTTCAAGACAGAACACCCTGCCATCGCAGGTTCCGGCAACTAGCAGAGAGTCTTTGTATACACCAGGCCTTGAAACAACAGTTCTGCCCTGAACACCATCGAGAGCGGTCTCCCATATTGTTTCTCCTGTTTGCAGGGAAAGGGCGAGAACCTTACCGGAGGAAAAACCAAGATAAACCGTACCGGACTCAATTGATGGAGCTGATGGTTGCGTTGAGAACCCCCGCGACCACAGGGTACTGCCGGAAATGTTCCAGGCACCTACAGCCCCTGATTCCGTTGAAAATACTGCTGTGCTGTCTGAAACCGCAGGCCCCAGCAGCAGACCGTCTATTGTGTCACTCCATACCAGGTCACCGGTTTCCCGGCTGAGAGCAGCCACAGAACCCATGGAATTACCAGCCAGAACAAGACTGTCGCAGAACACGCAGGCATCTGTGAATATGTGGTACCCAAGACCGGCTCTCCACTTCTCAGATCCTGTTTCCAGGTTAAGAGCATACATGTACCCGTCTTGTCCGCTGAAGTAAACGGTGGACGAATCAGCAGCAACACCACCGGACAAACCGCATGTAACAGCTCTTGACCATATCTGCTGACCTGTGGTTCGGTTGATTCCTCGAAGATTCTTGTCGTTTCCGGCAATAAATATCATGTTTCCAAGTATCGCTGGCGGGGAAAATAACTCTCTGCCTGTGGAAATGCTCCAGAGTGTGTCAAACGGGGAAACCACTGCAGGTGCCCATGCTGGGTTACCGTTTGAAGAACCGGAAGCCTGAAGCCACTGATCCGGCATCTCTTCTGCGGGAACAGGTTCAGCAGAATCGTCTGCTGGAACAGTTTGATTAACCTCAGTTTCCGAACCCTGCTGCAACACCTGCGAATCACCGGCGGTTAGAAAATAGATCAGAACAAGCACTGCAGAGAGAGTTCCGGCGATAAGAACAACATTTCGCCTCCGCTGCTTCGATGAATTCCCTGCAAATGTGGATACCATATCGGCCTCTTTCTCAGTAAATAAGTACAGGAGCATCAACGGGTAAAGCTCTGTAGATTGCTTCAAGATCAGCTGACCCCAGCCTGATACACCCGTGGCTTACATTCCGTCCTCTTCCCACCCCGTAGTGAAGAAGGATACCACCTCCCAGATCAAGTTTGTAATTGCCAAGAGCCCCGGGAACAGCCCTTACCCATACCCGTTCGCTGGAAGTCAGCGAATCGTTGTAGTAGACGATCTGCTCTTCCCACGACAGGCTGTCTGGAATAAGAATGTCTTCACCGGGCCTGGGCGGCCTTAGATCCTGTTCCAGCCAGTACCAGTCAGGCTTGAACCAGTAAGGATTTTCACCCTTTCTCACAACGTATCTTAATCCCTGTGGTGTGGTGAAGTTCCACGCGAGCCCGCTGTCGTTTTCTGTCCAGCCTTTGCCTGTGCCACAATATCCCGATCGTACCAGAAACCCCCCCCGTCTTAGATGAAATCTGTTCTGACCAGTGTCGATTATCAGATAGTAACCCGTGTAATTGCGAACCAGTTCAGCTTCATCAAGACGAACCTGAAGAGAGTCTGCCATATGCCGGAGAATTGGCAGGGAATCTTTTCTGGCAGCGAGATTTGCGCTTATTGCAGCCAGTGTATCTCTTTGCAGTGATACCTGTTCCACAGTAGCACTGTACTCGTTTACCATGTTCCTCATAAAATTAACTCTCTCATCCATACGGTACACAGTGGTTAAACTGAATGCCAGAGCAATGGTTAGAACAGAAATCAAAACAACAATGGGAATCTTCATTTTTCACTCCAATTAAATAACCGGGTCATCCACCAGACTTCGTCTGGTCTGCCACACGGCAGCACTGCCTCTGGTATCAAGATGAACAAAGGGCCCGTGGGACGTGATCCATCGGTACGCTGATGCTCCGCCTACGGCAACCTCTCCGGCGGCTTCAAGCGCTCTTGTAACATCAACAATAAATTCACCGTCATAAACATCTATTCGTTTGTTTCTATCGAGGTCATCAATAAGATTGTTGTCGGGCCATCCCTCAATCCAGAAATCTGCTGCCGCACCGTAAAGATGCAGACTGAAACCGGTATCGTTACCAATTGCCGCGTTGTACGCAGGTGTTCTGAAACCACTTATACAGTGTATACTTCTTGCCTCAGGATACAGCAGGGAAACCTGCTTAAAAACACATTCCAGCTTGTGAACAAGCCTGAGATCAAGAACCATGTACTGGGGCCACCCGCCCTCCGTGTGCCCTAGGAAATCCGAGAAGGTAAGATGTGTGGATATTCTGGCGTCAAATGTTTCAGGCCACAGTTCAATAAAGCCCCTGTCCGGAAGGTGATCTCTGGTATTGCCGTCTCCGTAAAATCCGATGGGAAAGGAGTTTAGAGTAGCGGTTCTGAACTGCGCTTTGCTCAGGGGAATTATCATTACGTATTCCTGCACGGTTTCCGAATCTGAAGCTGTTACGGTGTATGTTCCGTGTGACCCAGGCAATGTAAAACTGAATTCTTTTCCTGCCCCGTTGAAACCCTGCCCGGGAATAGACCAGTTCAGTGAATCACTGCATGAAAGAGTAACAGTTTCGCGGGGAGATACTGTAAATGCCATCATGTGCGGCTGAAGAGGAATGCCGTTTACTGAAATATCGAATGCAGGATCTGATGGAAGTGGGTTTTCTGCGCCTCCAAATAATAGAAAAGCAAGTGCCATAACCAGATTGCTCATAAAAACTGTTACTCCTTTTGCTGTCTTGCAACTTTGGAATATACTGATCTTCCTTCGCAGTGGGCTTTCACCGCTTTTGGATAAATCAGGTGTTCCTCGGTTAGTATTCTTGCAGCCAGAGAATCTCTGGTGTCGGAATCGTATACAGGAACAGACCTCTGCAGAATAATCGGGCCTGTATCTGTGCCCTGGTCAACATAGTGAACAGTGCATCCTGCAACTTTAACACCGTATCTGAATGCCTGCCCCTGCGCATCAAGACCGGGAAAAGCAGGAAGAAGCGATGGGTGGATGTTAAGAATTCTGCCGTGAAATGCTTCGAGAAGAGGCCCCTTCAGTATTCTCATAAGACCGGCGAGACAGACAATTTGAATACCCCTGTTCTTGAGAAAGCCAGCCCACTGTTTCTCTTCTGCGTTTCCGAACCTGGTTTTAAACTTTCCGGGATACATGTATTTTCCCTCTACCCCCAGATCATATGCGAGCCGGAGAACACCGGCATTTTCATTGTCTGTTATCAGAATATCAACTACTCCCGGTGATGTATCTCCTTCCACGAGTGCCCTGAAGTTGGACCCGGTTCCAGAGGCCAGAACAGCTATTTTTACAGAATCAGTTTCCACGATCGCCTGCCGTTTCTCCCACGGGAGTTACCGGGGGTTGATCGGTGTAAGACCAAGTTATTCCAAAAGACCAGTTTCTGCGCATTTCGTCTGTTAGATCTTCTACAGCTGCGGAAACAGAAAATGTAACAAGGGTGAAACCCAGCAAAGCATCCAGTGTTTCTGTGAATTCTCCTGTAGAGTTCACACCGGCTGTTATTCTTGGACCGGCTTCAAATCTGCCTCTGTACCAGTCTGTGCCCAGAAGTATCCATGAAGTGGCATTCAGCGAGTCTGTAGCAAAGTTCCAGCTTGCTGCAGCCTTGCCGCGGAAAAACCCCACAGCTACCTCAGCATCTGCTGCAGCAATTATCTCATTATCGAACCTTCCCACAAGATTGAAACCGGAATGTCGCAACGCCACCATCTGAAAAAATTCATCTCCTGCAGGCTTCGATACCGCTGCAGAGAGATCCACGCGGCCAATTGGCAAAGCAACCCCGCCCCAGTAGCCTTCTCCATCATCAGTGTACTCAAAATAACCTGAAACACGAGCATTCCCAACCGAAGATGAAACTCCGGCGACAGCTCTACTCTGCACAGTGCTGTCTACCCAGGAAGCTGCCGCTCCGGCTTCAAAGGTGAATAATGACAATCCTGCACTTCCACCGGCAAGCAATTCAGGGCGCCTATCGCCGTGGCTCAGCCTTGAAAAACCTGTTCTTGCGTACAGATGCTGTGATTCCCAGCCAATCATGGAAGCCCAGCCGTAGTCGCGCCCTTCCCAGCTCATAGTTCGCATTTTCAGACTGCCCCTGTTCAGAACAGCGGAGAACAACCGCAGTGTGTCTTCCCGCAGAATCTCAAAATTACCGGAAGTTTTCCACGGGAGAGGTCTATCAAGCCTGAATACATACCTGCTGTGATCTTTCGAGTTCTGCACAAGACCAATTCTTGAAATGCTCAGGGAATCCTGAAAACATCTGTCCCCTGCTGAAGTGTTCCACCGGCCTCCGCCCCATATGCCGCTGGCAAGCGGATCAGCCAGATGTGCATCCGACCACGGAATGTCTGGCAGGGAACCAATGGCAATCATTGGCAAGTTGCCTGCAAGAACACCGCTTTCCCCTGCGACCAGATAATCTGCAGAACAGCCGTTAAGGTAACGGCTCTGGAGCAAAGTGTACCATTCACTGGCGTAACCTTCAGGAAAAAGGCTCAGAACTGCCACTGCGAGAAGTATCAATATCCCTCCCTGCCCATAGCTTTGTATGCAAGCAATTTTCCTCTTTCCACCCCTGGCTGGTTAAGAGGATCAACACCCAGGGCAAGCCCTGTGAGTACGGTTGCTATTTCAAGAGCCATGAATACCTGCCCCAGGTAACCGGCATTGATGCAGGGAAGGTGCAGCCTGTTTACAGGAAGCCCCCTTTCCGAGAGAGCTGTGGATGTGGCCTCCGCCTCTGCCATTCTTAGAATATCAGGGTTTCTGCCCTCGAGGTAGTTCATTGCCGGTTGATCCGAAAATTCTCCCGGCTGCGGCTCGGTGTTTTCAGGATTACCTTCCGTAACAATGGTAACTGTTTTGTCGGCAGGGCCTTCCATGAAAAGCTGAACAAGTGAGTGCTGATCTGCAGGACCCCTACAGGCCAGGGGAGTTTGACCTGTAGCTACAGTGTTTCCATTCAGATCTACAGCTTTTCCAAGGCTTTCTGCCCAGAGTTGTGCAAACCACAGAGCGGTGTCGTATAAATAATCCGAGTAGGGCATGAAAACATGAACAGGGTGACTCTTAAACCTGGAAAGGAATGCCCCGGCAATCACTGCAGCAAGGCTTTTTCCGGAATTTGTTTCAAAGTCTTCAACAATTTCAGCAGCTCCTCTTAATAGCCCGGCCGTATCAATTCCAGCGAAAGCGGCAGGAAAAAGCCCAACAGGAGAGAGAACACTGAACCTGCCTCCAACATTCGCAGGAACCGGCAGTGTACTCCAGCCTTTCTTTTCTGCCAGTTCTCTTAACTGGCCGTTCACAGGGTCTGTGATGGCAACAACCGGAGCATCCTTGCCCAGTTTTCGGCGAAGTTCCATAAAGATCGACAGAGTCTCTGCTGTTCCGCCGGATTTTGTTACAACACTTATCAAAGAGTTTCTTGGTGAAGCATTTGCAACAGCACGGCTTATCACCCTTGAGTCAGGAGAATCTGCCACAATAACTTTGCGGCCTGATTGATCGTTAAGGGCAGACAGTATTGCCCGAAGCCCCAGAGACGACCCTCCTATGCCGGCAACAAACAGCGTGCCGTGTTTGCGCCTGTACATCTCTGCCAGCTCTGCCGTGTCCCGATGAAGGGTAAGATTGTAAGGCAGATCAAGAAAACCCAGCCTTCCCTGTTTGCGCCACAAATTGAATTGTTCAAGTGTTTCCGGCTGCACACTGTTCCAGTTAAAACCGGGTTTGAAATCAAATAGTTGTGCGGACAACAGAGTCCCCTCTCGTTTTGCAAAAATGCCCCTCCCCTGAAAGACGAATATAACCCGGTGCCGGGGCTTTGGAACCTCCGTTGTTCCCGGGGTTATGTTCAGCACTGGGAACAGCTCTACTTACAGCATTCATGTTGAACAGGGGAAAACAAATGCAATACAGAGACCTCACACAGGAAGAACAGAACGTTATTCTACACGGAGGAACGGAATCTCCTTACACCGGTGCCTATGTTGATACATTTGAGGAAGGAATTTATACCTGCAGAAGGTGCGGCAGTCCCCTCTACACTTCAGGCACCAAGTTTGAATCACACTGTGGCTGGCCTTCTTTTGACACGGAAATACCGGGGGCAGTTACCAGAAGGGCTGACGCTGACGGAATCAGAACAGAAATACTGTGTGCTTCATGCGGGGCCCACCTCGGCCATGTATTCACAGGAGAAGGCTACACTGAAACCGATGTGAGACACTGTGTCAATTCTGTTTCTATGGCGTTTATTCCTGAAGAAAGAATAGAAAGGGCCTACTTTGCAGCCGGGTGCTTTTGGGGGGTGGAACACAGCTTTAATCATACCGACGGGGTTATTTCTGCCCGTTCCGGTTATATGGGGGGTAATTTCACCAATCCTGGATACACGGATGTGTGCTCCGGTTCCACCGGCCACGCAGAAACTGTAGAGGTAGTTTTTGATAACTCTGTGGTTTCCTTCAGAGAGCTGGCCATGACTTTTTTCGAGATACATGACCCAACGCAGATTAACCGCCAGGGAGTGGATACCGGAACACAGTACAGATCAGCCGTTTTCTACACTTCGGAACAGCAGCTTTCCGTGGTTAACGAGCTGGTATCTGTTCTTGAAAACAGCGGTTACCGTATTGCCACCGAGGTTTCCCCTGCCGGTAACTTCTGGCCT
>Ga0256845_1000916_pt1 | contig 25264 bp, 27 predicted proteins | sample RiftiametaG_FD_189101 | JGI IMG/M metagenome (GOLD analysis project Ga0256845, IMG submission 189101) | Tube worm associated microbial communities from hydrothermal vent at the East Pacific Rise, Pacific Ocean - Riftia | ecosystem: Host-associated > Annelida > Integument > Unclassified ... | reverse complement strand
TAGAAATCAAGTAATTCTTTTTTTAGATAATCAAATCTGGAAAGAAAAAGAATTTGAGAAAATACTCTCAGATAATTTTCAAATTATTAAACCCGATTTTTCGGATTCCTATCTGTAGTGAGTATATTACTGAAACTTCACTGAAAAAATCACCTATCCTTCCATCGAGAAAAAGAAAAGTGGAAAACGCTAAAACTGTTGTTAAAATAGCCGAAATAATAGGTGGCAGCACTTCCATGGTTCCATCAATTGCTGCTTGAATAGGCGATTTCCCTTTTTCGTAGTGCTGGTAGATATTTTCTGAAATTACAATACCATCATCTACCAGAATACCGATCACTATAATCATCCCAAAAAGCGACAAAACATTAATGGTAACATCAAACTGGGCTGCAAAAATAAACATCCCCAAAAATGAAATTGGCAATCCTAAGGCCACCCAAAAGGCTAGTCTTGTATTTAAAAAAAGAGACCGGAATAAAAGTACCAAAATAATTCCTACGACTCCATTTTCAAGAAGTAAATTGGTTCTATCATTCAATCGAACTGAAGAATCACTTACTACATCAATTTTTACGCCTGTCTATTTTTGGTTAAATTCAACTACATATTCGTTTACTTTCTCCGCGGCAGAGAGAAGATCTTCGCTATTTGTGTTGGTGATTTCAACATTTACGGCAACATTACCATTAAAATAAGATGCGTTGGGAGTTTCAGAAAACCTGCCTTTTACAGTGGCTACGTCTTGAAGTCTTACCACAGTTCCATTAGGATTGGCTCGTACACCATATTGTTCAACTCATTGCCGTAATACGATCTATTATTGGCGCGAATTAAATAATCTTCGGCATCTGTCTTAATATTACCGCATGTGGTTAAAATATTAGCCTGTGATACTGCGGAAGCTACTTCAGTAAAACTTAAATTATACGCCAACAAATCGTTTTCCCGAACGGCTATTTCAATTTCTTCTTCAGGGTAACCAGATACGGTAATTTGCGAAATTCCTTCCATAGCGCGCAAATCGTTCTCTACTTGCCTACCAATTTATTTTAGGGAAGTCAATTCAATATTATCGCCGCTTATGACAAAATCTATTGTTTACCTAATTCGTTCTTGCTTCGCCACCACTAACGGTTCCATTCCCGTTGGGAAATTGGGCATCCGATCCACAGCGTTTTTAACCTCGGCGAGCATAAAATTAATATCCTGACCGCTTTCAACTTCTACAGTAATACTTCCACCATTTTCACGTGAAGTAGAAGTAACTCGGTCTATGCCAATTAAGCCTTTAAGATTATCTTCAATCTTAAAAACAACACCTTCTTCAATTTCTTGGGGAGCAGCACCAGGATACGCAACGTTTATACTTATAATTTCAGATTCTTGTAGCGGGAAAAAGGAAGATTTTAACTGTAACATCCCAAAAAACCCGAAAATTATAAAGGCAAGAAGCATCACATTTACTGCAACTTCGCATTTATAAAATAACTAATAATCTTTCTCATGTTATTCTACTGTCTCTATTTCATTATTCGTTGAAGTATTATTTTGGTTTACTTTTACCAACATACCAGCATACGCCCTTGAGATGGATTTCGATAAAATTAAAGTTCCGCCTGGCACACCCTGAACTACTACATCATTAGGCGAAAAATAAACGGGTTCTACATCAATTACATCAAGAATACTATCTTTTACAATGAAAATTTTGGACTCGTCCATCAATAGTTTTCTGGAAATTTTTATAGCATTTTCCTGCTCGCATGCATCTAGTTGCGCCTCTAAATACATCCCCTCTTTTAAATCATCTCCTTTTACTTCCACAAAAACTTTTATGGTTTGGGTTTTGGGATCTATGCGACCATTAACGCGGCTTACTGTTCCTGTATAGCTTTTTAATTGAAAGCGCTACTTTTTCACCCAATTTAAGCAAATCACTAAAGGTTTTACCAATGGCCAATTCGAGTTCAAACACCGAAGTATCTATGTATTCACCCAATTTTTGACCTTGTCGAATTAAGGTTCCCTTAGTCACTAAAGATTCGGTTAATACGCCATCAAAAGGTGCATAAATATTGTATTTCCCTAGGCGTTACTCTAGATTTTTTAAGTTGTAATACGAAGCATAAACCCCTCGGCCTGTCACAAAATATTTCACATTATCTGATGTAGTTTCGGGTAAAGCTGGAACAGATTTATTAACATCAAAATTATCTAGGTATGCTTGCCATTTTGGAAATGCCTCTGGATAATCCAACCGAAGATCTGGCATTAAAGAAGTTACCAGATTATAAAATTCACTCTTCGTCGCTTGTACTGAAGCACTGTACTCGGCAGCATTTATACGAATAAGTTGTTGACCTTTTTTATAAGATTGGCCTGCTTTAAAATCGTTCGCACTACCTTGAAAAACCCCTTGTACTTCGGCATAAAGCTCTAAACGATCTTTTTGCTTGCAAGGTTCCGTTCGCAGGTATAACAATAGGTATAGTAGTGTTTTTAGCTGTTTCTGCAAAAACAGTTTTAATTACCTTTTCAACTTTAGGTTTTGGTTTATTATTGTTGTCTATAAGGTATTTTGAACCAAAATATGCCACTATGAGTATTAAAACCCCAAGGCCATAAAGTATAAGTTTTCGCATTGCCAACTAGTAATTTTTTTGTAAAAAATCAAAAATACTACGGTACAGTCCTATTGTCGTTAAAACTATCTTAAATTTGAAGATTTTCGAGCTGTTCTGTGATTACTCCCCAATCTTCCATTAGTTTATTAAGTTTGTCTTTTTTTTCTTGGTATTTATCAAAAAAGTGAGGCTTTGCTATGGTTTGCTCGTAATTGATAAGCAATTCGGTGTCAATTGTAGCGATTTCTTTTTCTAGTGAAGAAATTGAAGACTCTACATTGCTTAATCTGTTTTTGGCAGATTTTAGTTTCTTTTGAATTTCATATTCTTCACCGGCACTACGTTTTTCTTTTACTTCGGTGACAACTGTTCTCTTTTCAGCTTCGCGAAGATTTTGAAGATTTCGTTCTTCAAGGAAATAATCTATATCGCCCAAATATTCTTTTATGTGGTGATCTTTAAATTCGTAAACTTTATTGGTTAGTCCTTGAAGAAAATCACGATCGTGAGAAACCAATATTAGTGTTCCTTCAAAACTTTTTAATGCATCTTTTAATACATTTTTAGACTTTATATCTAAGTGGTTCGTAGGTTCATCCATCACCAATACGTTGAAAGGTTGCAACAATAATTTTGCTAATGCAAGACGATTTCGCTCACCACCACTCAAAACGCGTACGTACTTCTCAACTTCATCGCCACGAAAAAGGAAAGAACCTAAAATATCGCGAACCTTACTTCTGTTTTTTTCGTTTGCGGCATCGATCATCGTATCGAGGACGGTTTTGGTTCCATCCAAATGATCTGCTTGGTTTTGGGCGAAATAACCTATTTGTACGTTGTGTCCTAAGGTAAGTTTTCCGCTATATTCAATTTCTTTAACGATTATTTTTGCCAAAGTAGATTTACCTTGTCCGTTTTGACCTACAAAAGCAATCTTGGCTTCTCGGTCTACCAAAAGACCTACATCATTTAAAACATTATTATCACCGTAACTTTTTGATATACTTTCAGCTTCAATCACAACTTTTCCAGGAGTTACTGAAATAGGGAAACGTAGCGTCATTACACTATCATCGTCTTCATCAACCTCTATTCGGTCAATTTTATCTAGTTTTTTGATAAGCGACTGTGCCATTGTAGCTTTACTCGCTTTAGCTCTAAACTTATCAATTAACTTCTCGGTCTGCTCAATCTGCTTCTGCTGGTTCTTTTGTGAAGCCAATTGTTGTTTGCGTAATTCATTCCGAAGTACTAAATACTGTGTGTAAGGTTTGTTGAAATCGTAAATCTTTCCAAGGGAAATTTCAATGGTACGATTGGTTACGTTATCTAAAAACATTTTATCGTGAGATACTATTACAACCGCGCCAGGATAACCCTTCAAAAAATCTTCTAACCAAAGGATAGATTCAATATCTAAGTGGTTTGTAGGCTCATCGAGCAACAATATATCGTTGTTTTGAAGTAGCAACTTTGCCAATTCAATACGCATACGCCATCCACCAGAAAAGGTTTCAGTAAGTTTTGTAAAATCTTCTCTCTGGAACCCTAAACCTTGTAAAATACGTTCAGTTTCACCTTGATAATTATACCCGCCGTGGATTTCGTATTGATGCTGAACATCGTTTAAATCTACCATTAATTGATGGTAGCCATCACTTTCATAATCGGTGCGCTCGGCAAGTTGGGTGTTTATTTCCGCAAGTTGTTTTTTAAGTTTTTTTATTTCAGTAAAAGCTTCGTAAGATTCTTCTAGAACGGTTCTTCCTTTTTCAAAATCAATATCTTGTTTTAAGAAACCTATTGAGATTTCTTTATCCATTGCTATTTGGCCAGTGTCATATTCCTGTTCACCAGCGATAATTTTTAATAACGTAGATTTGCCCGCACCGTTTTTACCAACCAAACCAACGCGATCGCCAGGTTTAAGTTGAAAGGTTATTTTTTCGAACAAATAGTCGCCTTGAAAGGAAACAGAAAGATTATGGATATTGATCATTGTTTAATAAGGCATTAGGTTTTAGGCAATAGGAAGTAGAAAACTTGAATTTCTATTATTTAGTTTATAGCCTTAAAATTTTTGCAAAGATGCTTAAATTTGCGGTGCTAAAAAAACCGCTTATGCAATTCCTTAAAGGCTCTAAACTATATAGTATTTTAAAAGGCACTTGTCCTGTGTGCCATAAAGGTGAAATGTATGTGGAGCGTAACCCTTACTTATTTTCCCAAACTTTAAAAATGCACGACAGATGTAGCCATTGCAATACAAAATTTAAAATGGAACCTTCCTTTTTTTATGGTGCAATGTACGTTAGTTATGCCGTGGGTGTTGCAATTGCCGTTGCAACTTTTATAATTGCTTATTTTTTTATTGGGCTTGACAGAAATTATACTTTCCTTTCAATAATTGTCACTTTAGTTTTAACACTTCCTCTAATTTTAAGAGTTTCCAGAAATATTTGGATTAACTTTTTTATGCATTTTGACAAAAATAAGGCTAAGTCTTAATCTGAAGGTTATTACAACATTCTATTAATATCCATTTCTTTTGGAAATGGCTCTCCATCTTCTAAATTATTTAAAAGAATTTCAGCAAGTAACGGAGCCATCAAAAAACCACGTGAACCCAAACCATTAAAGAAAATTAAGTTTGGGTTTTCTTCCAAACTTCCTAGTAACGGCCTATGGTCTTTTGTCGTTGGTCTTACACCAGCTGTCTGACCGATTATATCAAAAGAGCAATTAATGAATGATTTTAATTTTGAAAGAATTTCTTCTTTAGCTGTTTCTGTAGCATTCAAACTATAATCATCGCGACTGTAGGTTGCGCCTACTTTATATTCATCATTACCAATTGGAATTACGTACATGGAACCTTTCAAAAGCGCCTCCATTTTTAATTCTGAAGCTTTTATAACTACATATTCGCCTTTATTACCAATGATAGCTTGTTTCGGAAAAAAGGGGTTGTTTACAACTTTTGAACCTTCTGTAAATATGATTTTTTTAGCTGAAATATTTCTGTAAGTTATACCTGTTTCATTTTGTTGAATTTCTTCATATTGAAAATTTTCAGAAAGTAATTCGTTTTTCTTTTGAAGATACGTTTTATAACCAGAAAGTAGCTTTTGAGGTTGAATTTGAGCCGTACCTACAACTTTTCCGTAACCAAACGGGGCTTGAATAGTAGCGTTTATGTTCTTTAAAAATTCAGAAGAAAGAAATTGTTGTAATTCTTTTTTATCGCTTGCTACCGACCAATTATTCTGTTCTTCAATGCTTTTAAAAATTCTCAGAATTGGTGTTTCTTCAAAAATATTTAGTTGAAGTTTTTTGGAAAGTTGATTGTAAAAAATAACCGCTGCAGGATAAAAGGATGAAGTATTCCAAGCTGCTGTAAAGCGTTTAAGCATCGTAGGGTTAAAAACCCCGCCAGATTTAGCTGTGGAACCTTCTTCGCCATTATCTATCACTATAAAGCTCTTTCCTTGCTTTTGAAGTTGCTCGCAAAAACTAATTCCAGCTATACCGAGACCAACAATAATGTAATCTTTCTCAATCATAATTTTTCGCACTAAAAAGCCCTTCAGTTTCCCGTAGGAAAATGAAGGGCTTTCTTCAAATTATAGTTTCATTATTAATAATTCCACAAATCTATTTCAATATTTCGGATATGTTCTTTTATACGCTCAGACTCCATTAATTGCATTAAAGCGTTGTCATTAATATAATCATCAACACTGCGGTCTCCCTGAATGTTGTCTTCTTTATATATAACGGCATTAAAACGTCTTGAATTTAATATATGGTCGAATGTGATAGATTGAGATGTATTCTTTCTATTGAATGCCTTAGCTTCGTGCAAAACTTTACGTGCTTCAGGAAACCAAACCCAGAATAGTTCTACTTTAGCATCTAGACCATCATCTCCATAAGCTTTAGAACGCGCCTCATTAGCAACAGGACAAAGACCTAACAAACGGTATTTAAGTTCTCCTTGTCTTTTGTCTATATACCAATACCCACGTATATGCCATTCTGAAATATCTCCAGCGTCTAGTGAAAACTTACGTACATATTGTTCGTCTACTTTGCCTTCGGCGTTGTATTGCTCAATACCTAAATCTGTAGTATCACTATAAACTAAAGAAGCATCAAGATCTCCTAAAGTACGTTTTTCAGTAAAATATGAATCTGCATAAACATCTTCAATATTTCCATTTTTAATATTTTTTACCAAAACATCATAAAGAGAGCGTCTATCTAAACCAATGTTATTTGTATCAATAGGGTAATACAATGGGAAGTTTACTCTTTCATCAAGATCAATGATTTCCCAAGTTGTTTTGGCCCAAAGCACATCGCGATCGGCCGTAAAGCCATAAGGCAACGGTTCGTCATTATCATAAGCAAGTTGCGCTTCTGTCTTTTTGCCTATTTCCTCTGGAGTTTTGGCATTTAGAATGTTAATCTGTGCAGTTGCAGCAGTAGCCATTCCAAGACCGAAAACACATAAAACAACATATTTCAAATTCATAATGATACTAATTTTATACTTAGTTCTAATTTGTCAATTCAATAATTACTGGAGCGGTTTTCTTAAGCATTACACCACTTCCACCAACTTTTGCATTGATATCAAATATTTGTACGCTTTCTCCACGACCTGCTCTTCTTAATGCTCCTTTAGCAGCAGAATCTAGTCTTGTTCCGTTTACACGAATGGTTGGTTGACCAGACACTTTAAAGCTAAAGCCTGTAACGTTCAATTTTAAATCAAAATCGAAATCTTCTAATACAGCAGAAACTGTAGAGATTTCTAATCCTCCACGTTCCATTCTTACCATACCAGTTTCGCCACGAATAGCTCCTGCTGGTGCTGGAATATCCTTGATACGGAATTCAGATTTAGAACCTACTGGCTTGCCATCAGGTAATGTTCCATTAGCTGAAATTGTAACTGTTCTACCAGAAGTAGGGCGCATTACATACTTACTTCCAGAAATTTTTGAAAGACCTGCACCAGATGCAGAAACTTTATTGTCTGGGATACCAGGAATAGACACCGTCATTGGGTTGTCTACACCACGATATACTACATTCATTTTATCTGCTGCAATTACCGCAGAATTTGGCATTGAAATTGTTGCAAAAGAACGTTTAACCTCAACTTCTATTTCTTCTCCTCCTTCACCATAAAACAGAATACCTTCAATTTTATGATCACCAGGAGACCCTGCGTTTACATTCATTTTCACCTTTCCACCTTCAAAAGTGTAATCTGTGTTTTCAACAAGTTTTCTTCCATCTAAAGTAAGTTCAGCTCTTTTAGGTTTAGTACTTTCATCTGTACGTCCTAAAACAATTGCACCGTCAAATTTTTCGCCAGAATAATATGCCGATTTTGGAGATTCTAATAAAGTTGAATAATTACTGAAAGACAATGCCGCTGCTTGCTGTCCAGCAAGCATACGCTGCAATACTTCACTTTTAGTTGTTTTAATATCTGCCTGAAGTTGAGTAAGTTTTGTTAAAGATGCAACTAAAGGAAATCCTTCATAGTTATAGTTTAACCAAGCTACATTTTCGCCGTCACGGTTAGTTACTTCTGTAGTAGAAAAATTTGACGTTATAGATTTTTTAATATCTTCAATACCCGCAACTTTAGCCAAAGCAGTGTCAGATAATACAGCCATCATCTCGGTTCGGTACTTATTGATATTATCCAAAAATTTCTGTCCTCCTTCTTTGTAATTGTCTCCAGTAAAAAATAGATTATTGAAGAAATCAGGTTTATCCATTACTTCATAATCAGTTGGATCCTTGATTTTTTCCATAGATCTCGATTTAAGTGAAGCTATATAAGTATCAAGTTCATCTGAAATATTTGAAATTTCTTTTGCCTTTGCCGCTACAGCTGCGTATTGATCTGGTTCATCGGCAGCTTTAACAGCCAAACCATCCATAAAAGCGGAATTACGCTGAGAAGTTGCTACGTTAGCATCAGATATTTTTTCGTTTAATAGTCCAAAAGCAGATAATACTTCTTTGGACATGTTAAGTGCAAGCATCGCAATGAAAACCAAATACATTAGGTTAATCATCTTCTGCCTTGGGGATAGTTTTCCTCCTGCCATTTTTATTCTTTTTTAAAGATTAATAATTAAGGTAAAAACCTATCTAGTTTTTTGGTGTCATTGCAGAAAGCATACCTCCATAAACACCATTTAATGATGAAAGGTTAGTTGCTAAGTGCTTCATTTGCTGCTTAAGTTGCTCTGCATTTTCGGCAGCTTCTTGATTTGCTTCTGTTTGACGTGCTGTTGATTCTATCTGTACTTTGTACAGACTGTTTAATGAATCCATTTGTGCAGCTGCTAACGCCATCTCTTCGCTGTATTTTTTAGTAGAATTCATGGCATCTGCTGTAGGAGCCATACTTTTTGTAGCACCTTCAAAAGAACGAATGCTTGTAGTTAAGCTGTTCATTAATTCTGAATCAATACGCGCATCTTTAAGCATATCGTCTAATTTTTTAGACAAAATTCCTTTCGCATCTTCTGGTTGTTCTTTAATTCCTTTTTTTGAAGTTATTGCACCTCCAGCTAATTCTGGATATACTAATGACCAATCTAAATCGTCATCTACAGGTTCAAAAGCAGATATCCCAAAAATAATGGCTTCAGTAATAAGACCAACTGCCAAAAGAAGTCCACCGTCTAAGTTAAAGATTCCAAGATTTATTTCCCAGTGAAGAATTTTGAAAAGAGCTCCCATAATCACAATGGATGCTCCAAGACCGTAAGCCATGTTAAAAAGTTTTTTTGTTGATCTAGATTGCGCCATAATAGTTAATTTTTAATTAGGTATTTAGTTAAGGTTAAAGTTTTAAGATTTAATTCTGTTTGTTATACAAAAGATTAGCGAGCGTCGCCAAGTGTTTGGTTTAGTACTACGTCTGTTCCCATATAATCTTGTACGGTTCTAAAGCCAATATAACTTCTTGCAGAATCCGCATACTCATAATCACGAGTACTTACTTGTAGGAAATAAGCAACATCTTTCCAAGAACCACCACGAACAACTTTTCTAAAATTAGTTGGGTCGTTTACATTTGGATTCATTGTAGATGTATAGTCGTACGAGGCAGCTTCGTATGATGAATCTACCCATTCTGATACATTACCAGCCATATTATACAAATTAAAGTCATTAGCTTCGTAGGCATCTGCTTCTACTGCATAGAGTGCTTGATCTGCTGCATAATCACCACGCAAAGGCTTAAAGTTTGCCATAAAACAACCACGATCGTTTTTAGCGTAAGGACCACCCCAAGGATACGTTGCAGATTCTAGACCTCCACGGGCTGCATATTCCCATTCAGCTTCACCAGGAAGACGAAATGAGTTTACAAAATTTCGCTTTTTAGATTTTTGATGCGAATTTTTATACAAAGTTCTCCATGCACAGAATGCTTTTGCCTGTTTCCAGTTTACACCCACTACAGGATATTCGCCATATGCTTCGTGCCAAAAATAATCATTATGCATTGGCTCATTGTATGAATAATTAAAATCGCGTATCCAAACAGTTGTGTCTGGATAGATGTTTAATTCTTCCTTTTTTATGAAATCTTTTCTTCTTTTGGTTTTATCAAGGGCGGCAGATTCAATATCCATATAGGTATATTGAAAATTTAACTTAGTTACATCTATAGTACGTTGGCCATTATATGATTCTTCAATTGGAATATACATTGTATCCATTACTTCAGAATAATACTCGTCTGGGTATTCTGCAGTATCCCAAATTAGCTCTGCTTTATCGTTTAGTTTTCTTCCTGCGTAGTAATCTTCACCCATCCCGAAATAATTGTCGTACATATATTGCTGGTATGGTGTCATTTCTTCGTTTTCTTGATCTACAAAGGCAAATTCACCAATTCCTTCATCGCCTGGGGTTGAACCAACCTCATCTGCCATGATTGCAAGCCGTAACCTTACAGTAGAATCTCGCACCCAATTAACAAATTGTCGGTATTCGGCATTAGTAACTTCGGTTTCATCCATATAAAATGAACGTACGGTAACAGTCTTTGTAGGTGCGTCATTTACAGCTACAAAATCATCATCACTTTTTCCCATGATGAAGGCCCCTCCTGGGATAAGCGTCATTCCGTATGGTTTTTGCGGATACCATTTTTTACCCTTTGCCCCTACTAGTTCTCCACGGTCTCCAGAGTTACAACTGAATAAAAAGGCAACAATCGCAGTTAATGCAATAAACTTCTTCATAGGTATTTGGTTAAATTTCGAGATTCAAGGGCGTAAACCTATCTATAATATTCCAAAAAAACAATTTTTTTTTGAAAAACCCTTAATCCCAATTTTAGGTATTATTTGATTATACTTCATTTTTGTGGCGAGCCTTTAACCACCGTTCAGGAATTTCCTGATTGCATGCACCCAAATATTCGCCATAAGTGCAAGGTAATAACGTTCGGCTTTTTAATTTATTATTAATATTTGAAAGAAAAGGCAAAACAATCCACCATCTTTCTGTTTTATTACTTTTTTTAAACTCTAAAACCTCATCTTCAATAGGTACTTTATAGGAGGTAAAGAGCTTTTCATTATTAAAATCATCATCTTCAACCCTAAAATTATATCCTTCAATAAAATACCATATTATTTGCGCCACCAACATAGCACCGCTTTTATTTTCAATTAAATCGCTTAATTCGTAAACGCCAAAAGATTTTACTTTATTACTAATGCCCGCATATCTAGCAATTGCGCATATTTCTCGTCCATCAAAACCATTGGGGCTTTCATTGCTTTTATAACTTAATTCTGTATTTTTTATTGCGGTAACATCTAATGTTATCATATCTGCGTTTCGCAATATAGGCTCTACTGTTGTAATATCGGCAGCAACTTCACCCAATCTATAGGCATCAAAAAATAATTTATCCATTAATGCAATTTCTTGCGGTGAATTGAAAAAGGATTGATACCCCAAAACACTATAATTAAAAAGATTATAGGGTTTGTCTATCACCATTTTTCCAACGTATGATTTATTTGAAATTGGTAACTCCGCATTACCAAGATCAAAACGATTGTCGATATTTACAACATTTACCATTTCACCCAAAGCGTCATACCCTCGGTATTGCGAATATGTCAAATCTTGACTTCCTCCTAAAATAAGTGGTATTATTCTTTTTTGAAGCAACGCACCGACAACTTCTTTCGTGGCAAAATGAGTATCTTCAGCTGTTTCGCCTTTTTCAATATTACCTAGGTCGATAATTTTATTATTCCAATTACCTAGATATAATGAGTAAAGCGCTTTTCTATACGCATCAAATGATATTTCTCCCCCAATATAATTTACATCTGCACGATTTTCTTTAATGCCAAGAATTGCAAACTTTACGTTTTTTAAATCTGGTAATTCTCCCAATTTGGCATGGGTTTCAATCTGCTTTCCCAATGTTCCCAATGGTAAAACTTCGCGGTGCGCCAATACATTCTTTGAAACAGGAGATAAAAACTCGATCATTATTTTTTCTTAGCGGTGGCTTTCTTCTTAGCTGTAGTTTTCTTTTTAGTCGCGGCTTTTTTCTTCGGGCTTTTCTTTGTCAGCAGATCTTGAGCTTCTTCTAAGGTGATTTTATCGGCTTCTGTACCTTTTGGTAATTCTACCTTAGTTTTACCTTTAATGATATTGAAACGTCCCCAACGGGCTTTTTCAATACGTATTTTTTCTTCTGGCCATTCATTGATGAGCTTGTCTATTTCCTTCTGCTTTTTAACCTCTATCAACTCTTCAATATCTTCATTTGAAAGATTATCAAAATCGTACTTTTTGTTCACATTAATGAACATATTGTTCCATTTTATAAAAGGACCAAAACGTCCTACACCTTTTTGCACAGGTAGATCTTCATATACATATATAGGAGCGTCAGCTTTTTTCTTTTCTTCAATTAGCTCTTTTGCGAAAGACAGATCTACATCCAGCGGGTCCATTCCCTTCGGTATAGAAATAAAAGTTTTTCCTAAACGAACGTAAGGACCAAAGCGACCATTATTTACCTCAACTTCTTCATTATCATAAACCCCCAATGTCTTCGGAAGTTTAAAAAGATCCATCACCTCTTCAAACGTAACCATATGTAATTGCTGGTCTGGGCGAAGGCTGGCAAATTTTTTATCTTCATCATCTGGCGCGCCAATTTGCGCCATTGGCCCGTATTTACCTAATCTCACTAAAACGGTTCTTCCAGTTTCAGGATCTTCACCTAAAACACGCTCACCACTTTCACGCTCTGCATTTTCTTCTACATATTCCACTTGTGGGTGAAATTTTCCATAGAAATCTTTCATCATTTTTGTCCACTCTTCTTTTCCTTCTGCTATATCATCAAAATCCTGCTCCACTTTCGCAGTAAAATTGTAATCCATAATATCTTCAAAGTGCTCCACTAAAAAGTCGCTCACGATCAATCCAATATCTGTAGGAACTAATTTTCCTTTGTCTGAACCAACGGTTTCGGTCAAGGTTTTATCTTTTATTTCTGTCTGAAGTGTAAGTTGAAGATATTTACGTTCCACACCTTCTACAGTTCCTTTTTCAACATAATTACGGCTAATAATTGTTGAAATAGTTGGTGCATAAGTTGAAGGACGACCAATACCAAGCTCTTCCAATTGTTTCACTAAAGAAGCCTCCGTAAATCTGTACGGTGGACGCGTAAATCGCTCGGTTGCCGTTATGTAATTATTCTCTAAGGCATCGCCATTTTTCATATTTGGCAACATTCCTTCTTGTTCTTCTTCTTCAAAATCGGTTCCTTCCAAATAAACTTTTAGGAAACCATCAAATTTTATCATTTCACCATTTGCAGTGAAGTTTTCTGAAACTTTCTCTTTGGAAAGCACATCAATCTTCACATTAGTACGTTCCAATTGCGCATCGCTCATTTGTGATGCTAAGGTTCTTTTCCAAATTAAATCGTACAAACGTGCTTGGTCGCTATCGCCAGAAACGCTGTGTCTAGACATTTCTGTAGGGCGAATTGCCTCATGAGCTTCCTGTGCGCCTTTACTTTTACTTTTGTAATCCCTGGGTTTACTGTATTCCTTTCCGTAAGAAGAAGTAATTTCTTTTTGTGCTGCGCTTTTTGCGTCGTTACTAAGATTTACACTATCGGTACGCATATAGGTTATAAGACCAGCTTCGTACAAACGCTGTGCGATTGTCATTGTTTTACCAACTGAAAAATACAGTTTTCGTGCGGCTTCCTGTTGTAACGTTGAAGTTGTAAATGGCGCAGCAGGTGATTTAGTTGCTGGCTTTTTAGTTAAATCTGAAATTTTATAATTGGCACCTAAATTCTTCCGAAGAAACTCGCGAGCTTCTTTTTCGGCATCAAAATTCTTTGGAAGTTTCGCTTTAAATTTGCTGCCTTCAAGTGTCGTAAACTCTGCATCAATTCTGTAAGAGCCTACTGGATTGAATGCTTCAATTTCGCGCTCGCGTTCTACAATTAATCGCACGGCAACAGATTGCACACGACCTGCGGAGAGTCCGCCTTTTACTTTTTTCCACAGAACTGGAGAAAGTTCATAACCTACTAATCTATCTAAAACACGTCTTGCTTGCTGAGCGTTTACCAAATCGTAATTAATTTGGCGAGGATTTTCAATGGCTTTTAAAATTGCAGTTTTTGTAATTTCGTGAAAAACAATTCGCTTTGTTTTGTTTTTATCTAGCTTTAATTCTTCGGCCAAATGCCACGCAATGGCTTCTCCTTCTCTATCCTCATCACTTGCTAGCCAAACCATTTCAGCTTTTTTAGAAAGCGCTTTAAGTTCAGCGACCAGTTTCTTTTTGTCACTACTCACTATATATTTAGGCGCAAAATTGCCTTCTACATCTACACCCAACTCTTTAGACGGAAGGTCTGCAATGTGCCCAAAACTAGAAGAAACCTTGAAATCTTTTCCAAGAAATTTTTCAATGGTCTTTGCTTTTGCAGGGGACTCAACTATCACTAAATTCTTTGCCATATCCTTATTCATTAAGATTGCAAAAGTATATGAATTTTTTAATACGAATGATTTTGAATGTAAAATTTGAAGATAGGTGTGCTTATTTTGCCACGAATGCACGAATTATTATACTTTTTATTAGTGAATTCGTGGCGAATTTTCACTTTTCAAATAAATTTTAAAAACCAATCTGCCACTTTGTCACCGTTAGCAATTAATTGTATCTTTGTAAGTTCAGTGGTATAACGCACCATTTTGTATTGAAGTTTGATTTTTCATGGAAAAGATACTAGACGAAAAAACACAAGGAAACACCCTAACGCTTGATGCGCGTGACGGCAATTCCAAAAAATTATATTTAGAAAGCTACGGCTGTGCTATGAATTTTAGCGATAGCGAGATTGTGGCCTCCATCCTTGCAGATCAAGGATACAATACCACAAATATTATGGAGGAGGCAGATTTGGTTTTGGTAAACACCTGCTCCATCCGCGATAAAGCAGAACAAACAGTTCGCAAACGTTTAGAAAAATACAATGCCGTAAAACGTATCAACCCAAAAATGAAAGTGGGCGTTTTAGGTTGTATGGCCGAACGTTTAAAAGAAAAATTTCTAGAAGAAGAAAAAATCGTTGACTTAGTGGTTGGGCCAGATGCCTATAAAGACATTCCAAATCTTTTACAAGAAGTTGAAGAAGGTCGCGAAGCTGTAAACGTAATTCTTAGTAAAGACGAAACCTACGGCGATATTTCACCTGTGCGTTTGGGTGGAAACGGAATTACTGCTTATGTAAGCATTACCCGCGGTTGCGACAATATGTGTACATTTTGCGTGGTTCCATTTACTAGAGGACGTGAACGTAGCCGCGATCCACAAAGTATTTTGAATGAAATAAATGATTTAGCTGAAAAAGGTTACAAAGAGATAACATTGTTAGGTCAAAACGTGGATAGTTACTTATGGTACGGCGGTGGTTTGAAAAAAGATTTTAAAAGTGCTTCAGAAATGGAACAGGCAACAGCTACAGATTTTGCACAATTGCTTGATATGGCCGCAACGACACACCCAAAAATGCGCATTCGTTTTTCAACCAGCAACCCGCAAGATATGCACGAAGAAGTGTTGCATATTGTGGCGAAACACGACAATATTTGCAATCATATTCACCTTCCTGTTCAAAGTGGAAGCACGCGAATTCTAAAGGAAATGAACCGTCAGCACACGCGGGAAGAATATATGAAGTTGATTGACAGGATTAGAGAAATCATTCCTGGTTCTTCCATTTCGCAAGATATGATTATTGGTTTCCCTACCGAAACCGAGGAAGACCATAAAGACACCATGAGCCTTATGGAATATGTAAAATACAGCTTTGGCTATATGTACAAATATTCCGAAAGACCTGGTACAATGGCTGGTCGAACTATGAAAGATGATGTTTCAGAAGAAACAAAAAGCAGAAGATTGACTGAAATTGTAGATCATCAGCAAAAACATAGTGCCATTCGTACCGCAGCATTTTCAGGAAAAACTGTATCAGTTTTAATTGAAAAAGAATCGAAAAAGAACAAAGATGAGTGGAGCGGAAGAACACAACACAACAATACTACTGTATTTCCGAAGGAAAATTATAAAGCTGGAGATTTCGTTAACGTTAAAATAAACGATTGTACTACCGCCACCTTGATTGGTGAAGCTGTGGGATATTCATAAAACTATTAAGTTATGAAACGTATTCTATTTCTTTTTACAGCAGGCTTTTCGTTTTTGGCTTGTTCCAATGATGATGAAAATGTAGAATCAGAACAAAATTCTTATAAAATCAAAAAGCTTTCCAAAACTTTTTATGTGGAAGACGGCACTTCTTATAGACTAGATTATAATTATAATAAGTCCGGAAAAATCACAAAATGGGTTCAGGAAAATCATGACGGCACACTTACTCACGATGACTATTTATATAATTCCCAAGGTCAGATATTAGAATCAAAAACAACTAACATCACTCAAAATAAAGTGATTAGAACTATTTCTTATATTTACGACACTTCCAATAGAATCTCAACAGTTACATTTTTATCATCTGATGGATCTATAAATACTTCACATTTTAGCTACGAAAATAACACTGTATTTATAATTGATGATTTAGGAGGAAACAAAAAACTTAGCTTTAATGCAACTGGCAAGTTGTTAAATACTGTCTCATCAGGCACCGGCACCGACCCTTTAAATGGCAACGACAACAGAAACTATAAATTATACCAGAGATTTAGTTACTTCTATTCATTATGAATATTCCGGAGGATCGATTTCCTCAAAGAGTTATATTTATGAATATGACAATAAAACGAACCCTCTTTTTGAGATTTTCAACAACAACATCAACAACTATATTTATAATTTCAATGGAAGTATGAAAAGCTTTAAAACCTATTTTTCAGTAAATAATTTTACAAAGGTTATATATAGTGCTTCAGTACCCGCGCCAAGTTTAAACTATATATAGGTTTTCAAAACTCAGTATAATGAGCAGGGATTACCAACCACCGCGGAAGTAAAAAGAGACGGTTTTCTTTTTGAAGAATTAACTTATGAATATTATTAACAGTACAATAGATTCTAGCCTTCACAGTAAATTAATATGGAAAGCATACAAGCAACAAAACAACGATTCGGAATAATAGGCAACGACCAAAAACTAAACCGTGCCGTGGAAAAAGCAATTCAGGTTGCACCCACGGATATTTCGGTATTGGTTACGGGCGAAAGTGGTGTGGGTAAAGAGAGTATCCCAAAAATAATTCACTCCCTCTCACACAGAAAACACGGTAAATACATAGCGGTAAATTGTGGAGCCATTCCAGAAGGAACGATAGACAGCGAACTTTTCGGTCACGAAAAAGGTTCTTTTACTGGCGCAACCGCAGCCCGAAGTGGTTACTTTGAAGTAGCCGATGGTGGAACAATTTTCCTCGATGAAGTTGGGGAATTATCACTACCAACCCAAGTAAGGCTTTTGCGAGTTTTGGAAAATGGCGAATTTTTAAAAGTAGGCTCTTCCGCAACTCAAAAAACTGATGTCCGCATTGTAGCCGCAACAAACGTAAAAATGGCAGAAGCCATCAACAAAGGAAAATTTCGTGAAGATCTTTATTATAGATTGAGTACCGTTGAAATAAACCTACCACCACTTCGCGAACGAGAGGAAGATATCCATTTACTTTTCAGAAAATTTGCTGCGGATTTTGCGCAGAAATACAAAATGCCAACCATTAGATTAACAGACCAAGCTACCGATTTACTATTGAAATATCGTTGGAGTGGAAATATTCGTCAGTTGCGAAACGTTGCAGAGCAGATTTCTGTTTTAGAGCAAAATCGTGAAGTTTCTTATGAAACTTTGAAACATTATTTACCAGATATGGGCAGTAATCTGCCTGCAATTGTAAACTCAAAAAAAGCCGAAAGCGATTTCAGTAGCGAGCGCGAAATACTTTACAAAGTGCTTTTTGATATGAAACGCGACGTAAACGATCTTAAAAAACTAACTTTGGAATTAATGAAAACAGGCAATGCTGCCAAAGTGAAGGAAGAACAATCGTCGCTCATCAATAAAATATATGCTGACGAAACTGATGCCGAAGAGGAATTAGCATCAATAATTGAAGAAGAAGAAAACCATCAATCACAAAGAGATGTAGAAGTTTTCAGTATTCCGGAAAACGCTTCAGATTCACGAAAAGACAAATACGAATACGCCGAAGAAATTGAAGAAGAAGAAAATCTTTCACTTCAACAAAAAGAATTAGAGTTAATCAAGAAATCGCTCGAAAAATACAGCGGAAAACGTAAAGATGCTGCTGATGAGTTAGGGATTTCAGAGAGAACATTGTACCGAAAAATAAAACAATACGACCTATAGTCAGTAAAAAACCTTTTTTTATGTCAAGAATATTTTCAATCCTATTAATTATAATCTCCGCAATTTCTTTGCAGGGCTGTGGTGCGTATTCATTTACTGGAGCCGATATAAATTATAGTACTACAAAAACGGTTCAGGTTAATTATTTTCGGAATAATGCACCACAGGTTGAACCAGGTATTGACCGCGATTTTACCCAAAAATTACAGGATTTACTTTTAAACCAAACAAGTTTAGATCTTGTAAATAACAATGGTGATTTGGTTTATGAAGGCGAAATTACACAGTTTTATACAGCGCCCATAACAGCAACAGCCAATAGTACCGCAGCTCAAAACCGACTCACAATTTCTATTAATGTTCGTTTTTTCAACACAAAAGAACCTTTGAAAGATTTTGAGCAGCCTTTTAGTTTCTATTACGATTTTACTGGAACATCTTTACTAGTAGGATCACAACTAGACGTTGCCTTAGAAATTATTTTTGAACGCATAACACAAGATATTTTTAACAAATCGCTTGCTAATTGGTAAACTAATTGTCACCCCGAGCGCAGTCGAAGGGTTGAATTTTAAATTTTAAATTAAAAAAGGCTCCTGAGCCCGCCGAAGGATGAACACCTCAAACTATACATATCTACTTGCAAACCCACAGAAATTAACTTCTGAGGATTTAGCCGCATTAAATACTGTTATAGGGAAATATCCCTATTTTCAAAGTGCGCGCGCGTTGCAACTTAAAGGTTTAAAAAACCAAGATAGCTTTCTTTATAATGATGCTTTAAAGCTTACTGCGGCTCACACAACAGGTCGCGATATTCTTTTTGAATATATTACTTCAGACAAATTTATTCAGAATGAAATTTCGCAAAACATCTTGCAGCACGATACTTCGGTTAACGAAATTAAAGTAGTTGCTGAAAATATTTCGGAGCAATTAAATACAGAAAGTGAAAAATCGCATAAGTCCGAAATTCAAAAGGCCGAGGATATTTTGAATCCGCAACTCTTCCAAAGAAAAATTGAATCTGTTTCAGATTTAGTTGAAAAAAAAGAAGCTGAAACTACGTTAGAGCATGACCAACCTTTAGAATTCACAAAAAGTGACACACACTCTTTTTCAGAATGGTTAAAACTTACCAGAGCCAAACCAATTGAACGTCCCGAAGAAATTTCAGAAGAAGAAAATACAATAGATTTAAGAGATGATAAAGAGCGAAAATTTGATTTGATTGACAAATTTATCCAAGACCGCCCTAAAATTACACCACCAGAAATAGAAAATAAAGGACAAAGAGAAGCTCCAACACCTTCTACAATAACATTTCAACAATCGCCAGATTCACTAATGACGGAGACTTTGGCTAAAGTTTATCTGCAACAAAAGAACTATAAAAAAGCAATTCAAGCATTTAAAATATTAATTTTGAAAAATCCCAGAAAAAGTGGTTTCTTTGCAGACCAAATTCGAGCAATAGAAAAACTGATTAATTTATAAACACAATGAGTACGTATACAATATTCCTAATTTTAATAATAATAGTGGCCTTTTTATTGGTCGTAGTTATAATGGTACAAAACCCAAAAGGTGGCGGACTTTCATCGTCTTTCGGCGGTGGCGGTGGCGCACAGATTGGTGGTGTTCAGAAAACAAGTGACTTTTTAGATAAAAGTACTTGGACCCTTGCAACCATTACGTTGGTGTTAATTTTATTTTCTAACGTATTTATAATGGGTGGCACAGCAGTTCAATCAAAAACTTTTGATGAAAGCGCGGTTCCTGCGGTTCCAACCACACAAATACCTGCTCCTGCTGCAACAGATCCAGCAGAGTAAATTACTGTAAAATATATTTTAAAAATGCCAGCTTATGACAAGCTGGCATTTTTTTTTATAAACTGTCAGTTTATGGGCAGTGGCACAATTTCTGCCAATTAGCTATCACAACATAAAACATAATTCTAACAATAAAATTATATTGAATATGGCATTAAAAATTCAACCACTTGCAGACCGCGTTTTGATAGAACCACAAGAAGCAGAAACTAAAACTGCTTCAGGGCTTTACATCCCGGATTCCGCAAAAGAAAAACCACAACAAGGCAAAGTAATGGCCGTAGGTAAAGGTAAAGAAGACCACAAAATGACTGTAAAAGTTGGGGATACTGTACTTTACGGAAAGTATTCTGGCAGCGAATTAAAGCTTGATGGTAAAGATTATCTTATTATGCGTGAAGACGACATTCTCGCGATTATCTAACGGTAATAGTTCCAAAATCCCTATAAAAAATATTATTCACTCTTCCGAATTTCTTCGGAATAAAATAAAAAACTAATGGCAAAAGATATAAAATTTGATGTAGAAGCTCGCGACGCTATCAAACGCGGTGTTGATGCATTGGCAAACGCAGTAAAAGTAACTTTAGGCCCAAAGGGTCGTAACGTAATTATCAGTAAATCTTTCGGTGCGCCGCAAGTAACTAAAGATGGTGTTACCGTTGCAAAAGAAATTGAACTTGAAGACGCACTTGAAAATATGGGCGCGCAAATGGTTAAAGAAGTAGCTTCAAAAACCAACGATCTTGCTGGTGATGGAACAACAACTGCTACAGTTTTAGCTCAGGCTATCGTTAAAGAAGGTCTTAAAAACGTAGCCGCTGGCACAAATCCAATGGATTTGAAACGAGGCATAGATAAAGCCGTTACAGCTATTGTTGCAAACCTTGAAAAGCAAACTACTAAGGTTGGTAATTCTTCTGAAATGATAAAGCAAGTTGCCTCTATTTCGGCTAACAACGACGATGTAATTGGCGATTTAATTGCTAAAGCATTCGGAAAAGTTGGAAAAGAAGGTGTTATTACTGTTGAAGAAGCAAAAGGAACTGAAACGTATGTTGATGTTGTAGAAGGAATGCAGTTTGACCGCGGATACCTTTCTCCATATTTTGTAACCGATACCGAAAAAATGCAAACTGAATTGGAAAACCCAATGATTTTGCTTTACGATAAGAAAATTTCTTCAATGAAAGATTTACTTCCTATTCTTGAGCCAGTGGCACAACAAGGAAAATCTTTATTGATTATTGCAGAAGATGTTGATGGCGAAGCATTAGCTACTTTGGTAGTAAACAAACTTCGTGGTTCGTTAAAAATTGCAGCAGTAAAAGCACCAGGCTTTGGCGACAGAAGAAAAGCAATGCTTGAAGATATAGCGATCTTAACTGGCGGAACAGTAATTGCAGAAGAGCGCGGTTTCACATTAGAGAACGCTACAATCGATATGTTAGGTTCTGCGGAAACTGTTACGATTGACAAAGATAATACAACCATCGTAAATGGTGCCGGTAAAAAAGACGACATTAAAGGTCGTGTTAACCAAATAAAATCTCAAATAGAATCTACTACAAGCGATTACGACAAAGAAAAATTGCAGGAACGTTTGGCTAAATTGGCTGGTGGTGTTGCTGTTCTTTACGTAGGCGCTGCTTCTGAAGTAGAAATGAAAGAGAAAAAAGATAGAGTTGATGACGCCCTTCACGCAACCCGTGCGGCTGTAGAAGAAGGTATTGTTGCTGGTGGTGGTGTTGCTTTAGTTCGCGCTATTGAGGTGCTTAAAAAGCAAACTACAAATACGCTTGACGAAGCAACAGGTATAAACATTGTAGCAAAAGCAATTGAAGCTCCACTTCGTACTATCGTTGAAAATGCAGGGGGTGAAGGCTCTGTAGTTATTAATAAAGTTTTAGAAGGCAAGAAAAACTTCGGTTATGACGCAAAATCTGAAACCTATGTTGATATGATAAAAGCAGGAATTATCGATCCTAAAAAAGTTACTAGAATCGCACTTGAAAATGCGGCCTCAGTTGCTGGAATGATTCTTACTACCGAATGTGCTTTGGTAGACATTAAAGAAGACAATGCCGGTGGCGGAATGCCAGGAGGTATGGGCGGCGGAATGCCTGGAATGATGTAATTTCCAAACTGATTAATAGAATTAAACCTCACAAGTCTTCAAGATTTGTGAGGTTTTTTTATTTCCAAAATTGATTATATTTATAACCAAACAATCAAAATTTGGAAATCCCTTTCGAGCCCGTTCTCTTCGGAATAAAAATGAATATTCACCTTATTTTGGAGTATTCGGCTTTCATTATTGGTTTCCGTTTTTATGTTTTTCTTCGGAAAAGAAGCAAAGACTCAATTTCTTCAAACAACAGACTTTCCATCATTATCGGCGCTACTTTGGGTGCTTTGATTGGTTCGCGGATTATTGGTTTTTTGGAATATCCTTTTATTGAATTTTCTGAAAATAGCTGGATAGAATTACTAAACATAAAATCTATAATGGGCGGTTTATTTGGCGGACTTTTGGGTGTGGAAATTTCAAAAAAGATAATCGGCGAAAAAAGTTCATCGGGTAATTTGTTTACGTTTCCAATCATTCTCGGAATTTTCATTGGTAGAATTGGCTGTTTTCTTTCGGGCACAAATGAATTCACTTATGGTATAGAAACTTCTTCCATCTTCGGAATGAATTTGGGCGACGGAATCCTTCGGCACCCAATCGCGTTGTACGAACTCATTTTTTTAGTACTTTTAGCTATAATATTAAAACAAATTCAGAAGAAAAACATATTACGAAACGGCGAATTGTTTCAATGGTTTATGATTAGCTATTTCAGTTTCCGCCTTTTTATAGAATTTTTAAAACCAAATGAGTTTTTTGTTTTAGGATTGAGCAACGTTCAAATTTTGTGCATTGTCTCTTTTCTTTACTATTATAAAACCATCCTTTTTATCAAAAAAGAAGAACTGAGAGAATCTTGAATTTTAAACCTTGAATCCAAAAAATGCCTGTAAGAAAATATACATACTACGATTTCACCTTAAGCCTCTGCCCAGAATGTTTAAAACGAATTGATGCCAAAATAGTTTTTGAAGACAGTAACGTTTACATGCTGAAGCGTTGCCCCGAACACGGCAACAGTAAAGTCTTGATTGCAGACGACATTGAATATTACAAAAACATCCGCAACTACAACAAGCCTTCGGAAATGCCTTATACCTTCAACACAAAGACGCATTATGGCTGTCCGTATGACTGTGGTTTATGCCCAGACCACGAACAGCACTCTTGTCTCACAATTATTGAAGTCACGGATCGCTGTAACCTCACCTGCCCTACTTGCTACGCAGGTTCTTCCCCAACCTATGGAAGACACCGAACTTTAGACGAAATAAAAAAAATGATGGACGCTGTGGTTAGGAATGAAAAAGAGCCCGACGTTGTGCAAATAGGCGGTGGCGAACCCACAATCCACCCAGATTTTTTTGAGATTTTGGATTATGCAAAAACGCTTCCAATAAAGCATTTAATGCTGAATACAAATGGATTACGAATTGCGAAAGAGAAGAATTTTGCCGAAAAACTAAAAACATATTCACCCGATTTCGAAATCTATTTACAATTTGATTCTTTTGAAGATTCGGTTTTGCAAACTTTACGCGGTGCGGATTTGCGTAAAATCCGTGAGCAAGCACTTCAGAATTTGAATGAAGTGAATCTCTCGACAACGCTGGTTGTTACCCTCCAAAAAGGACTGAACGATGACGAAATGGGGAAAATAATTGATTTCGCTTTAAAACAGAAATGTGTTCGCGGCGTAACTTTTCAACCCACGCAAATTGCAGGAAGATTGGAAGGGTTTAATACTGAAACCGATAGAATTACGCTAACCGAAGTGCGTAGAAAAATCCTTGAACAAACCGATGTTTTTAATGCCGAAGATTTATTGCCGGTTCCATGCAATCCTGATGCTTTGGTAATGGGTTATGCACTGAAACTAGGCGACGAAGTCTTCCCGTTAACACGTTACATCAACCCTCAAGATCTGCTAGATAATAGCAAAAACACCATTGTTTACGAACAAGACGAAATACTAAAAGGGAAAATGCTTGAGCTTTTCAGCACAGGAAATTCAGTGGAATGTGCGCAGGAAAATCTGAAATCGATTCTTTGCTGTTTGCCGAATATTGACGCACCCGAATTAGGTTATGACAACCTTTTCAGAGTAATAATTATGCAGTTTATAGATGCCTATAATTTCGATGTTCGCAGCGTTAAAAAATCCTGCGTTCATATTGTAGACAAGGATTATAAAATAATCCCTTTTGAAACTATGAACCTTTTCTATCGGGATGACAAAAAGGAGTATTTAGAAAAACTTAAAGCTGAAGCGTTATGATATTTTTAGAAGGTGGCGATTATACAGGTGTGGTAGTATTGGTTTTGGCAATTATGCTACTTCCCTCCATTATTTTGGGGGTAATCGGAGCAATATTTTATGCAAACGAGAAGAAGAAAATAGCAAAAATTTTATTTATAATCGCCGTGGTTTACGTAATTGTAAGTTTGGGAATTTGTGGGAGTATGATGTGAAATTAAAAGAATGATTCAAGTTATTATTTTTGTATTCATTCCTTTTACCCTTTTTCTTTGGGACCTAATTTTAATAAGAATATTGACTTAGGCACTTTGTAAATAATAATATATTCAGTATTTTAGGGTTAATTAAACAACTAATTATGAATCAAAGATTCAAAAGCCTCTCTATTTTCGAATTTCAAGAGCGTTATAGCACATCTGA
>Ga0256845_1000915_pt1 | contig 25303 bp, 25 predicted proteins | sample RiftiametaG_FD_189101 | JGI IMG/M metagenome (GOLD analysis project Ga0256845, IMG submission 189101) | Tube worm associated microbial communities from hydrothermal vent at the East Pacific Rise, Pacific Ocean - Riftia | ecosystem: Host-associated > Annelida > Integument > Unclassified ... | reverse complement strand
GCTCTCAAAGGCGTGGATTTTTTATTGGATCGCAACAATGCTGATCTTGTGCTCGCGACAAAGTTGGTCGACCTCATCGCCGCCTAACATCAGTGTCTTATCAGCTTCAATCGCAATCACCCCCACACCGGAACTGGCGCAGTTTTTGACAGTGTCCGGCCCCACCACGGGCACATCAAAACGAAAATCCTGATTCGGCTTAGACACCTTGGCGAGGGTAACGTCTTTCCCCTGCCCGAGTTCTCCACCTCGTCGGATGCAGGCATTGGTGCCCTCAAAGGCTTCGACGGCAAGCACCGTCCCGCTCCTCACCACCACCGTTTGACCAATATCCAAGCGACTGATCTCTTTCGCAATGCGAAACCCATAACGAGCATCCTCCATCGCCTGCCCCTTCAGAGCAGGACCATAGACCAATCCTTCGCCGGGAAGAAGATCATCAAGAAAAGTAGTGGCGGGCAACAATGTGATTCCATCCTTGGCCAACTCATCGGCAATGCCGCCGAAGAGTGACTCAGCATTCCGCTCTTTTACCCGAGCTAACAAAAGCATCGTGCGCACGTCGGGGCGAAGATCAAAGAGATTCTTCGGAGTGATCTGACCGACCATCACCGCTTCAGTCACCCCATGGCGCTTGAAATATTTAATCATCTTTCCCAACTGCCCCACCCGAAACCAATCAGCGACATCGACCTGATCCGTGAGCGCATCATCGGTTTCATTGATCACGGCGGCCAGAACCAGCTTCAACTCCTCGGCCCGCGCATGCGCGGCATCGATAAAGGTCTGAGGATAAACTCCCCTACCGGCAATGATTCCAATCGTGCGAGACATAGAAAATAAGAAGGATCAATCAGACAGTAAAAATTAAAGAAGATACTTCGCAGCCTGCTCCACATCCTTATCACCCCGACCCGAAAGGTTCGCAATGATGACATAATTTTTAGGTAAATCAGGAGCGACCTTGGACACATAGGCCATGGCGTGAGCGCTCTCCAGAGCCGGGAGAATACCTTCCGTCTGGGCCAACTCCTTAAAAGCTGCCAAAGCTTCATCATCCGTAGCGTAAGAATACTCAGCGCGGCCAATATCTTTAAGGTAAGCATGCTCAGGCCCTACGGCTGCGTAATCCAAGCCTGCACTCACCGAGTGAGTCAGCTCAATTTGACCGTCTTCATTCGCCAACAACCATGTTTTCGAACCTTGAAGAACACCCAGTTTACCTCCTTGAAATCGGGCCGCATGACGCTCGGGAATGATGCCGTCCCCGCCAGCTTCCACGCCCATCATCCGAACATCCTCATCTTGAAGGAAAGGATGGAACAGTCCGATGGCATTCGAGCCACCACCCACACAAGCCACTAACAAATCAGGCAAACGCCCTTCCTGTTCTAAAATTTGCTCTCTGGCCTCCAGTCCAATCACCCGATGAAAATCGCGCACCATCATCGGAAACGGATGAGAGCCTAGAGCGGAACCCAGAATATAATGAGTATGCTCCACGGAGGAAACCCAATCACGAAGGGCTTCATTCACCGCTTCTTTTAAAGTGGCCTGCCCAGCGGTCACAGGGACAACGGTAGCTCCCAGCAGCTCCATGCGTGCCACATTCAAAGCCTGGCGCTCCATATCCACAGAGCCCATATAGACAACGCACTCCATACCAAACCGGGCACAAACCGTAGCGGTTGCCACACCGTGCTGGCCGGCTCCAGTTTCAGCGATGATACGCTTTTTACCGAGACGTTGAGCCAAAAGAATCTGACCAATCGCATTATTGATCTTATGCGCGCCGGTGTGGAGAAGGTCTTCACGCTTGAGGTAAATCTTGGCTCCTCCGAGCTTTTCGGTCCATCGCTCAGCGTAGTAGAGAGGAGTAGGCCGGCCACAATACTGACGTAAGAGATAGTCGAGCTCAGCTTGAAAGGCAGGATCGTTTTTCGCCTTATCATACTCCTTCGCCAAAGTCTGCATCGGGTCCATCAAGGTCTCCGGCACAAACATGCCTCCATACGTTCCAAAATGCCCATGGGCATCGGGTAGCTGCTCTGTTACTGTCGCTGACACGCCAGTATACATAAAGGACAGCACGCGATCCTGCAAGCGCGGACTGAGGATGATTTCAAGGCAGCGCTACAATGACTTAACCATAAACACCTACACCGTCTTCTGGGAAATGGCATCCAAGATGCCCTCAATGATGGGCACCCCAGCGTATTTCTCCTTCAGCTTCATCGCGGCCCTCTGCCTTAAGTTCAGAAGCATTCATAAAAGCCATGGCCCCGCCTTCAGACTTTTCGGCAAATACAGTAAATAATGAGATCCCCCCGAGGCCTCAATGGGTCCTACAACTTCTCCCTGCGGATAGGACAACCATTCCAAGTTTATCGCCGCCTCTGATGCCTCCGACGGCAACTCCTTTTTCAACCTAACCTCGATAACTTCGACATCAGATGGGATCGATCATTATGGCCAAAGCAACAGAGAAAATGGTATAAACAAATCGCTCGCCCTGAGCAAACTACCCACCAGCCTGTTCAGGGTCCACAAAAACAAACTCTTTCATCATCTCGGGAATACGCTTGGGTCTGCCGCTGGAACTATCCACATACACCCAGTCCGTCGAACCTTGGGCGACGACCTCACCATTTCTCAAAAACTGATATCGTCTTTGACTTTTCACACGCTCCACCGTCGATATCCACGTATGAGCATCGATCTCATCGCCTAAAAAAACCGGGCGAAGATACTCAATGGTGTGTTTCCTAGCAAACCACGCAGCGCCATCCTCGGCCATCAAATCATCCACACCCCAAGTCGAGGCATGCGCCGTGGCAATCTCCTGTATCCATTCGACATACACCACGTTGTTCACATGACCATTTCCATCGATCATCCCAGAATCAATCTGGATGATTTTGTGGTAACTGTTTTTAGCCATATGGGAGAAGAAGTCATGGCTTCCGATACAAAACCAACCTATGTCTTAGGCTGATCGTCTTCCTCCTCTTCAAGAGGAGCTTTAGGCAACTTATCCACCTCATCGAGGATGTTGACCATTTGCACGCCGCGCTCGGCGGATTCGTCCGATCGGAAACTAAGAATAGGCGTGCAGCGCAGCACCACACGCTTGGCGATGCGGCTCTGAACAAGCCCCCGTTTTTTGGTCAACTGCTCAAGCACACCTCCGGGAGGCGTGCCTAAAATACTGACAAACACCTTGGCTTCGCGAAGATCATGCGTGATCTCCACGCCACTGATCGTCACAAGACAATCGCGAAATTCGAAATCTCGCTGTAGCACCGTGCTAATTTCACGGCGAAGCAGCTCGTTGATTCTATCTAGTCTCTGACTCACGGTTAAAATAATGGTTAATGAGCCACCCTCTAGAGGGTCTGCTCGACTTTTTCAAGGATGTAGCACTCGATGACATCACCTTCTTCGTATTCATCAAAGTCACCGAGACGGATACCGCAATCGATTCCCATTTTGACCTCTTCGACCTCGTCCTTAACTCGGCGTAAGGTTGACATTTTACCGTCAAAGACAGGCACTTTACCTCGCAGCACACGAGCGTGCGCCGAGCGAGTCACCTTACCGTCCTTAACAATACAACCAGCAGCGCGACCGCGCTTGACCTTGAACACCTGAGCCACCTCGGCATGACCAATAATCGTTTCGCGAGTGAGCGGATCGAGAAGACCCAGCATCGCTTCCTCCACGGTATCGATCAGTTCGTAAACGATGGAATAAAGTTTGATTTGAACACCCTCGCGCTTAGCGGCTCTGACGGCGTTGGTTTCCACCTTGGTATTAAAACCAAGCACCACCGCATCCGCAGAGGATGCCATCAAAATATCGGACTCCGTGATCGCACCGGCAGCAGCGCCGATGAAGCGCGGCTCCACCTTATCACTCTTAATTTCGCCAATCGCGTTCTGAATGGCTTGCACAGATCCCTGCATATCGCCTTTAAGGATGAGCTTGAGTTGAACTTTAGTATCACCCTGCACCATGGCCATGAGATCTTCCATGCGGCTCTTTTTAGGGCGCTGGAGTCGATTGTCGCGATTCTTCAGCTGGCGCTCTTCAGAAAGTTTTTTGGCCGCTTTTTCGTTCTTCATCTGAACGAGTTCATCACCGACGTTTGGCAACTCGGCAAAACCGATCACCTCAATGGGCATGGCGGGTCCAGCTTCCTTCACCTTCTCACCTAGGTCGTTGAGCATCATCTTCACCTTACCGGCAAAGGGTCCGCAAATGAAAGGCGTTCCTGCCTTGAGCGTTCCTGCCTGCACCATGACGGTGGCGGTTGGGCCTTTTCCAGGCTGTATCCTAGCCTCGATCACTGATGCGCGGGCATTGGCTCGTGGGTTAGCCTTGAGTTCGAGAACTTCAGCCTGCAAGGCCATCAGCGCAATAAGCTCGTCCATTCCTTGACCTGTGATGGCTGAAACTTCTACACATTCGATGTCTCCACCAAAATCCACTGGGGTCAACTCGTGCTCCATCAGTTGAGTTTTCACCCGGGTAGGATCGGCTCCAGGCATGTCACACTTGTTAATGGCAACAATGATGGTCTTTCCAGCTTTCTTGGCATGCTTGATGGCCTCAACGGTCTGTGGCATAATGCCGTCGTCGGCAGCTACAACAAGCACTACGATATCGGTGACATCCGCACCACGGGCGCGCATTTCAGAGAAAATCGAGTGACCGGGAGTATCAATAAAACTGATCGGGCGACCTTCGTGCTCTACGCGGTAGGCTCCAATGTGCTGGGTAATTCCACCAGCCTCACCCTTAGTGACGCGGCTCTTACGGACGAAATCAAGCAAGGAGGTTTTGCCGTGATCGACGTGCCCCATGAATGTGATGATGGGTGCGCGGAGCTCGAGCTTTTCCTCGGGCTCGTTTTCAACGGCCTTGGGTTCTTTGACTTTTTTCTTTTTCTTGTGCACGCCACCGCCCTTCTCACGCTTCTCGCGCTCGAAGACAAAGTTATGCATCTGGCAAAGTTTTTCAGCAATATCCGGCTCAATCGCCTGATGCGGCGCGACAAATACTTCCAGCTTGATCAAGTCGGCCATCAATTGAAACGGCTTCAGATCCATCAAGTCAGCGAGATCGCTAACGATAATCGGAGGTTTGATGGTAATTACATTTCCTTCGATGACTGGAGCCTGAGTTTCCTCGGCAGCCTCAGAGGTCTCTTCCACCTCATCAGCATCAGATGCTTTGGGATCCTTTGGTTGGGGGGAGATCAAGTCAGCGGCAATCTTGCTAGCTGCAAACTCATCACTCTTCTTATCCAGCACCTTGGAAATGGTGGGCAGTTTCTTTTGCAAACCACCTTTTTTACGAATGACGGAAGTTTTTTTCTTCTCTCCGTCTTCTTCAAAAATATCAAGTGCGGCCTTTTTCTTCTCACCAACGGTTTCCACCTTGGCGGCCTCGACACGCTGGCGCTCACGGCGCGATAGCTTCGTTGAGGAATCATCGAGAAGATCGAGAACCTCTTTGTCTTTTTTTGGTTTGTCGCTGGAATCTGCCATGCTGGATTGTGATTGGGATAGAATTGTGGGGGCTGAAAATCAGGTGATTGAAAGGGATGGGGGAAAAATATTAGATCAAGTCGGCGGCCCACTGCTTACTCAGCAGCGGGAGTGACTTTACTCAGAAGGATTTGAGCTTCCGCTTCGGAAATCTCAAGTTGCGCGGCGATGTAATCCGCTGGCATCTGAGCGACGAGCTCAGCAGTAGCTCCACCGGCGCGGAATAGCTTGTCAGCCTTCTCGGCGTCAAGCCCAAGCTGGTCACCCAAGCTGGATGCAGCGTCTTCAACACGGGCTTCAAACTGCTCGTGCTGGCTTTCGTCTTTGCTCACTTGCACATCCCACCCCATCAGCTTAGCGCTAAGTCGGGCATTCTGACCACGACGGCCAATCGCCTTGCTCAACTCATCTTCATCCACGGTAACGGAGACGACTTTGTTAGCTTCATCGAGCTTGATGGTGCGGATGTTCGCGGGCTTGAGAGCATCGACCACAAAAACAGCGGGGTCCGAGCTCCAGCGGATGATATCCACTTTTTCGTTATTGAGTTCGCGAACGATATTTTTAACACGTGCGCCACGCAGTCCGACACAGGCACCGACGGGATCGACTTTTTCGTCGATGCTCGCCACGGCGACTTTGGTGCGGTAACCCGCTTCACGAGCAATGCCGCGAAGCTCCACGGTGCCGTCCGCAATTTCAGCCACTTCGGACTCAAACAAACGGCGCACAAAATTCGGGTGACTACGGGAAAGGATGATTTCAGGTCCGCGGGCTTCGTTTTCAACAGCCACCACATAAACGCGGATGCGATCCCCTACGTTGTAATCTTCTGTGACAACACGCTCACGCGACGGGATACGACCTTCAAATTTGCCAAGATCAACCAAGACATCACTTTTCTCAAAACGACGCACCGTGCCACTGACGATATCACCAGCGCGGTCCTTGTATTCATCATAGATCATTTCCTTCTCAGCCATGCGAAGGCGCTGCATCATCGTCTGCTTTGCAGTTTGAGTCGCGATGCGGCCAAAGTTTTTAGGAGTAACGTTGAAATCAAGGCTGTCCTCGAGCTCAACTTCTGGCTTATTTTTACGGGCCAAGGAAATAGGCACTTCGTTGAACTTATCCACGTAGTCGTCATCAGCCACTACTTTAAGCGAAGCGAAAATAATGGTGTCACCCTTCTTGGTGTCGATATCAGCACGAATCTCTTCGATCGCATCCGAACCGGGAACCATCTTGCGATAGGCCGAAATAAAGGCGAATTCCAATGCCGAGAGAACTTTCTCGCGGGCGATTCCCTTTTCCTTTTCGTAATAATCAATGAGTGCGATAATATCGTTGGTCATGGCTTTGCTGGTAAAATGTGAAAAAACGGTCTAAAATCTGAGTCACGCCCTGAGACACAAAAGGGTGGGTCGAAGGACCCACCCCCGAGCAGTCGAAGAGCTGATGCGCACACGCCATAGAGCTGAATCACCCACCTGACAAGTAGAAACTCATTCTTTCTGACGCTATTTCAAAGCTTCTACACCCAACCCAGAACCCATCAATGACGACAAAAACAAACAAAACAAAAACCACACTCCGGTGGTGGTGGATGAGCCTCTGCCTCTCCGCTATCCTCTGGCTCGGCACCAAGCCGCTCGAGCAGCTAAGCCTTCAGTTCCAAGCTATCGACGAGTTCGAAAGCTACGAACTTCAAGAACCCCGCTCAATGAACAGCTACCAAGCCTGCCGATACTCAGCCGCCGCCCTCGGCACCATCTCGCTAATCGGACTAAGCTGGCAGCTATCACGAGAAATCCGACGCAAAATGAAGACGAAATCAGAGAACCCTCAGCAGGATTAAGGAGCCAAACGATCAATGGCCCATCCCCCACCAGCATCTTGCCGAGTGTAGAGAAACCGATCATGCACCCTCCCCTTGCCTCCCTGCCAGAACTCAACCCGAAGCGGCTTCAACCGATACCCACCCCAGAATGACGGCAACGGCACATCGCCACCTTTAAACTTCAACTTCAGCTCAGCCAATTTATTCATCAACAGCGCCCGGGAATCAATCACGCTGGACTGGTCCGAAACCCAGGCCCCAATCTGACTTTCGCGTGGTCGCGAAGCAAAGTATCTCAGCGACTCCGCCGCGCTGACTTTTTCAACCTCACCCTCAATCCTCACCTGCCGCTCGAGCTGCAACCAAGGGAAAAGCATCGCCGCCCGAGGACTCGCGGCTATCTCCTTCGCCTTGGCACTGCCGTAATTGGTATAAAATACAAAGCCGCTCTCATCAAAAAACTTCATCAGCACTGTCCGGGAAGCCGGATAGCCATCGAGACTCGTCGTAGAAAGCACCAAAGCGTTTGACTCATGCAACTCCACCTCACGCGCCTCGGCAAACCACTGCTCGAACTGCGCAATGGGATCCGCTGCCATCTCCCCCCGGCGCAATTCCCGACTACCATACTCCTCACGCATCGCTGCAATTTTCTCACGATTCTTACTCACGGGGATATTTTAACTTAAACCCTCAGACTTCGCACCCTTTTTCACGAGGAGGCAGTCAAAATCTCCTCAGCCCTCAGAAGATCCTCATCCGCCACGGCAAGACGAATCCCATCAGCCATGGCAAAATGCGGAGCATTCACCGCCAATCCTTCATCTAAAATTTCAGAGTTAATACCATAACTACCAAGCTCTAATTGACCAAGCTGGGCCGTAATTAAGAGCGAATATGTGCGAACAACCTTCATCGCCGTCAGATTAGTTCGAGAGAGCTTCATAGCGCAATATTAAATTCTCCCTGAAATCCTGCTTGACTCCTCGGCAAATCAACCCTATCTCCTGCCCCCCGCAACAAACCGCAACCTTTTTCCCATGGCCACTACATCAGTTATTCTCCGCGAAAAAATCAACAAGCTCGGCGCCGAAGCCGATGTCGTCAAAGTAAAAGCAGGCTTCGCCCGCAACTACTTGATCCCCGAAGGCAAAGCATTCGAGGCAACCAAAGCAAACCTCAAACACATCGAGTCCCTGAACGCGCAACGTGTCAAACGTGAAGCAGCAGAACTCCAAACAGCTCAAGACCTTGCAGGTAAGATTTCCAAGCTCAAGCTCGCCTTCATCCTCGAAACAGGACAAGGCGGCAAAGCATTCGGCTCCATCACCACCATCGACATCCATAAGGAGCTGTCCGATAAAGGGATCGAGATCGATCGCCACGCCATCATCCTTGACGGCCCCATCAAAACATCTGGCAAGAAGAACCTCGAGGTCAAGCTTCACACCAATGTCATCGCCACTCTGAAGATCAACGTTAAAGTTGACGGCGAAGACGCAGCTGCCGAGTAAGGCAACCGCAACCTATTTACTGAAAAGCCCCCACCCGAGAAATTCGGATGGGGGCTTTTCTTTGATTCTCTTGAAAAGAGAGAAGAATCGAGCCAAAGTCATGATGAATCAACCCTCTTGATTCTGGTCTCTTGATTCTCACTTCTCCCAAAAATCCGCCTCAGCGGATTTTTGGGCTATTTGCTCAGCTCTTGAAGCTTTGCACGGGTCACGGGCTCTTTCTGATCTTTCCACTGGGCGCGGAATTTAGCGACGTCTTCAGCAGTCACTGCCGAGGCGGTATTACCAAAGGACTGACGCACGTACGTCAACACAGCGGCAAACTTCGCGTCATCGGTAAAAGCGGCCTCGAGAGGAGCCATCGGCACCATATACTGATCGCCCTCTTTTTTAATGCCTTTCAGCACGGCCAAAGCAAAAACCGCAGCGTCAGCATTCACCACTTTAGATCCAACAAGAGAGGCCGCCATTTTCTTATCACCCAGGGCGACACCTTTACCGTCAGGGCCATGACAGGCCTGACAAGTCATATAGGCAGCCTTGCCGGCAGCATTTTCTTCAGCATACGCACTTGCCGCAGCAAGACCGAGAATGATCGGTGTAAGTAGTAATCTTTTATTCATCGTTTTTTTGAGTTGATGGTTGCCGGGCCCGCTCTGCAAGAACGCAAACAAACCCGAGATGGGAAACCTGACACAAGATCAGATTATTTCCAGATAATTTTTTCTTTAAAAGCGGAGACACTCGCCTTCGCGAATATTCTTTCTCACATTCAGGCGATCAGTTGAGAGTGGCATCGAAGTTGAAAGCATCTGAGATGCGTTGAATCAATGCTGCGCATTTGCGGAATAAGCGTCTGCGATATGGTTGAATGGCGAATGCCACAACTTCAACGCACCGGCAGGTGCTTTCAACTCGCGCAGCGAATTCAACCTGCCGAAGGCAAAGTCAACAATCGTGCCTTTTTTAGGAAATCTTTATCGCCGGATATGTATATTCTTTGATCAGCACAGAAAAAACCTCTAAAACTTATCAGTCACGGCACCCTCAGAGGCTGAGGTGACATGCGCGGCATACTTGGCCAACACACCACGCGTGTAGCGGGGGTCGTAGGGCTTCCAATTCGCACGGCGCGCCTCCAACTCGGCATCCGTCAGATTCACACTGATCTGGTTTCCTACGGCATCAATCGTGATTTCATCGCCATCTTCCAGCAGAGCGATGGGTCCACCTACATGAGCTTCCGGTGTGATGTGACCCACCACAAATCCGTGACTGCCTCCTGAGAATCGGCCATCGGTAATCAAAGCCACCTTGTCACCAAGTCCACGTCCCATCACGGCACTTGTCGGCCCTAGCATCTCGCGCATTCCAGGGCCACCTTTAGGTCCCTCGCGGCGAATAACAATCACATTGCCATCCTTGATCTTGCCATCGAGGATCGCAGCCATGGCATCTTCCTCACAGTCAAACACACAGGCAGACCCTGTAAAGCTATTGCCTTCCTTGCCAGTAATTTTAGCCACAGATCCTCCTGGGGCGAGGTTTCCGTAGAGAATACGCAAGTGGCTGTCTTTCTTAATCGGATTATCCAACGGACGGATAATTTCCTGCCCTTCTGGATAATCGGTATCGAGGTTAGCAAGGTTCTCCGCCATGGTTTTACCAGTCACCGTCAGGCAGTCGCCGTGCAGCAACCCGCCATCCAGCAGCATTTGCATCAAGGGCACTGTGCCTCCGATTTTCACCAGATCAGACATAACAAACTTTCCACTTGGCTTCAGATTAGCCAGCATCGGCACGCGTTTGCCAATTTCTGTGAAATCATCGATGCTCAACTCAACATTCGCAGCATGCGCCATGGCGAGAAGGTGCAGCACCGCATTGGTGGAACCACCGAGAGCAATCACCACCGTGATCGCATTTTCAAAAGACTTACGGGTCAAAATATCACTGGGCCGAATCCCCTTATCCAGCATGTTAATTACGGCGGCGCCAGCATCAAAGCAATCGCGCATCTTGTCCTCGCTGATCGCGTCCTGAGCAGAGCTGTTAGGAAGCGACATCCCCAGAGCTTCGATAGCACTCGCCATGGTGTTCGCCGTATACATACCACCGCAGGAGCCCTCACCCGGAATGGCATTTTCCTCAACCTGTCGCAGATCTTCATCCGAATATTCACCGGCGGCATGTTTGCCGACTGCTTCAAACACAGAAACAACATCGAGATCCTTTTTCTCCCCTTGAATAGTCGCGCAACCGGGCTGAATGGTTCCACCGTAAACAAAAATTCCAGGGCGATTCAAGCGTGCTAGCGCGATGATACAGGCAGGCATGTTTTTATCACAACCCCCAATCGCCACCACACCGTCCAGGCCTTCACAGCCAACCACCGTCTCAACGGAATCCGCAATCACCTCACGGGAAACCAGCGAGTATTTCATACCCTCTGTTCCCATCGAGATACCATCGGAAATGGTGATGGTATTGAAAATAATCGACTTCCCACCTGCTGCATCCACCCCCTTAGCGGACTCGCGGGCAAGGCGATCGATATGGACGTTACATGGCGTAACCTGACTCCAGGTAGAGGCCACCCCGATCTGGGGTTTATCGAAATCTTCTTTTTTATGTCCCACAGCATACATCATCGCACGGCTCGGTGCGCGATCGGGACCATCGAATACTTGGGAAGAATAAGTGCGGCGTGAATCAGACATGCCCTTAGCTACTGCATCTTTGCGGAGTTGTAAACAGACAAGTCTCACCAGTTTTCAAGCTCTCAAAGCCGCTCTTTCTATCGGAGAGAGAAATAAAGACTCTACTCACTCAGCAATTGGTTGAGGGTGTAGTAAAAGTCCTTGTTGGCAAGCTGCACGCCCCCCTTCCCCTTGCCACCCTTGCGCCCTGTGATGGTGAGCTGGTAAACACGGCCAGCAACGAGATTCTGCACATCCACCTCGATCTTCGTGCTGTCGATCTGACGTGCCGCGACAACTTCATCCCTTTGATCTAACTTCGGCCCGCCGTAGCTCCACTTGTCTTCGTAGCGAAAGGAGCGCAGGCTAAATTGCTCGTGTGCAAACCCATCAGCCGGATCAACGGGGCGTGTCAACGTCAACAAAAAACCACTCTTCGTGAGCTTCATGGTTTTGATATCCAGAGGCGTTTTCCCCAGCCAGGTAATACGTTGTAGCCCCTCGGAGGGCTTCCCCCAGCCTCGCACGGTGTGACCTGTGTAGAGGGATTTTCCATCGGGAGAAAAAACGGCACGGTTTCCGCCGGAGAGCATGCCGTGCCCATTCACAAAATGCGTACACGCCCCCTGGTAATCGCCATTGACCTCATCTAACATCACGCGAGTAATCCGCGTTCCATTGTTATCGGGAATGAGCATCTGCCCTGCAAAAGGACCAAATTGATCAGGCACCTCCACGGGCTCGCTTGCGGATCGGTTCATTTCCTTATAGGGGATGAGGACGGCGGCACGTGTCCGCATCGCATTAATTTCTTTGAGCGACATTTTCAATGGGTCTTTCCCCACTGGCCAGTTGGGATCCCAGACAAGGCTCGATGGATGACCGTAGAAGTTATTTTTCTTCACATGATAAAGTGGCGTGGTCGCTCGCCAGTCGCCTTGATTATCCGTGCACCATATACCCCCCTTCGAGTCCCGCATGATGCCGTTGTGCATGCGGAAGCCCTTGGCAAATGGCGACACCTTTCCATCCGCCGCGTAGTGCATCACCCAGCCTTTCCATAAAACGGATGAAAAGTTGCGCCCACGTCGGCCAATCTTAGAATACTCCCCCCGAAGCCTGTGAAACGTGGGACCATTGTGTGATGCCGTGCCCACCGCGATGTAATACCCACCCTTTCCATCGGAGCAAATTTCATTGGTTTCGTGGTAATTACCACTCACCCCCCAAGCTGTGGTTAGAGCCCGGTAGGAGTCCGCCAAGCCATCGCCGTCCGTATCCCGAACCTCCGTCAGCTCCGGCATTTGACTAATGACGATGTGACGCGGAGCGATGACCTCAATACCACAGGCATTGTGGAACCCAGTGGCAAAAAGCTTCCACTGGAACTTCGCTGGATCAGCAGTGGGCTTCGCCATCAGGATATCACCCCGGCGCAGCGCGACGTAAAGATTCCCCTCAGAGTCAAACTTCAGCCCCCCGGCCTCCGGCGGTACTCCTTTGGGCAAGGTAATGGTTTCCAACCGATAGCAGTCGTCAAAGTCAACGGCCATGGCCGTGACCGAAGCCAACAAAAAACAGGAAATAATAGACTTAATCATGGGCTTCTTTTTTAAGAGATTTGAGGTAGAGCAGCAGTGCCTTGTATTCCTTTTCTTTCAGTTGATAGGGCGGCATGTAGTTCTCGGGAAAACCTTCCACCACCTTGGCATTGGGAGATTGGATCGACTCAAGGATGTATGCGTCGTCGGCCGTCACGGAATTTTCAACCCCCTTGATCCTGCGTTGGCTTCCGTGGATTCCTAGCAGGGTCGGCCCATGGCTTTTAGCCCCATCGATCGAGTGGCAGGTCATGCAGGCCATGGATTGAAAAACTTTCTGACCAGCTGCGGCATTCACGCCCCCTTTAAGTAAATTTTTATTTTTTACTCCGTGGTACTCGGCCATTTTTTCACCCGCCAATCTCACCTCAATCTCCTGCGGGGATATCCGCTTCAGCTCGTTGCCCCTGTAGCCAATCACACCCTCACCCACGAGACGAAAACGTTGTTTCATCACATAACGGCCACCCGTCTCTATACTTGTATGGATCTGATATTCTCCAATCTGATAGAAAAACTCATAGTGCCCACCTTTAATTTTATAACCTTGGAAGACGAGCGGATTTTTGATCTCCGATAAGCTCACGCCATTGATCGTCACAGGATGGACTCCCTGCGCTTTGTAAAATAACGTGCCCACAAGCTTAGGCACATACCCAAACGATTGCCGATTGCCTCGCTGTGGATCACCCCAGTAAGGAGTCATATCCAGAAATCCCCCAGCCCATGCATAAAGCATCCTACACTCCACAGTGTCCCAGCAGTAGGAGAGCACGGCTCCGTAGTTCACACCCATGGCGGCAGGTAGCCCACTGATAGGTTGATATTCCCCCTTAACATCTTTACCCAGTTTCGGATTATACTTGGGTGAGTTAGCCCCGTGAATATGTCTACCTAATACCTCATCACCCAGAGAAATATCTGGCATAAAAGTACGCAGTAGCAACGGCTTCTCCACTGACCCCATGGGCCGATTTGAATAGGTCAACAGAGTCTCGCTGGCGATGAGACACGAAGAGGCTAAGAATGAAACACTCAGGCAGGCTAGAAATTTATTCATCGTAATGGGTAAAAAATCAAACGGCATCGATTTGCGCTTGCACGTATTTACGAACATCCACCGCCTGTTTTTGCATATTTTCCCAGCCACATTCCATGGACATCCGGCCTCGGTATCCACCCTTTTTCAAGGCACTAAAGTAAGGCTTGAAATCAAACTTCTCCATTCCTGGAGCCGTGCGTTTTGCTTTTTCCGCAATATGGCAATGCCGCACATACCGGGTGGTTTCGCGGAGACTTTCCGGCGTCTCTCCGTTCCGAGCAACATGAAAAAGATCACAGACCATACCCAGTGAAGGGTGTCCCACTTTCTCAATGATCGCCGCTCCCTGCACTTGCGTATTGATGAAGTTGTCCTCCTTCCTGTTAAGTGGCTCAAGCCAAATCTCTACACCATACGATTGTGCCAAAGGTGCCATTTTCTTAAGAAGTTCCACAAACTGGACTTCTGCTTTCTCCCGGGAAAACCCCTCCGGCATACGCCGAGACCCCGAACTCCCAAAAACGATCCCCTTCACTCCAAGCTGTTTGCTGCGTTGAAAAACAATATCAGCGTATTTCAATACGGTTTCATGATTCGCCTGCTCACCCACTGACTTCAGACTCCTAGGAAGAAAACTATTGCAGGCATAAATCTCAATGCCAGTCTCCTTGATCTGACTAAAAAGACCGCTTACTTTCACGCTGGGAAGATTGGGCGAAAGGAGCCTGCCCACACTCTCCTCCACGTAATCGTAGCCCGCACCTTTAAGCATCAAGTAATTTTTATACGAGGTGCAGACGCCAAAACCCGTCACAAACGGAGCAACCTCTCTCATTTGCGCCTCAGCTAATGACCTTCCCGCGATACCCACTCCCAGAGCCGCCGAGCCAGCGAGCTGCAGAAAGCTCCTCCGTGTCGATATATTGTATTTGTTTTTCATCTCCTCAACTTACGTGATCCGTATTTTGATCCTTGCATTATTTTATCGGTTTACAAGTCCAACAATAAGCGTTAGCCTATTTGTCCCATGAAAATCACATTCAAATCATCACTACTCCTCGCCGCAGCATGCCCACTCTTGGTCGTTTCCTGCGCAACGCCATCCAACACCGGAGACACCTATTCCAAGCATGAGGCTGGACACGCCCAATCGGTAAAAACCGGCAGAATCACCTCCGTCCGCAACGTCAACCTCGAAGGAGGAACCACCGCAGGAACCCTCATCGGTGGTGCAGCAGGCGCCGTCGCGGGACACAACATAGGCTCTGGCAGCACAGCTAATACCCTAGGTGCCATTGGAGGAGGCCTGCTTGGAGCGGCCGTTGGCTCCCACGTCCAGCAAAGTGTCGGCTCCAAAGCCGGACTCGAAATCATGGTCAAGTTCGACGGAGGAGGAAGCCTCTCCATCGTCCAAGAATACAACAAACGCGAAGCATTTAGCGTCGGCGACCGCGTCCGCGTCCTCTACAACGGCAACAAAACCCGCGTGACCCACTAATCAAATTCTAATCACCCTTCAAGAAGCACGGCTATCAATGGCCGTGCTTTTTTGCGCCATCGCCACTTCTCACCCCCCGATGTAAGACATCTCGGGTTTGATCTGGGTGCCGCCAATTTCGCTACGAAGTTCCGAGTAGCGGTCATCACGCACGGTCCAGATCCCACGGATGATGTCCGCCAACTCTTCAGCACTGGCACCATCGCGCAAGGCCGTTTTGATATCGTGCCCCTTCGAGGCAAAAAGACAGGTGTAGAGACTTCCATCGGCAGAGAGGCGGATCCGATTACAGTCGGCACAGAATGGCCTACTCACCGAGGTGATAAATCCAATTTCCTGGTCGGGAAAATCTTTGTAACGGAATCGTCGAGCCGTTTCTCCCACATGCATCGGCTCGAGAGGCTCGAGCGGGAAATGCTGGTGCAAACTCTGCACCATTTCCGTGTAGGGCACCATCTGATCGAGTTTCCAACCATTGGTATTCCCAGTGTCCATAAACTCGATAAAACGGAGGGTCACACCGTGCTCCCTCGCAAATTCAGCCAGCGGCAACACTTGATCTTCGTTCACCCCCTTTTGGATCACGCTGTTAATCTTGACGCCCAAACCATATTCCAAAGCCGCACCAATCCCCTCGATCACGCGCTCAGGCGTGGCCCCCACACCATTCATGTGAGCAAAAATCTCGGGGTCCAGCGCATCGAGAGAAATCGTCACCCGCTGCAAGCCCGCCGCCTTTAACTTCTTCGCATAGCGGGCAAGGATGGTGCCATTGGTCGTCATCGCGAGATCACGATCACCCGGGATGTCTGCGAGCATCGATACCAAATCCGTCAGCCCCCGACGCAACAATGGCTCTCCTCCCGTGAGTCGGATTTTTTCCACACCAAGATCACAAAAAACGCGAGCTAGTTTCGCAATTTCCTCAAGACTCAGAATGTCTGGCTTGGGTAAAAATGCATAGTTTTCGCCAAACACCTCTGCCGGCATGCAGTATCGACAGCGAAAGTTACATCGGTCTGTGACCGAGATCCTTACATCCCGAAGCGGGCGGGAAAATGTATCGCTAAATGACATTAGGCAAAATCGTGTTGGATACGGACGATGCGGAACCCGCCATTCTGGACATCGGGAAGCAGGGTGTCCCACCACTGGCAGCCTTGGTAGCGATACCGAATCTGCAACCCGCGCACGACTCCGGAAAGAAGCATTTTTTGACCTTCCTCCAGCCCTATCTCCGAACTCTCAGGCACATAACTCTCTGCCATCGCTTTGGGGATGACTTCTAAAATCTCGGTGCAGGAGGCAAGATCCTCAAACAGCTGGGCAAGCGTCTCGGGATCGAGCGAGGATTGCTGGAGATCCGGGAGTTCAAGTTTTTCGGGTTCTTCTGACATAGGGTGTAGGTAAAATGACTTGGAGTTGAGCTGCCAATATAGAGTGGGGACTTGTAGTCCCCGACTTCCTGTCGAGCGTCTTACTGGTTTGGTTTTAGAGTTTAGAATTTAGTGCTTAGAATTTACCCCCCTTTCCTCTCCACCATCAGAATAGCATTGCGGGGCGCCGGGCAGAGGTCGTGACAAACACCACAGCCAGTGCAAAGATCTGCATGCACTGTAGGAAGTCCTTGATCCGTGGTAATGGCTCCCAGCTCAGGGCATCGCTCAGAGCATGTAAAACACATCCCTCCTTGATAAGCAAGGCAGAAGCGACCTTGTATCACCGCCTCCTTAGGCGCAGACTCGCGATCTGAGTCACCAGATTCGGAGGAGGTAGACTTCTCAGATTCCAAATGCCGACTAAAAGGACGCACCAAGGCACCGAATAGACCTCGGCGCGAAATAGGCTGTGATGCGTCACTCATTCCTTGGGCTCTTGGGTTGTCGACAAGTTTCAAACCTGCCCTACTTTTTATCCCAAGGCGCCATCGGCGCGGCTAGCATTTCACGGTTATCGTAGCTGGAATCCTGAGCGTGGCACTGCATGCAATTTCCCCGCATCGGGTGAGAGGTGGTGATGGCATCAGGCATCCCTGGGCCATGACAGGACACGCAGTTCTGCCGCATCGAAACACGGTGAGGAATTGTCGGAGGGGCCCCGGGATATGCCCGCGAACCACTTCCGGAATGGGTGGCTCCAATAAATTTATTATCCACCACCAAACCCACAGTTCCAGAATGCTGAATCATCGCCAAGCCCTCGGATGGTGCGTGGCACTGGGTGCAGTTCGCCATGAACGGGTGACTCATCGCTGGGGAACGCCGCCCCGCGATCATCACATTAGCATCCTGAGCATGACAGACCGTGCAGGACTCCACATCTCGATAATTGATCGCATGTGGAATCATCGGAGGAGCTCCATCATAGGCGCGTCGGGCAGATCGACCCTTGAGCACCAAAACACGCTCGGCTGAATCCAAAGGCTGCTGATCACTTAAGTTCATTTTCTGACGAGGCAGATTGGCCAACTCATTGCGCCACTCTTTATTCGCCTTCCACTTGGTGGTTGGGATGTCCTTATAAAGAGGAGCTACAGGATACACCTTCTGCTCTTCAGCGGATGCCTCAGTAGCAGCCTGCCACAGAGATTGCCATTGATCATCGTTGGTGCTCTGCCGCATTCCCATGAAAAATCCGGAAACCGAGCCCATACCCACAATGATGAGCAACACCGCTAGAATGTTCCGATGAGAGGCAAAGTAATTTTCAATATCGCGCGAGTCCATGACTAGATTTAATAACTGACAACCAATAACTAAGTAACCGAATAACTAATAACTGAATAACATAGCCCTACGGCAGCGTCTTCTTCTGCTTGGGATCGTATTTCTCCACTTGAGTGGCACACTTTTTATAGTCAGGCTCTTTCGAAACCGGACAAACTGTATCACGAGTCAGCTGGTTGATGAGTTTGGTTTCATCAAAGAATGGCACAAAGACAGAGCCTCTTGGCGGACGACCCCGACCATTGATCCAAGCGGGAAGAACCATCTCACCACGAACGGTCGTGAGCTTCACCAGATCACCATTGGTGATACCTTTCTCCGCTGCGTCTTCAGGGTTGAGTTCAACGTAAGCTTTCGGCATCGCATTGCGCAGCTGCTTCACCCGCATCGTCATCGAGCCCGTATGCCAGTGCTCAAGCACCCGACCCGTGCAAAGCCAGAAAGGAAAATCGCTGGACGGCTCTTCTGGTGCGGCCTCGTAGGGGCAGAACCAGATTTGGGCTTTGTCGTCTTTGGTAGTCGAGTGGTAAAACTGAACCTTCTTCCCTTTTTCAACAAATGGATCATCGCCTTCGACAAAGCGGAATCTGGTTTCTTTCCAGTTTCCGTCTTTGGTCTGCACCACGGGCCAACGCAAGCCATGAGCATTCACCAAGATGTCGTAAGGGGCCACGTGTTTGTGTTTGGCATGAGTCAGAGGGCGGTATTCTTCAAAGAGTTCCTTATCCACATTGATATCGTAGTAGTGGTCGTAATCCCAAACAGGCACTTCAGCACCTTTGTCGTCTTTGAAGGTGAAGATAAACTGTCCATCTTTATCCTTCATGCCGGGGAATCCCATGTCGTAGAGCTTGCGGGCAATCGCAATCGTCTGCCAGCAATCATCGCGAGCTTCCCCCGGAGGTTCCACTTGCTTAAACCACTGCTGGGTGCGGCGCTCCGAGTTACCATAGACACCATTTTTCTCCACCCATAGGGCGGCGGGCAACACAAGGTCTGCAATTTCCGTGGTCGCAGTCGGATAGACCTCCGAAACGATAAGAAACTTGTCTTGCAGGTTCTTTTTGGCATCAAAAAGCTTTTTCAAGTTAGGCAATGTTTGCCCAGGGTTGGTCACCTGCACAATCATGGTGGAAATATCACCCCCTTGATCAGATGGTGTGCAGAACTTCTCAAACATTTTCACCGTGTGATATCCCGGCTTGGGGTTGATCGTTCCCTCTTTCATATTCCAGGCATCTTCGCATGCTTTGCGGTGCTCTGGCTTTTTAACAATACGTCCACCAGGTAAAGCGTGGGCCAAGGTGCCCACCTCACGAGCGGTGCCGCAGGCTGACGGCTGACCCGTCAGGCTGGTAGGCGCATCGCCAGGCTTGCCAAAGTGACCGGAAAGGAGATGAACCCCGTGAATCAGGCGGTTCATCGCAGTGCCACGGTAGTGCTGATTCACACCCATGCACCAAAGCGAGGTAATCATCGTCTTCGGATCCGTAAACGTTTCACAAAGCATCTTCAGATCCTCTTCAGAAACGCCAGATAACTTACTGGTGTATTCAATCGTGTAGGTAGAAATCTTCTCTTTGAACTCGTCAAAAGAGCTCGCCTTACCAAAAAGGTCGCGAGTTTCATCATCTTTATCGATCCGGAAATTACAGTATTTATTGACGTAATCCTTATCGTATTTGTCCTTTTCTATCAGATAATTAGAAATACAGTTAGCGATGGCCAGATCCGTCTGAGGTCTAAACTCCAGATAATGATCCGCAAACTCGGTTGTCCGTGTGCGGCGTGTGCCAATGTCGATCAACACCACCTTCTCTCCTCTGGAGCGACGGTCGATAATCCGCGAGAAAAGAACCGGGTGCATCTCAGCAGGGTTATTCCCCCACAAGACGACCACATCAGCGTTATCCAGATCATCGTAACAACCAGCGGGCTCATCGACACCATAGGTAGAAACAAATCCAGTCACCGCCGATGCCATACACAGACGCGCATTGGGCTCAATGTGGTTATTAGAAAGTCCGCCTTTGGTGAACTTCTGGGCGGCATAGCCCTCGGGAATCGTCCACTGCCCTGAGCCGTAGAACGCAAATTCCTTAGGCTTATCATAAATCCGCTTGGCAATAATATCAATCGCCTCATCCCACTCAATATCCTCCAACACCCCTGCTTTATTACGAAGCTGAGGTTTCACTAGACGATCTTTCCCATACAAAATCCCACCAACATGGTATCCTTTGACACAAAGCAACCCTTTGTTCACTTCCGCATCTTCAGCTCCGGCAATCGCCATCACCCGACCATTTCGCACACCCACCTTTACATGGCAGCCTGTGCCACAAAATCGGCAGGGAGCTTTATCCCAGCGGAGACCATGAGAATCCGTATGCAGCGCCGTGCGCTCCACTCCCCCACGGGCCTGGGCAGCGGCCGTGGCCGCCGTCATAGCTGCTATCTTTAAAAAATCGCGTCGTTCCATTGTATTCATTGTTTTTACTGTGCGTTAAAGGTTAGTTCTCTGATTTTTTCTCAACTGAATCTGATTCTGCTTCTTCCGGCTCGCTGACGCTGGAAAAAACCACATCCACCATCACCACTCCTGGTAATTCCTGAAGCCACTCATGGACATCATGGGAGCCTCCTGTGTCTGCTGTTTCCACCACCACCGGCTGCCACCGATCCGTGCGATCTCCCAGCTCAATTTCTGAGCGTTCAGAAATAGCTAACAAGACATCCTGCGCAAGCATTTCATCTTCCGTGAGCGTAAGTAAAAGTCCGTTGACAGGCATCTTTGTAGGAGGCGGTTAAGCTATGCAGATACAGCAGGAAGACCCGCCGATTATCAAGACTAAAAATTCTTTTTTTTAAGTTGCCAAACCGCTCCCCGTTTCCCAGTATTCGCGCAGCTACGGATTACGTCCCAGCCAACTCGCCAAACCTAGCGAATCATGCAAGAGATATCAAAAACAGGCAGAATCATTGTCGTCATCGCACTACTGATCATCGCAGGATTATTATCGGCCACCGCCGTCAGCTTCATGCAAGGCTCAGCCACCGCTGACCGAGATGAACTCGAGACCTGGACACCTGGAGAAAAACAACATCGCGTCGTCATCCGCAAGCCGGATATGATGCCCATGGTCGACTCCGGCAAACTCGATCGCGCAGGTAACCCCGTCATGGTGCGCTGCAACAACTGCCACGACACACAGAAAACCAACATGCGCACGGAAGACGCCAGCACCCTGGTTGACTTCCACCAGCACATGTCATTCCGACACAACTCACTCAAATGCGTGAGCTGCCACAACCCGGACGACCACGAAACCCTCCGCCTAGCCGACACCACAACCGTCTCTTTCTCAAATGTCATGCAGCTCTGCGCCCAATGTCACGGACCTCAATACCGCGACTACAAAAATGGCAGCCACGGCGGCATGAACGGCCACTGGGACCTTAGCGTCGGTGGCCGCACCCGCAATAACTGCGTCGATTGCCACGACCCGCACCATCCCGCTTACCCGAAAGTCATGCCCGTTTTCCCACCCAAAACACGCACCGGAGCAAAGAAAACATCACACTAGCCCCCACTACTCAACTAAGCTTCTCCCCCCAATTTTAGCCCACTATCCAATATGAGCGAAAAGAACAAAGAATCCTGCGGTAGCAACTGCGGCTGCCACAGCACCCCCTCCGGAGACGGCGGCATCTTCAACCGACGCAACCTCCTCAAGGGAGCTGGTGCCACACTCGGCGTCGCCGCCTTTGCCAAAGCCATGGCCCCCATCACCGAGTGGAAAGAAACCACCTCCGTTGATGAATTTCTCCAGACCCACTACCGGGAACTCAGCAAAGAGCAGCTCGCCGAGGTCATCACCCGTCTCGAGAAAGAAACCAAAGAAAACTACGGCGCCGATGTCAATATCACCGATGTCCGACCTCAGAAAGGTGTCAAGTTTGGCTACGCGCTCAACCTCAGCATCTGCGTCGGTTGCCGCCGTTGCGCCAAAGCGTGTCACGAGGAAAACAACCACGACCGGGCATCCGGCAACTCCTATATTACCGTGCTGGAAATGAGCAAAGGCTCCATGGACATGGAACACGGCAGCGCCGACTACAACCACCCCGTTCCCCAGAGCGATAAATTCTACATGCCCGTCCAGTGCCAGCAATGCGATAACCCACCCTGCGTGGATGTCTGCCCAGTGGAGGCCACATGGAAAGAGGAAGACGGCATCGTCGTCGTCGACTACAACTGGTGCATCGGCTGCCGCTACTGCGAAGCCGCCTGCCCCTACCACGCCCGCCGCTTCAACTGGACCAAACCTGAGATCCCCAAAGAGGAAATCAACCCCGAGCAAAGCTACCTCAGCAACCGCATCCGTCCACAAGGCGTGATGGAGAAATGCACCTTCTGCCTGCACCGCACCCGCAAAGGAAAACTCCCGGCCTGCCTAGAAGCCTGCCCGACCGGTGCCCGCGTCTTCGGTAACCTGCTCGATCCCACATCCGAAATCCGCACCGTGCTCGCCAACAAACGCGTCTTCGTGCTCAAGGAAGAACTCGGCACCAAGCCTAACTTCTTCTACTTCTTCGACGAGTAAGATTTTTTTAGTAGCTAGTAACAAGCAGACAGAACTCACCACCCTTCGACTTTCGACCTTTGACTTTCTTTCAGACCTTCGACCGCCCTTCACCATGGACACCCAATCACTCACGGAAGACACCCCACGTAGCGCACGCTTCCACGTCAACAGCTACCCTAAATTCTTAGCTCTCGCCGTGAAACTCTGCACCCAGGGAAGCTGGACGTTTTACGCCTGGATGATCTTCCTCAGCTGCGTTGCCCTTGTGGGAGCTAACGCTTGGGCCATTCAAGTCCGCGATGGCATGATCCAGACCGCCATGACCGATCACGTCTCATGGGGGCTCTACATCGCCAACTTCACCTTCCTCGTTGGACTCGCCGCCGGAGGTGTGATGATGGTCATCCCCGCCTACATTTATAAAAACAAAGACATGCACGACACCGTCATCATCGGTGAACTGCTCGCCATTGCCTCCATTGTGATGTGTATCATGTTTGTCGTCGCAGACCTTGGCCGACCCGACCGAGCCTGGCACATGATCCCACTGATTGGCAAATTTAACTGGCCGATTTCCATGCTCACATGGGATGTCTTGGTACTCAACGGCTACCTACTGCTCAACCTCCACATCTGTGGCTACCTGCTCTACAAACGTTTTCTCGGAGAGGAGCCTAACCCGAAATGGTATGTGCCATTCGTATTCATCAGCATCGCATGGGCCATCTCCATCCACACCGTCACCGCCTTCCTCTACTGCGGTCTTGGAGGTCGCCCATTCTGGAACACCGCCCTACTAGCCCCCCGATTCCTCACCACCGCCTTCTGCGCGGGCCCCGCCTTTATCATCATTGTGCTCCAAATCATCCGCCGCATGACTCAGATGAAAATCGGAGAAGGCTCGATCCGCACACTGGCCGCCATCATGCGCGTCACCATTCTTATCAATCTCGTCATGCTCATCTCCGAGCTATTCACCGAGTTCTACACCGGAGGCCACCACTCAACCGCCGTCAAATACCTCTACTTCGGCCACCACGGCATGAATGCCCTCCAGCCATGGATCTGGACGTCAACCGTCGCCGTCATCGTCGCTGCCGTCCTCCTCATGCGCCCCAATATCCACAAACACACCAAAACGCTTACCATCGCCTGCATTTTGGTATTCATTGGCATCTGGATCGAAAAAGGCATGGGCCTGATCATCCCCGGCTTCATCCCATCCACTCTCCACGAATGGGTAGAATACGTCCCTAGCGCCATCGAATGGAAAGTTTCTGCAGGAATCTGGGCCGCAGGGTTGATTATTTATACCCTCTTGCTAAAAGTTGCGATCCCGATCTTCAGTGGACAAACCGGAGCAGTGAGCAGCAAAAATTCATAGCCGCTTTTCCTGCCCACCGGAGTTACCACTCCTATCCCGGCACAGGCTATGCAAGAACTCATCACTGTCACAGAAGCGGCTGATATCATCCGCCGCCATCTCCCAGACTCCCCCACAGAGACCATCTCTCTCACTGAGGCCCAAGGGCGCTACCTAAAGTTGCCCATTGTCGCCGACCGACCCCTCCCTCCGTTTGACCGCGTCATGATGGACGGCATCGCCATTCGCCACAGCGTTTGGAGTCTCGGCAAACGAGACTTCCCCATCGCCGCCACCCAGGCCGCAGGTGCGCCCCCCGTCCCACTCAGCGATGTCAACTCCTGCATCGAAGTCATGACCGGGGGTGTCCTCCCAGATGGATGCGACTGCGTCATCCCTGTCGAAGAAATCAAAGTCAGCGAGAAAACCGCTCACATCCGGGCCGATTACACCCCGGCAAAAAACCAACACATTCACCGCGCTGGAAGTGACACCCCCCAAGGCAAAGAGCTACTCCCCTCTGGCACCTGCCTGCATGCACCCGAACTCACCATCGCAGCCTCCTGCGGAGCCACCACCCTCAGCGTTGCAGCCCTCCCCCGCATCGCCGTCATCAGCACCGGCGATGAGCTTGTGGATCCGGATCAAACACCACAGCCCTACCAAATCCGCCGCAGCCACGCCACCGCCCTACGCGCCGCTATCACCGCCAACCACCTTGGAACCGTCACCGAAAAACACATCGCCGACGACCCCGCCCTACTCAAGGAAGCCCTCCAGCAAGCACTCACAGAAAACGACATCCTCGTCCTCACCGGAGGCGTATCCCGGGGAAAATACGACTACGTAGCCCCCGTACTCAAAGACCTCCTCGGAGAG
>Ga0256845_1000914_pt1 | contig 25304 bp, 25 predicted proteins | sample RiftiametaG_FD_189101 | JGI IMG/M metagenome (GOLD analysis project Ga0256845, IMG submission 189101) | Tube worm associated microbial communities from hydrothermal vent at the East Pacific Rise, Pacific Ocean - Riftia | ecosystem: Host-associated > Annelida > Integument > Unclassified ... | reverse complement strand
TGAATATTTCTACCCTAATGTGGCCAGTCGCGCGGCGCATTTACTGTATTTTGTAATTAAAAACCATCCATTGGCCGATGGTAATAAGCGCACAGGTTCGTTTTTGTTTTTGTGGTATTTGCGGATTAACCAGAATTTTCTAGCAAAGCCTGTCGAAGCCTTGGTCAATGACAATACATTAGTTGCTTTGGCTTTATTGGTGGCAGAGAGCAAGCCGGAACAAAAAGATCTGATTATTAGTTTAGTACAGCAGTTTATTTTATTGAAGGATAATTAAATATTTAGGAATTTAACCAATGAAAATCGGTCGAAATGATCCATGCCCCTGCGGCAGTGGAAAAAAACATAAGCATTGCTGTTTATCAATGGCGCGTGCCGTTAATGATGAGTTAAAAGAATTATTATCTGCTCAAGAGTTTGAATCAATAGAAGAGGTGCAAGCTGTAGCAGATACCTTTGTGGCAAAACGTAACCAGAAAGCACAAGATGATTTCCTTGGATTGTCTTCTGATCAGGTTTACCGAATGCTTTATTTTGCTTTTGATACACCAGAACTTTTTCAGTTTTCTGAACAATTATCGATAGAGCCTGATGCGCCTATATTGATGCTAATGCAGGGGCTTATTTCTGCGATTGATGATAAGGGGTTAAAGGCAACACAAGCTAAAGGTAATTTACCCCAAAAACTCTGCCGAGGGTTATGGCAAGATTATTGTGAGCTATATCCAGATGAGATCTTTTTTTCAATTCGTACAATAAATAAAGAGGATGACTTTTTTGAGTTGCATGTTACTCGTATTATTTTAGAGTTGGCGGGGTTTCTTCGTAAAACCAAGGGGCGCTTCTATTTGACTAAAAAATATCAAAAGATAGCAAGCAAACAGGGTTTAAAAGGGCTTTACCCCATTATTTTCAAAACCTATTGTGCTGAGTTTAATTGGGCGTATTGGGAGCGCTATTATGAAGTGCCATTTATACAACAGTCATTTTTATTTAGTCTGTATTTATTAAAGCAGCACGGTGAAAAAATGCACTTTACTTCTGTCTATGAAGATGATTTTTTGCGAGGTTTTCCTATGGTGATGGATGAAATACCAGAATCACTTCATTCCACGCCAGAAAAAGAGATGCGTAACAGTTATCACAATAGAGTCTGTAAACGATTTTTTATTTTTTTTGGCTTAGCAGAACAGAAAATCATTAAGGGTGAATCTTTTTTTGACAATGAATACAAAATCAAAAAAACACCACTACTTGACGCGGTTGTAAATTTTAATTTTTTAGACCCCAAAATAGCTAAGAGAATTCACTCAAGCGTTCACAGTGGCCATTTGCATTAAGCAGAGATTAATCTTTTTGAGTTAACTGTTTTGGTTATTACATAAAAAATTATCCATTGCCTACTTGTAGATAACAATAGACTGCTGGTATAATCTAGCCCAGTTGAAGTGCGGGCTCCCTCAAATATTGATAGTAACGCGCTACTAGCAAATTTCGCTCTTTTGTAAGAGCACTTAAAAAAGCCCCTTTATGGGGTTTTTTTGTCGCTTTGTTTCGGTTACTTAAGCAAAGTTAAACAGTTAGGTATTGACCATTGGCTAATTTTTTAGGCAAAGTTCAATGTCCAGTAGTATTTGGAATGGGCCTTCTGTGCCCATTTTTTGTGTCTATTATTTTAGTCTGTCGATAGCGAGGTGCTTCGATAAAAAAATAGTGAATGCATTAATTGAATAGATAGATTGTTAAAGAGCAACAAAATAAATTATGGCTAAAATAGAACAATTAACAGAATTATTAAAACCTGCGGCAGAAGCTTTAGGCTATGAGTTTGTGGGTATTGAGTATGTGGGTCAAGGGGTGCATTCCATTCTTAGGGTTTACATTGATCATGAAAACGGTATTAGTGTTGATGACTGCACTAAAGTAAGTCATCAAGCGAGTGGAATTTTAGAAGTTGAAGACCCTATTTCTAGCCAATATACGTTAGAAGTTTCTTCTCCTGGTTTAGAGCGTCCTTTATTTATTTTATCGCATTTTGAAAAAGTCGTCGGACAGCAAATAAATATTCGATGTCATATTGGCGTTGACGGTCGACGTAAATTTAAAGGTGAGCTTAACAAAGTTGACGGACAACATTTGTTGGTTACGGTTGATAACCAGTCTTATGAAATTGAATTTCAAGATGTAGATAAAGCTAATGTGGTTGCTGTTTTTTAATCATATTAGAATAAATTAAGTCGTAAAATAGAAAAAAAGCACACATATTTTAAACAAATAAAATTTGATGTCATTGTAATTAATGTGATGTTTAACAACTTACATTTGGCGCAATTTTGATTGAGGTTGATTAGGTTATGAACAACAAAGAAATCTTATTAGTAGTGGATGCCGTATCAAATGAAAAAGATATTGAGCCAGAAATTATTTTTCAAGCCATTGAAGCGGCAATTGCAACCGCAACTAAAAAGAAAAAAGGGGTAGATATTGAAGTTCGTATCGATATTGACCGTGAAACTGGCGATTACGATACTTACCGACGTTGGTTAGTGGTTGAAGATAATGATGAAGGCATGGGTTTAGAAAATCCTTTGGCTGAAATGAGTTTAGAAGCAGCTCAAATTGATGAGCCTGAAATTCAAGCCGGTGAATATGTTGAAGAAACGATTGAATCAATCGCTTTTGGAAGAATTGCTGCGCAAACCGCTAAACAAGTTATTGTTCAAAAAGTGCGAGAAGCTGAAAGAGCGAAAGTGATCGAAGCCTTTGAATCTCGAATTGGCGAATTAGTAACCGGTGTTGTTAAAAAATCAAACCGTGATTCTATTATCATCGATTTAGGTGGTAATGCAGAGGCTATTATTCATCGCGAAGAAATGATGCCTCGTGAAGCGGTACGTGCTGGAGATAGATTGCGCGGTTATTTATACGCGGTGAATCCAGAAGTTCGTGGACCACAATTATTTGTTAGTCGAGCCAATTCTGAAATGCTGATTGAGTTGTTTAGAATTGAAGTCCCTGAAATTGCTGAGGAAACCATTGATTTAATGGGAGCAGCAAGAGATCCAGGTTCAAGAGCAAAAATAGCCGTAAAAAGCAACGATAAACGCATTGATCCTGTGGGTGCGTGTGTTGGCATGCGAGGTTCTCGAGTGCAAGCCGTATCGGGCGAATTAGCTGGCGAAAGAATTGATATTGTTTTATATGACGATAATCCTGCTCAGTTTGTTATTAATGCGATGTCACCTGCAGAAGTCTCATCAATCGTAGTTGATGAAGACAAACATACTATGGATATAGCTGTTGAAGAAGATCAATTAGCTCAAGCCATTGGACGTAGTGGACAAAATGTTCGATTAGCCAGTCAGTTAACGGGGTGGTCTTTAAATGTTATGACTGTCGAAGAAGCTGAAAGCAAAAATAAAGAAGAAAGTCAGGGAATTGTTGACTTGTTTGTTAAGGAATTAGATGTTGATGAAGAGTTAGCAGAAGTCTTAGCTCAAGAAGGATTTACTTCGGTAGAAGAAGTGGCATATGTTCCCATTTCAGAAATGTTAGATATTGAAGGTTTTGATGAAGATTTAGTTGAAGCGCTTAAAGCAAGAGCAAAAGATGCATTGTTAACAAAAGCGATTCGTTCTGAAGAAACGTTAGATAAAAATGAACCTGCACAAGATTTATTAGAGATGGAAGGCATGGAGAAACACTTAGCGTTTATTTTAGCGAGTCACAACATTATTACCATGGAAGATCTTGCCGAGCAATCTGTAGATGAATTAATCGAAATTGACGAAATAGACGAGAGCCAAGCAGCTAAATTAATTATGACTGCTAGAGCGCCTTGGTTTGCGGAAGAATAGCTCGGTTTTGTAGCAGAACAATTAAGCTTTACAGAAGAACAATTAGCATTATATATTCGGAGTTATTTGATTTTTAATCAATAGCTTTTAGAAAAACAGTCATAGTACTGGGAGATTTTTATGTCGGAAGTGACGGTTGAAAAATTAGCGGAAGTCGTCGGTACGCCGGTTGATAAACTGCTTGAGCAAATGAAAGAAGCAGGTGTGAACCTTAAAGGTGCCAGTGATGTTGTGTCTGAAGAACAAAAAAAGGCATTGTTAGCTCATTTGCAAAAAAGTCACGGTGAAAATGAAGCTGAAGCGAATGCTAGCCCTAAAAAAATCACTTTAAGCCGCTCTAAAAAAAGCTCACTTAAAATGTCCAGTAAATCGGGTCGTACAAAAAGTGTTTCTGTTGAAGTGCGTAAAAAAAGAACTTATGTCAAACGCCCTACTGAAACTGAAGAGGCGAATGATAAAGCGCAAGATACTTCAGAATTAAATGAGGCAAAAGAGCCTGTTGATATTCAAGTGGTAGAAGCTCAAGAAACAGCAGAGTATTCAGTGGTTGAAGAGCCGGCTGTTAAATCAGAGGCAGAACTCTTATTAGAAAAAGAGCAGGCAGAGCTAGCAGAAGAACAACGCAAAGAAGAAGAAGCGCTAATAAAAATTCGCAGCGAAATGGAAGCTCAAGCTAAAAATGAAGCTCATCGTATTGTTGCTGGCCGAGTTGAAGCCGATATTATGGCTCGTTTAGCCGCCAAGCGTAAAGTAAAAGACGATGCAGAAAAAGCACAAAAAGAAGCTGAAACTGCCGCTAAAGCCGCTAGACAAACACGTTTTAAAACAGTTGAGCCAACAAAAGAAAGTACGGGTGAAGGCGAAGATACACGTAAAAAGAAGAAGAAGAAAAAGAAAGGTCGAAGTGATTCTACGAACAATAAAGCCGACATGTTGGCTGATTTTAGACGACCAGTTCATCGCAGAAATGCCGATGAAAACCCACTATCTGATGGAAGAAAAAGAGTGTCTGCACCTAAATCAATGAAACATGGCTTTAAGAAACCTACCTCAGAAATTGCTAAATCAGTGATTAACATTGGCGAAACGACTACCGTTGCAGATTTAGCGATACAAATGTCGGTTAAAGGCGTTGTTTTAGTTAAATCGTTAATGGGCATGGGGATCATGGCAACGATTAATCAATCCATTGATCAAGAAACGGCACAATTATTAGCTGAAGAGTTAGGTTATGAAGTCAATTTGGTTGCTGATAATGCGGCAGAAATAGAATTTCTTGATTCAATTGAGCAGCATAGCGATGAAAAATCTAGACCGCCAGTTGTTACTATCATGGGTCATGTTGATCATGGTAAAACCTCGTTACTTGATTATATTCGTTCTTCTAAAGTAGCCGATGGCGAAGCCGGCGGAATTACTCAGCACATTGGTGCTTATCATGTCGAAACGCCTAAAGGTATTATTTCATTTTTAGATACACCAGGTCATGCAGCATTTACGGCTATGCGTGCTCGCGGAGCAAATGCAACGGATATCGTGGTATTAGTTGTTGCCGCAGATGATGGTGTTATGCCTCAAACTATTGAAGCAGTTCAGCATGCAAAAGCGGCTGGAGTGCCATTAATTGTTGCGGTTAACAAAATGGATAAAGATGAAGCTGACCCTGATAGAGTGAGAAATGAATTATCACAACATGATGTTATTTCTGAAGCTTGGGGTGGCGATACGGTCTTTGCACCTGTTTCAGCAAAAACGGGTGAAGGTATTGATGCACTGTTAGATAGCATTGCTCTTACCGCAGAATTATTAGAATTAACCGCCGTCGATACTGGGCCTGCAAAAGGTGTTGTGATTGAAGCAAAACTTGACAAAGGAAGAGGCGCGGTCGCGTCAATGCTTGTTCAGTCAGGTGAATTAAAAGTAGGTGATATTGTTTTAGCCGGTTTCCATTACGGTAGAATTAGAGCTTTAATTGATGAAAATGGAAAAAATATTAAATCAGCTGGACCATCAATACCGGTAGAAATCCTTGGATTATCGGGTGTTGCAGAAGCCGGTGATGATGTCGCTGTTGTTACGAGTGAACGTAAAGCGCGTGAAATTGCGGCATTTAGACACAATAAATACCGTGAAGCTCAAGTGGCTAAACAACAAAGCGCTAAGCTAGAAAATATGTTTGCGAACATTGGTGAGAATGAAGTTTCTAACCTGAATGTATTAATTAAAGCGGATGTGCAAGGTTCAGCTGAAGCGATTTCTCGCTCACTAACTGATTTATCTACGGATGAAGTTAAAGTAACCGTTATTTCATCTGGTGTTGGTGGAATTACAGAGTCAGATGTTGTTTTGGCCTCAGCTTCTAAAGCGACACTTATTGGTTTTAATGTGCGTGCCGATGCTACCGGTAGAAAAGCGGTTGAAAAAGAAGGCATTGATTTACGATATTACAGTATCATTTATGAAGTGATTGATGATGTTAAAGCTGCAATGAGTGGAATGCTGTCACCAGAAATGCGTGAACAGATTGTTGGTCTTGCAGAAGTACGCGACGTATTCAAATCACCTAAATTTGGCGCTATCGCTGGTTGTATGGTAATTGAAGGTCTTGTTAAACGTAATAATCCAATTCGCGTATTGCGTGATAATACCGTGATATATGAAGGTGAATTAGAATCTTTACGTCGCTTTAAAGACGATGCGAGTGAAGTTCGTAATGGAATGGAATGTGGTATTGGCGTGAAAAACTATAATGACGTTAAGCCGGGAGATCAAATTGAAGTATTTGAAATATTAGAGATTGCTCGTACTATCGATTAATGACTTATTAAAAACATTGAAAATTTAATTGATTAGAATAAAAAACGCAGCAGTAAGATAGATAATTCTGTCATGTTGCGTTTTTTTATTTTCGAAGTGTGACTATTCTAACTAAAGAAAAGCATAGCCAAGATTATCATTAAATTGTTCGCTCAGAGAGAAATAGAATGGCCAGAGAATTTAAAAGAACGGATCGAGTTGCGGAACAATTGCAAAGAGAATTAGCACAAATTATTCAGTTAGAAGTAAGGGATCCACGTGTAGGAATGGTTACCGTTTGTGCTGTTGATTTATCTCGTGACCTTCATTATGCCACGGTTTATGTGACCTTTCTTGGCATTGATGAAACAGTTAAAGCGACTCAACTTGCTATTGATGTATTAAATGAAGCGGCTAGTTTTATTCGTATTCAAATAGGAAAACGAATGAGAATGAGAGCGGTTCCTCATGTGAAGTTTATGTTTGATCAGTCTATTTCTCGCGGAAGAGATTTGTCCCATTTAATTGAACAAGCGAGAGACAAAGATGGAGAGTTATCGCCTGAAGAAACAGATTCAAATTTAACCGATGATCTTAATCCTGAGGCTCAATAACAACAATGGCACGTAAGAAGAAAGGCCGTTTAGTTAACGGTATTTTGCTATTAGATAAACCTCAAGGTCTCACCTCCAATTCGGCACTCCAAAAAGTTAAACGTTTGTACACGGCTCAAAAAGCCGGACACACTGGCGCCTTAGATCCATTAGCAACTGGCATGTTACCTTTGTGTTTTGGCGAAGCGACAAAATTTTCACAATTCTTATTAGATTCCGATAAAGGTTATCGGGTGGTTGGTCTCTTAGGTGAAAGAACCGACAGCGGTGATTCAACGGGTGAAGTGATTGAAACTAAAGCCGTTAATGTGAGTAAAAAGCAATTAACTAAAGCCTTGGAACAGTTTCGCGGCGATATTATGCAAATTCCATCAATGTTTTCGGCATTAAAACATAAAGGACAGCCGCTTTATAAATATGCGAGAAAAGGCATTAATATTGAACGTCCGCCTCGTCCAGTTTGTATTTATCAATTAGATTTAATTCGTTTTGAAAATAATGAAGTTGAATTGGAAATTGAATGCAGTAAAGGTACTTATATTCGAAATATTATTGATGATTTGGGGCAAGTTTTAGGCTGTGGTGCTCATGTTGTTGAGCTGCATAGAAATTTTGTTGCCGATTACCCTGTTGATCGAGTTATTAGCTTAGAACAATTGCAATTGGACTTTGAGCAAGGAATTAATATTGATGACTATCTATTACCAATGGACAGTGCAGTTTCTCACTTACAAGATGCGCAAATTGACCTTGAAAGTGCCGTGTTTTTTTCACATGGGCAAGCGGTTAATTACCCCAATTTAAACGAAGGTGAGCTTATTCGCGTTTATGATGATGACGGTGTATTCTTAGGCATTGCGGAAGTAGATGATCAAGACATGCTCGCACCAAAGCGATTGGTAGTAATACCTCCTGAGTAAGCATTTTTTCCTCATCTTCATGGTAATGCGATATAACTAATGATTAAAGGATGAGCCGTATGAATTTTTCTAATATTTTACTCCCCGTATTTATTCAAATAGCACTAACCTTAGTGATGTTTTTAATTTTAGGCGCTCGAAAAGTTAAAGCGATAAAAGCCGGCGGTGTTGACCGTAATAAAACCGCTTTAGATAATAGTGCGTGGCCCGTTGAGGTTGTCAAAGTATCGAATAATCTTGCTAATCAATTTCAAACACCCGTATTGTTTTATGTTTTAGCTATTTTGTTTTACTTAACTAATACCGTAAGTACTTACGTTTTAGTTTTATCTTGGTGTTATAGCATCAGTCGCTTAGTTCACGCTTATATTCACATTAACTCTAATTTTGTCCCTGCTCGTTTTCTTGTTTTTACCTTTGGCGTTATTTGTTTGATGATTATGACAGTGATCGCTTTTATTAAAATCGCATTTTAGTCACTGGGTTTTATTGTGCAAAAAACACTTGATAGTCTCTCCGTTGAAAACAGAGAACAACGTAATAAAGTCCATGATTTATGCAGACAATATAATCGCTCACCAAGCAAAGGGCATTTAAAAAAACTGAAACAAGCTTTTTTACTTTGCGGCAAAGACGTTTTTATTGAGGCCGGATTTTTTTGTGATTATGCCAATAAAATAAGCTTTGCTGATCGTGTGTTTGTTAATGCTAATTGTACTTTTCTCGATGGTGGAAACATTAACATAGGCAACGATGTATTAATTGGCCCCAACGTGCAAATTCTTACGGTCAATCACCCTGTTTCATCCACTGAACGTTTAAAAAAAACTAATTTAATTGAAGATGTAATTATCGGAAATAACGTTTGGATTGGAGCCGGAGCGATTATATTGCCAGGTATTACTATTAGTGAAGGCGCCGTTATTGGGGCTGGTAGTGTCGTGACAAAAAATGTTGAAAAATACAGTCTCTATGCGGGTAACCCTGCGGTGAAAATTTGCAAGATTGAATGAGACTGCTTTTCATTAATGAGATAGCGGATTTCTTTATTTTCGTCCTGAATGCCCAAAACCACCTTCACCTCTTGAGCTATTATCAAAATCACTCACTATTTCAAACTTGGCTTGAATAACAGGTAAAAAGACTAACTGAGCCATGCGATCACCTGGGTTAATTTCGAAACTAGTCTCACTTCTATTCCAGCATGATATAAATATTTGACCTTGGTAATCAGAATCAATTAAACCGACTAAGTTGCCTAAAACAATTCCGTGTTTATGACCTAAGCCTGATCGAGGTAAAATAGTTGCGGCAATTGTTGGATCGGCAATGTGAATAGCAATACCTGTAGGGATTAATTTTGTTTCTCCAGCGGCTAATAATAATGGTTCATTAATGCAAGCCCGTAAATCCATTCCAGCAGATCCGCTAGTCGCATAATCGGGTAATGGGTATGTTGAACCGATCCTATCATCTAATATTTTTAGTTCTATTTGTTTCATTATTGACACCTTATTATGAATAATTTAATTTATTATTGAGCAAGTTTTTTATAAAATTAAAAACTTGCTCGTTTTATCATTTCGTAAGCGGCTTGTATTTCTTGTGATTTTTCTGTGGCGACTTTTATCATTTCAGGAGGCATTCCTTTGGCAACCAACTTATCAGGATGATGCTGTGACATCAGTTTTCTGTAAGCTCTCTTAGTTTCCGCTTTATTAGCATTTTCTGAAATACCTAATACCTTATATGCTTGACCGAGTGTTGGTACGGATTGGTTACGCGACGAGCCAGATTGCCCCCCCTGGTGAAATGAATTTTGAGCCATAACCATTTCAACTAAATGATCAATTTGCTGTTGAGAAATTCTAAAGAAATGCCCAATGGTGTATAAAATTTTTCTTTCTGATTGGCAGACTTCTCCATCCGCGGCGGCGGCTAGGATTTGTATTTCTAAAAACATTTGAATTAAGCTGGGTTTTCTAAAGCAATGTTTTATTAATGATTGTAGGTTGTCGGATAGGTTAAAACCATCGTCTTTACCTCGGTTAAAAGCTTCAATGGCTTCTTTTCTTTTTTCTTGGTTAAGGCCCAGTTGGTTCATTACTTGTTCTGCGGCAGCGATTTCTTGTTGTGAAACAATGCCATCTGCTTTGGCGATATGGCCCATAACCGCAAATGTGGTTGTAAAAAATACTTGTTGTGTTTCTGCTGGATCTGAATTGAAAAAGTGGCCGAAGTCTTTATTAAGTCCTTGATCAAATGAGTGCCCTATCCAAACACCAATTAACAAGCCCCATGGACCCGCAACTGAATAGCCTAATGCGGCACCAATTATTTTTCCCCAAATATTCATCTAATTTATACTTTCCTAAAATATTGTGATTGCCAGAAGAACCGTTATATGAGGTTCAAATCGTTAAATTTCAATTGTTGATTGGACTAAAATGATGTGCTATCAATTTTTAACCAAAGTTTAAACTCAACATCTTCAAATACCAACTGATTATTTTTTTGTTGAAATATTATTCCGCTCTTTAACAAACTGCGTACTGCTGATTGTGCGGTTGCTTTGGTAATAGAGTTTTCCTCTAATATTTTATTACTATAAAAATTTTGGCCATTGTTGGTGGCGATAATTTTTAAGGTATTTTGTTGAGCTGCAGTATAGCGGTTTAATAGTTGTGCGTTATAGGTTTTCTTTTTTATGACATTTTTTATCATATTTTTGATCTTAATGACATCAATAATTGATTGCTGGTTATTGCGTTTAAATAGTTCATGACAGACTTGTTGAATAAAACGAGTTTCACCATCAGCTTGTAAGTAAAGCGTTTCAAATGCGACTTTATCTAAATGGATATGTTTTTTTTGAAAGCGCAGTTTGACCCACAAATAAAATTCATTTTTGCTAATGGCATTTAATTGAAATTCGGTGCCTAATTTAAAAAAAGCTCGGGCAGAATCATTAAACATTTCAAGTAGAATATTTCGTTTTGAGCCAGTAAAAATAAAAGAGCTATTATGACGTTTATTGGCAATGGTTCTTAGCAATTGTTCGATTTTCTCTGAATCATTTAAGGAAACGATTTTTTGAAATTCATCAATGGCTATCACGGCTTGTAGATTTTGAGACTTTAAAAACTCGAAATAGCTTAAAAATAATTGTTCTATCGCCAAAAAATAGTCTTTTTCGGTGCTTTCTATCTTAACTTGCGGTTTTCCACTAACAATAATGCTTACTTTTGCAGAGTGAAAATAGTTTTGAATAGACTCAACTAATCGAGAGAGCTTGTTTAAATTTGACTCATAGCCAATTAAACTTTCTTCAATTCCCCTGACTAACCGTTCATACAGTTCGCGGATGTTAGAAATAGAATAAATATCAATATGGGTATGCAATATGTTTTTATCAAGATGATTTTCAAAGACCTCTTTAAGAAGTGATGACTTACCAATGCGACGTTTTGCAAACATGATAATGTTTGTCTCGTTATTAATATAATCAACTAATTCAGTAATTTCTTCCCGCCGACCGCAAAAGAAATCGCCAGCAACTTCAATATCAAATTTAAAAGGATTTTTCATTTCAATGATCTTTAGGTATTTATAATAAATACCATATAGTATTCTTCTTGATAATTCAAGTTTAGATACAATTTAGTATTCATAATAAATACCTATGGTGTCTCAAATTGTTTAATTAACCGCAACTCGGGAAATAAGAGTAAAAATTACTGGATTAAACTTAATGAGTCTAACTGTCAAAATGTTCTTATCCGATGAGGTAACGACAAGTCAAAAATTCAAAACATCCTTCAAATAGTTACTATATAACTCGCTAATATGGCGACATATCAGACGTAATTCGATACAATGACGGCAAATTTACCATGCTAAATATGCCGTTATAACCTTGGCTAGCAGCCACGCTAGGCTAAAACTAGGAAACTGATCAAAATGTTACGAAATAACCAAACCCTTGCAGAATTTGACAATGAACTTTGGCAATCAATGGAGTCTGAAAAACAGCGTCAAGAACAACATATTGAATTGATTGCTTCAGAAAATTACACCAGCCAGCGAGTTATGGCAGCGCAAGGTTCTGTACTAACAAATAAATATGCAGAAGGTTACCCTCATAAACGTTATTACGGTGGTTGTGAGTATGTTGATATCACTGAAGACTTAGCCATTGAGCGAGTAAAAGAATTGTTTGGCGCTGATTACGCTAATGTACAGCCTCATTCAGGTTCTCAAGCCAATTCAGCGGTGTATCTTGCATTACTTAACCCAGGCGATACCGTATTAGGAATGAGTTTGAATGAAGGGGGGCATTTAACCCATGGCGCTAAAGTCAGTTTTTCTGGAAAAATTTATAATTCTATTCAATATGGATTAGATTCAAAAGGTTATATTGATTATGAGCAAGTGGAAGCATTAGCACTAGAGCATAAACCTAAAATGATTGTTGCAGGTTTTTCTGCTTATTCGAGAGTTGTTGATTGGGCAAAGTTTAGAGAAATTGCAGATAAAGTTGGTGCTTACTTAATGGTTGATATGGCTCATGTTGCGGGTTTAATTGCCGCAGGCCTTTACCCCAATCCAGTTCCTTATGCTGATGTAGTCACTTCAACAACCCATAAAACGCTAGCAGGCCCTCGAGGGGGAATTATTTTAGCGAAAGAAAATGCAGCATTACAAAAGAAATTTAATTCAGCGGTTTTTCCTGGTGGTCAAGGTGGTCCTTTAATGCATGTGATTGCCGGTAAAGCCGTCGCATTTAAAGAAGCATTGGGCGATGAATTTAAAAAAACTCAAGCACAAGTGCTTGTAAATTCAAGAGCAATGGTCTCTGTATTACAAGATAGAGGTTATAACATTGTATCTGGTGGAACTGATAACCATTTATTCTTAGTCGATTTAATTGATAAAGATATTACCGGTAAAGCCGCTGAAGAAGCGTTAGGCGAAGCATTTATTACGGTTAATAAAAATACCGTCCCTAACGAACCTCGTTCACCGTTTGTAACGAGCGGATTAAGAATTGGAACGCCCGCGATTACCACGCGCGGCATGAAAGAAGCTGAAGCGACTGAATTGGCTGGCTGGATGTGTGATATTTTAGATAATATTGAAAGTAAAAACATCATTGCAGGCATAAAAGCTAAAGTGTTAGCTTTAACTGCAAAATTTCCTGTTTACGCAAAATAAGGCATTCTTAATGCATTGTCCATTCTGTTCATTTCAAGATACAAAAGTAATCGACTCACGGCTGGTGATTGATGGTGGGCAAGTGCGCCGTCGACGTACATGCCTTGAATGTGGAGAACGTTTTACAACGTTTGAAACGGCTGAATTGGTAATGCCAAAAATAATCAAAGGGGATGGCAGTCGCCAACCTTTTGATGATCAAAAATTAACCGCTGGTATTTTAAGAGCGGTTGAAAAAAGACCAGTTTCTGTCGAGGCAGTTGAAGAATCTATTAATCAGATCCAATCGAAATTGAGAGCAATGGGAGAGCGAGAAATTGCTGCCAGTGTGGTTGGCGAACTGGTGATGGATGCTTTGCGTAAGCTCGATCAAGTGGCTTTTGTTCGTTTTGCTTCGGTATATCGACGTTTTAAAGATGTCAGTGATTTTCGTGAAGAAATCGAACGACTAGAATCGACGGAATAACCACTTATTTTATGCAATGGTCAAACGAAGATTATCAGTATATGGCTTTAGCGTTAAAGCTGGCTAAAAAAGGTGAATACACTGCCAGACCAAACCCAATGGTTGGTTGCGTGCTTGTAAACCAAGGAAAAGAGCTAAACCAAGAAAAAGAGCTAAACCAAGAAAAAATAGTTGGACAAGGTTGGCATCAAAACTTTGGTTCGGCTCATGCTGAAATTAATGCGATACAACAAGCAGGCAATTTGACTCAAGGGGCTACTTGTTATGTCACTTTAGAGCCTTGTGCGCATACAGGAAAAACTGGGCCCTGTGTCGATGCACTTATAGAAGCGGGTATTTGCAAAGTGATTGCCGCTATGCAAGATCCTAATCCACAGGTAAAAGGTCAAGGATTTGCGGCTTTGACTAAGGCCGGCATCGAAGTGAGTTACGGTTTATTAGAAAAACAAGCAAGCGAATTAAATCGCGGTTTTGTTTCAAGGTTTGAACAGAACAAACCCTGGGTTAGTTTAAAACTGGCAATGAGTTTAGATGGAGCAACGGCATTGGCTGACGGTTCAAGCCAATGGATTACCAGTAAAGCCTCTCGACTCAATGTACAAAAATTACGCGCAAAACAAGATGCGATTATTACAGGAATAGGAACCGTTTTGGCAGACAACCCAAGCTTAACGGTTAGAGGTGATGATCAATTGGATTGGTTTGAATCGTTGCAAAACTTTCAGCAACCAATAAGAATTTTATTAGATAGAAAAGCGCAAGCAGATAAAAATTGTCAGTTTTTTGATGATAATGGTAAGGTTTGGTGGATGGTTGATGAGCCATCAAATGAAAAAAAACGTACTTGCAATGTAGCGCAAATGAACACACTGACTTTAGAAGGGTTAATTTTAAGTTGTGCAAAACATGGCATGAATCAAGTTTTAATCGAAGCGGGTCATCGACTTGCAGGGCAATTTATTCAACAAAATTTAGTCGATGAAATTATTATCTATATGGCAGCAAAATTAATGGGTAATCAAGCGATGGGTTTAGTTGATCTAAATGTATTGAAAATGTCAGATTGCCCTCAACTGCAGTTAAAAAGTATTGACCAAATTGGTGACGATATTCGTTTAGTTTATCATCCTCAAAAGCAACACTAACAACTTATAAGTAATCAATATTATGTTTACAGGAATTATTGAAAGTGTCGGTACTATCGCCAAGATTGAAGCTAAGTCGGGTGATCTAAAATTGACCATTAACGTCGGTCAATTAAATATGTCTGACGTATCACTTGGTGACAGCATTAGCTGTAATGGTGTTTGCTTAACGGCGATTGAGTTTGATTCAAAATCATATACCGCAGACGTTTCTTCAGAGACGCTAAAAAATACCACGCTAAAAATGTTAAAAGTAGGAGCTGTGGTTAATTTGGAAAAAGCACTAACACTAAATACTCGCCTTGGGGGGCATTTAGTCAGTGGCCATGTGGATGGCATTGGTGAAATTATTTCAATTAAAAATGAAGCGAGAAGTATTCAATATACTATTCGTGCGCCAGCAGAATTAGCGCATTATATTGCTAAAAAAGGTTCTATTTGTGTTGATGGCGTGAGCTTAACGGTTAATGAGATAAAAGATCATTGTTTTGAATTGAATCTAGTGCCACACACCGTGAAAGAAACATTGGCTTCGGAATATCAAATTGGTCATAAAGTGAATTTAGAAGTGGACTTGCTCGCTCGATATTTAGAACGTTTAATGACAGGGAAAAAATCTCAATCTGAGCAAAATAGCGCTACTGAGACTAAAATAACCACAAGCCTATTAAAAAATTACGGTTTTATGAAGTGAAAAGTATTAATCAAACAAAACGAAAGTTAAAACGCTAAGAGTAAATGAATGCAACTGAATAGTGCAAAAGAATTAATAGATGATATTGCCGCTGGAAAAATGGTGGTGCTAATGGATGATGAAGATCGCGAAAATGAAGGTGATCTTATTATGGCATCCAGTTTGATTCGGGCGGATGATATCAATTTTATGGCTCGATATGGCCGAGGTCTTGTTTGTTTAACGCTAACCCAGTCTCGTTGTGAGCAACTAAATTTGAGATTAATGGTTGATAACAATCAAGCCGCCTTTGAAACTAATTTCACCATGTCTATTGAAGCGGCAGAAGGTGTAACAACCGGTATTTCTGCTGCCGACCGAGCGCGTACCATTCAAGCGGCCGTTGCCGTTGACGCTAAGCCCCGAGACATTGTTCAGCCAGGACATATTTTTCCTATTATGGCTAAAAATGGTGGTACATTAGTTCGTGCTGGTCATACAGAAGCGGGATGCGATTTAGCTAAATTAGCCGGTTTAGAACCTAGCGCAACAATTGTCGAAATATTAAATGAAGATGGTTCAATGGCACGTCGCGCCGACTTGGAAGAATTTGCTAAAACTCATCAATTAAAAATTGGTACTATTGCCGATCTTATCGAATATAGAATGAACACAGAAAACTCTGTCAATAAAGAGCTTTCTGTTGACTGGCAAACTGAGTTTGGTGAATTTAAATTACATGCCTACAAAGATAGCATTGAAGGTCAAACTCATATTGCATTAGTCAAAGGTGAAATTTCAAGCCAACAGGCCGTTTTAGTTAGAGTGCATATTGCCGATGTCGCTACCGACCTTTTAGCAAGAGAAAGAAAACATTCAGGCAGTTGGACCATTAGAAGAGCATTACAAAAAGTCGCAGAAGAAGGTGTTGGCGTTGTATTACTGTTAGGTAATCAATCGTCACCGGAGTCAATTCTTGATAGAATTGCACACTTAGGTGGTAAAAATGTGGTTGATGGTTCTATGGAGCAACCTGTTCAGAGCCAAAAAAGCCGTGCGACACGTACCGTTGGCATTGGCTCACAAATACTTGTCGATCTTAATGTTCAAAAAATGAAATTATTAAGTCCGTTAAAAAAATATCATTCTTTAGCGGGATTTAACTTACAAGTTGTTGAATACGTAGAAGATAATTAAGAGCGTTTGACTGAGAAATTCATAACATTTAAAAAACTTCTTTAAAGGAAGTTAAGGTGAAATATAAAATGAAAACAATTGAAGGAAATCTTGTTGGTAGCAATGCCAAATTTGCAATTTTGGTGGCTCGTTTTAATAGCTTTATTGTTGAAAGCTTATTAGATGGCGCAATTGATACTTTAAAACGCCACGGGGTTGATGAAAAATCAATAGAAATTATTCGTGTACCAGGCGCATTTGAAATGCCAATAGCGGCGCAAAGAATTGCAGCACAAAATAAATATCAAGCAATTATTGCATTAGGAGCCGTCATTCGTGGTGGTACGCCACATTTTGATTATGTGGCTGGTGAATGTGTTAAAGGCTTATCTCAGGTTTCACTTAATGCCAACATTCCCGTTTCTTTTGGCGTCTTAACGGTTGATTCCATTGAACAAGCAATTGAACGTGCTGGCACTAAAGCAGGTAACAAAGGCAGTGAAGCCGCTGTAACGGCCATAGAGATGGTTAACCTGTTTGCTGAGTTGGAACATTAATATGGAACGTTATTAATATGGAAAATTCTGCAAAAATTTTAAAGCCGTCATTACGCAAAAAAGCAAGACGTTATGCTGTGCAAGGAATTTACCAATGGCACTTGAGTGGCAATTCAATTAAAGAAATTGAGTTGCAGTTTTTAGAATCAATTAATGCAAAAAAAGTTGATGTTAGTTATTTTCAAGAAATTTTAGTTAATACATTATCAGGCATTACAGAAATTGATGAATTATTAACCCCGATCTTAGATCGAAAGCTTGAAGAAGTTAATCCTGTAGAACTAGCGGTTTTAAGGCTTGCTTGTTATGAATTAAAAGCTCGATTAGATGTTCCATATAAAGTTGTTATTAACGAGGCACTAGAATTAAGTAAAACTTTTGGCGCATCTGATGGTCATAAGTTTGTTAATGGCGTGCTTGATAAGCTGGCACGACAAATTAGAACAATGGAAATTAAATAAATATTTAGTTTTTAAATAATATTGTTTTAAATTAGGGCGCATTAATGCGCCTTTTATTATTTAGTATTATTTAGCAATTAATTTAATAAGTCATAGTTTGAAAATGATGAGTAATAGAATCATTTTTTTGAAAGGATATCAATGAACGAATTTGAAATAATTGATCAGTTTTTGGCAATTAAAGGTAAAAACAGAAAAGACGTCATTATTGGAACCGGTGATGATTGTGCCTTACTTAAAGTTCCTAGAGGGCAGCGTTTAGCTGTTTCAATGGACACTTTAGTTTCAGGCGTACACTTTTTAGCCGATGGTGATCCTGCGGATATTGCTCATAAAGCGATTGCGGTTAATTTAAGTGATTTAGCTGCCGCAGGTGCTGAACCAGCTTGGATAACGCTTTCACTTACCTTGCCCGATAATGATCAAGAATGGTTAAAAAAATTCCATAAAGGTTTGTTAAGCATGGTTGAATATTTTGGTGTTCAAATTGTTGGCGGCGATACCTGCAGAGGACCTTTATCAATTACCGTTCAAGCTCATGGTTTTGTGCCAGAACAAGTTTTTTGTAAGCGAAGTAGTGCTAAAGTTGGCGATTTGGTTTGTGTGACAGGTTATTTAGGCGATGCGGCATTAGGTTTATTAGTCGCACAAAATAAAATAAACGTGTCGGATGAATCAACAAAAAATTATCTACTAAAAAAATATCAAACACCTTACCCAAGAGTTGCTGCCGGTATCGCACTTAGAAACATAGCCACAGCAGGTATTGATATATCAGATGGATTACTCGCAGACGTTAAGCATATTAGCCGAGCCAGTAATTTAGGCGCAGTGATTCAATGGAAAAAAATTCCGCTATCAAAAGAAGCAAAAAGCATAGCAAAACAACAACAATTAATGAGTAGTGCTTTAGCCGGTGGCGATGATTATGAGTTATGTTTTACTGTGAATGAAGATGATTTAGAGGCTGCAGAACAAGCTTTAAAAATGGTTGGCACAAAATGCACAGCAATTGGTCGAATGGTCGGTAAACAAGGCGTTACGGTAATTGACCAAGGTAACGAAATCAATTTAGATGACGATGGCTTTCAGCATTTTGAATAAAACAAATAAACATATTTTAAATAAATAAACAAAAGAGTCGAAAATATTTTTTTACTAAAACACATTTTCAGCCATCCAATCCATTTTTTAGCCTTTGGTTTTGGTAGTGGCCTAGTACCTAAAGCGCCAGGAACGATTGGTACATTAGCTGTTATTCCGTTTTATTATTTGATTGCTGATTTAAGTTTAACGGCTTATTTGGCGGTTTGTTTGTTAGTGTCTGTGCTTGGTGTTTATATTTGCGGCTATAGCTCAAAAGTATTAAAAGTTCATGATCATCCCGGTATTGTATGGGATGAATTTGCAGGTTTTTTGATTACAATGATTGGTGTTTCATTGAGTTGGTTACACATTCTCATTGGTTTTATTTTGTTTCGATTATTTGATATTTTTAAACCTTGGCCGATATCATGGTTAGACAAAAAAGTGAGCGGTGGTTTTGGTATTATGATCGATGATATTGTCGCCGGTCTTTTCTCTTTAGTGGGTTTACATTTAATGATTTATTTTTTTGCACTATGAAAACATCTTATTCAATAATAAGTTTTTTATTGATACTCTTTAGTATCACGGCGGTAAGTGAAGAAATTGAGTTTAAAGTGATCGCATTATTTAAGAATGCGGCAATGATTGAACATCAAGGCAAAAACAAAATATTGCGTAATGGGCAAAGTTACTTACAAAAAATCAAACTACTTTCAGCCGATAGTCATGGTGCAAAATTTTTAGTTAATGGTGAAACCATTTTGCTCGGTTTACATCAATCTAAAATGGGAACTTCAGTTTTCTCTAATGAAAAAAATAAGCCAAAAAAATCAGTCAGTATTTTAAGAGATAGAACCGGTATGTATCGAACCTCAGGATTTATTAATGGTGTTCCGGTGAAATTTTTGGTTGATACTGGTGCAACCCAAGTTGCCATGAATGAGGTTACGGCTCGAAAAGTTTCTTTGCAATATCGATTATACGGACAAAAATCATTCGCCTATACCGCCGCAGGAAAAGTGACCGTATGGAACATACCACTAAAAAAAGTGAATGTAGGTGGCGTAGAATTAAAGCAGGTCGACGCAGCGGTTATTGCTGGCGTCGGGCCACAAGAAGTTTTGCTGGGAATGTCTTTTCTTAAACAGCTTAAAATGGAAGATAATAACGGCATATTAAAGCTGACTAAGAAGTTTTAATTATATGCTGTAAAAATGTCGTTTTTGACTATACTGTAATAAACAAGTTATGGCTGTATAGGAAACTGATTGAATGATGTTAGATTTAGTTTCAGTTAATGATATAAAAGATGCATTAATAAATGGTGAGTTCACTTTATATTATCAACCAAAAGTTTCAATGATTACTGGGGATGTATGTGGAGCCGAAGCATTAATTCGTTGGAAAAATAAAGAAGGAAAATATATTCCTCCTGATGCTTATATTCCTTTGGCAGAAGAAAATAATTTAATTACCCAAATTACCAAATATGTGTTTTCCAAACTGGTTCAAGATCTCCCCGTTATTCTATCTTGCCATCAAGACTTAGTTGTTTCATTTAATGCTTCTGGTAAGGATTTTCATGATGAAATTTTTACTCAATTTATGCGGGATGCCATTGAAAATTGTGAATATAATGTTAAAAATATTGAGGTTGAGGTGACAGAAACTGTATTGCTTGATGAAGTACAAGCTAAGCTTCATTTAACGGAACTGTCGAACATGGGGGTTCCTATTACTATGGATGATTTTGGCACGGGACATTCAGGATTGGTTGAATTGAGTAAATGGCCTTTTTCCACAGTAAAAATTGATAAAGAATTTGTTAATGGTATTTATGATTCGTCCAAAAATACAGAAATTGTTCAATCAAGCATTCGCATGGCTCATCAATTAAATATGGATATTGTTGCTGAAGGAATTGAAGATAAAGATACTTTTGTTTTGTTGCAACGGTATGGTTGTAAAATTGGGCAAGGCTATTGGATAAGTCGGCCTCTCAGTTTAGATGACTTTATTCAATATTTAAAACAGTACCGCATTATGCCGCCTTCACCGATTGGTGTTCTATATATGGCTCAATTAGATCATATGCAGTGGAAAAAAACCATGATTGACACTGTGTTGTATGTGCATAGAAGCCATAAAGTTAATGGCGTAAAGAAAGTTCAAGGAGGGTTGCCAGAATTAGATCATACCTGCTGCAAACTAGGCAGGTGGTATTATGGCGTGAGTGATGTATTTGGTCATTTGAAAGAATACAATCAATTGGAGCAGCCTCATAAAGAATTACACAAACAGGGAAGGAGTTTGTTGGCCGCCGCTTCTGAAGATTGCTCCATTAAGGAGTTAAAAACAAAAATTGCTGAACTTTCAAAAAAGTCAGTCGTCATTATTGATTTACTGCAAACGTTAGAAAACCATTGGACGATGGAGCAACATATTGTCTCAAGAGCAACCTAAGTATCGAATGTTGAAGATAGTATTTTTTACGTAAACCCAATGTTGTTTATGGTATTAACGGCAAGCGATTAAAAGTCTTAAAAACCACATCTGCCGCGTCTAACGTTTTTTGTAATGTGTCTTCATTATGTGCCGCACTAATAAAGCCGGTTTCAAACGCTGAAGGTGCAAGATAAATCCCCTGTTTTAACATGCCATGAAAAAACTTTTTGAATGCTTCTTGATCACTATTTAACACTTGTGAAAAGTGTTGAATATTTTTTTCTTGAGTAAAAAATAAACCAAACATACTGCCTACGTGATTGGTGGTAAAAGGCACATTGTGTTTATCGGCTAGTGCTTGCAGTCCAGAGACTAATTGTTCGCAATATTGATAAATAGGTTTAAAAAAATTGGTCTTCAACAGTAAGTTAAGAGAGGCTAAACCCGCAGACATTGCTACAGGATTACCCGATAGCGTTCCGGCTTGATACACACTTCCTGCCGGGGCGAGATGTTGCATGATTTCTTTTTTGCCACCAAAGGCACCAACGGGCATACCGCCACCAATAATTTTTCCAAGGGTGGTTAAATCGGGCATCACATTATAAAGTTGTTGTGCGCTGCCTTCTCCAACTCTTAATCCGCACATTACTTCATCAAAAATTAATACCGCTTTGTATTGATCGCATAAATCTCGCAAACCTTGTAAAAAACCGTCATTCGGTGGAATACAATTCATATTACCGGCAATTGGTTCAACAATGACCGTTGCAATTTGATCAATATTTGCTTCAAACAGCGCTTTAACGCTGGCTAAATTATTAAACTCGGCGGTCAGTGTATGTTTGGCAAAGTCAGCAGGAACACCCGGCGAAGTGGGCTCACCTAAAGTCAGAGCGCCTGAGCCCGCTTTAACTAATAAACAATCGGCATGGCCGTGATAACAGCCTTCAAATTTAATTAATTTGTCTTTTCCGCTGTAACCGCGAGCAAGCCTTATTGCCGACATGGTTGCTTCTGTACCCGAACTGACCATACGCACTTGCTCAATGGATGGTATTGTTTGGCATATTTTTTGAGCCATAGAGAGTTCAATTTCTGTTGGCGCACCAAAACTTAAACCTGAATGAGCGGCTTTTATAACCGCATCTCTAATGGTTGGATGGTTGTGACCATGAATCATTGGTCCCCATGATGCAACATAATCAATATAGTCTTTACCATCAACATCGGTAATGTAAGCGCCATTGGCTTTCTCAATAAAAACCGGCGTGCCGCCGACACCATTAAAGGCTCTTACCGGAGAATTGACTGCACCAGGGATGACTTTTTTTGACTGGATATATAATTCAGATGACTTGTTCATTAAATTCTCTATTTGGTTAATCAGATTAGTGGCTACGGCGTTAATTTGCTTTTAAAATTAAAGCAACCCGACTTGCCAATTAACTTCGGATTCATATTGAGTGAGCTGTTCTTCCACCCCTAAAATACAGGCGAATAAAGCCATTCTAACTAAGACTCCGTTATCACTTTGTCTAAAAATTGCTAAGCCAGGCTCTTGATTTAAATCATTATCGAGTTCATTGGCATTGTTTCTTGAGTCTCTAGGAAGAGGATGCATGATGACAGCATTAGGCAAGCAATGTTCGGAGTAGATCTTTTTATTTAATTTAAAATAACCTTTATAGCGATCCGCTTCTTCTGTGGTAGAAAAGCGTTCTTCTTGAATTCTTGTTTGGTAAATAATATTGGCTTGAGATAAACCTTTTTCTAGGTCATTACCTATTTCCACTCGATGCCCCGCATTTGTCAGCATGTCCAAATAACTGGTTGGTAATGACAGCGCTTTTGGTGATACAAGTTGTATTTTTAAGCCTTTATAAAGGCTTAATAAATGACACAATGAATGAACCGTTCGGCCATACTTTAAATCACCTAACAAGGTTAAACTGAGTTGTTGAATGTTTTGACCAAGGCGAGCTAATTCATTTTTTATGGTAAACAGATCAAGTAAAGCTTGAGTCGGGTGTTCATTAGGCCCATCTCCACCATTAATGACTGGTACACGGCTGCCCGATGCAAATTGAGACACTGAGTGAGCGTCAGGATGCCGCATAACGATGACATCGCTATAACCTGATAAGACTTGCGCGGTATCGTAAAGTGATTCGCCTTTGGCTAAAGCGGAATTGGCTAGCCCAGTAGTTTCTCTTACCTCACCACCGAGTAAATTAAAAGCACTGCCAAAACTGATGCGAGTGCGAGTGCTGGCTTCAAAAAACATATTGCCAAGTACCGCGCCTTCTAATACCCGAGTGCGTTTTTTTCGTGTTGCATAAGGTCGCATTATTTCAGCGACTCGAAACAATTCGTTAATTGACTCGAGAGACATCTCTTTGACCGATAAAAGGTGTTGGCCTTTAATTTTCACGCAGAAAACCTCTTGTTTTTTAGTGAGGCTATATTAACCTAGATTAATCGCTTAAACCATGACAATTCTATGCAGTATTTTTCTCTAATCACTAAGTAAATGTTTTAACTGGCTGAGCTTATTAAGCTTTGGTTTTATCACCATTTGACAGTAAGCCTGACTGCTATTTTGTTTGTAATAATTCTGATGTTCAGCTTCTGCCTTATAGAATTGAGATAGTTTTTTTATTTGAGTAACGATGGCAGAATCAGAGTCGGCTTGTAATCGTTTAATGAAATCTTTGATGGTTTGTTTTTCTTGTTCATTTGTATAACAAATTATCGAACGGTATTGGGTACCTTGATCATTACCTTGCCGGTTAAGCGTGGTGGGATCATGAATAACAAAAAACACCTGTAATAACTCATTAATCGAAATGATATTAGGGTTAAACTCTATCAATATAACTTCTGCGTGACCAGTTGTGCCTGTACAAATTTCGCTGTAACTCGGGTTATCAGTGTTTCCATCGGTATAACCAGAAGTGACCGAAACGACTCCCTTACAACTTTGAAATACCGCTTCTAAACACCAAAAACAGCCACCGCCTAAAACCAATGTTTGATGATTGTTTGACACAGTTAATCTCCTTTTACCGTTATTAATAGAAAAATGAATGACTCGTCCAAAGCATTCGTTAGCAAACTTTGAATTATCTTCGTTAACAAGGTAGGATAATACTCTTGTTAACAATAGTTCTACCGAATAGTTTGCGGCTTTACGTGTGATTAATCAAGCCAAACTAGAGATCAATTCAAATGATTAGAATGTTTATTAGATTATTAATTTTTGTTTTGGCTATTGGTTTAAGTCTGTATATTGGCGTGCAGTGGAAGCTAAGCGAAGATTTAAAATATTTAAGCAAACAATTAAAACCCTTTGTCACTTTTGAGTATCAAAATTCGATGCTTACCCTTGATGGACGAATTGTTTTAGATGAAATTAATTTGTTTTTTCCAACGGACAATCTCAACGTTACCGTTAGCAAAATTGAATATTCTAGCGGTTCAATTTTTGATATGGCTTTTTTTTCCAGACAAGTTAAAGATGTCGACCTAGCCAATCAAATTACTTTAACTATTAATGAAGCCGTGATCCCATTAACGCCAGCGTTGGTTAAATTTATAGCCTCCGCAGAACAAGGCTCAAGCTGGAATGCCTTGAATGCAGTTGCTTGCGGCAAAAATACACATCTTGGTATTAATGAATATTTTAGTATGGGGTATGACTATATTGTTTTTTCGAGTTATTTTAATTTTTATAGAGATGATTACAACGGTAATTTAATGGGGGGTGGTTGGTTAGATGTTGAAGACTCAACAAAAACAACCTTTCAGTTAAGTTTATCAGGCTTGTATGAACAATTAGCCGCTAAAACAAGCAAAAATACAACCCACATAGAACTGCTAGATTTAACC
>Ga0256845_1000913_pt1 | contig 25309 bp, 17 predicted proteins | sample RiftiametaG_FD_189101 | JGI IMG/M metagenome (GOLD analysis project Ga0256845, IMG submission 189101) | Tube worm associated microbial communities from hydrothermal vent at the East Pacific Rise, Pacific Ocean - Riftia | ecosystem: Host-associated > Annelida > Integument > Unclassified ... | reverse complement strand
CCTTGAACAGTAAGGGATACCAATGCTTTCGTCCCTTGAACCAGCGCATTGTACATAGGCGATGGAATCCGGTTCTTTACCGTCTGATGGGCGGAGAACACGATTGTATGGGCCATGGGGGGCAAGCAACCGTTCCATCTGCATGGAGCTGACAACATTTTGCAGTCTGTCGAGGCCGTATTGGGGCTTTTGTTCCATGGGAGACAGTTCAAACCCGGTGGCAAGTACCGCTGTTTTGGCGGTTATGGTAAACTCTTCGGGCTCCATGTCGTAGCGTATGGCATCCGTTGGACAGACTTTTGCACATTTTCCGCAGAGGGAGCAATTCTCAACGTCCAGCAATGGAATCTGTGGAATGGCATTGGAAAAGGGGATGTAAATAGCTTTACGCATGTTAAATCCACCCTGCTCATCATCTTCTACATATACCGGGCAACCATACTCGCATTTTCGACAGCCGATACATTTTTCCGGGTCAACATACCGTGCTTCCTGGATCAACTGTGCAACAACCTTATCAGGTGTCTGTCGGTCAAGATTGCTCAACGTGCAATACGTGAACAGAGTAATGTTTTCGTGATGGGCTGCCGAAGACATCTTCGGTGTTGTGATGCAACTGGCACAGTCCAGGGTCGGAAAGACCTTGGAAAGCCGGATCATCTTGCCACCGATTGTGGCATCCTTGTCGACCACGGCAACCGTATAACCCTGGTCACCAAGATCAAGCGCAGATTGCAGACCGGCTATGCCGCCACCGATGACAATTGCGTCAAATTGAAGATCGCGCTTCGCTTTCATGGAATTCTCCCTTACTCATCCTGTCTACTGCTGTTATTTTGCGGGGGGTTAGTTTTCTACCGTGTCTTTCATAACCGGTGGGCCAAGCTCCCTGATGAGATTGTTCATATCGTTGACCTCTTTTAAAAAAGGTCGGTTACATACCGTACAAATGGCGGTAAGCCGTAATCTGCGCAGGTCAATGTCCTGTTTTTTCATGAGCTGAAAGACATTGTCGATGCGTTTGGCAAAGGCGTGATATGCGCCTTCATAAGGACATTCCTCACCGCAGGACATAACGATAATTCCGCTGATGCCTTTTCTGAAACAGTCCATGTAGAAATGTTCCGGAAAAAGAACAGGGGCCCGCACTCGTAATATGTATGTATTCGTGGGGTAGCTTGAATGGGCCTGTCCTACCGAGTTAGCTCCCGGATAGGCACATGTTTCTGTGGCCAGAATTAGAATTTTTCCCTCTTGCGTATCATTTGCCATGATAGTCGTACCTGTTCAGGGGATGTGTGAGTCGCTTCGCGAGCGACTGGAAATTGCGTAAAGCTACTGATCCTGTTTGGCAGGATCAGTAGCAGAGATCAAATAATTACTTTTTGCGGGTGATATAGTGTTTGTCATATCCATCAGATTCTTCGTAACCCATATAATCGTGACCGACTTTGTTGGCCCATGCTTTCAGGTCAATACGGGTACCTTCATCATTGGATAAAATTTCCAGAACCTCACTTACTTTGACTTTGCCAATACCTTTTTTGGCTTCAAGCAGGGGGCCTGGACATGCGGAACCGCGGGAATCGATAGTAGATGCTGCTGCAACATTACTTAAATCAGACATGGTGAACTCCTTTGATAGTTGAATAATTGCTTTTTATCTCTGTTTATATGGCTACCAGCCGATAACTTTATCAGCTTCGACGATAGCATCATTCACAACGGTACCGGTTGTAGGTTCGACACCTTCAACCAGCATGGATGGATCAACTTTACGGGATTTAATGCAGGGCAGGCAGATGAGAATTTTACCGCCCAGCTCAAGAAAATCACGCATTAACTTATCCAGTGGCAGGCGATCCAGGGAATGGACAGTTTCTCCGTATCCTTTGTAGGCCAGACGAGTAGCTTCGCCCATGAGGATTATTGTTACTTCGTTCTCCATGGAAAGACCGATATTGGCTACCGCAAAACCGGTAAGAACCTTCTCTGCTTTGTCTCCTCCGTCATGCATTATGTAGACAAGTTTTTGTGATTCATCAGACATGCTTTTCTCCTTCTGGTTAAATGAATTATATTTGTTCTCTAACTGCAATCACATCCGCCTGTTGAGTCATCCAGGTCGACGGGTGCGATGTTTCGTCGTTTGATTAAAATTGTGCAACGTTTCGGATTGTCGCTTACTTCCCGGCTTACAATTTCAAATACTTTTTTCGGGATAATTTTGAACAATTTGTTAGGTATTTCTTCTCCTGCATAGGTGAGTTTTAGAAACTCTCCATTGGGGATTGCATTGAGTGCCTGGTTGACCTCGAGCAGTGTGAATGGGTCAAGTACCTTATGGAGGTCAAATTGTTGTCGTATCTTCATATCAAATTTTTGTGTGTTGGATATGGTGTTTGTTTTTATTAAGCAATAGGTGTGCCAGATATTGTCTGTTGATACCAAATGTTTTTTTGATCTTGTTTAACGTGCTGATAATTAATGTTTAATGTCATTGTTGTTATGCACGTGACAAGGAGAAACTGGGAGTATTTGATAATTGTTCTGGTTAATAGGTGTAAAAGTGTTAAGGTTAAATTTTAACACTTTGCTTAAATATGAACAGGTGATAAGTAATGCAGCGACAAAAACTTAATGATTATTGGAAGGCGGTGGTTGATACCATCCAGGAAGGGGTAATGATTGTTGCCCCGGGCGGTATTATAGTCTCGGTCAATCGTGCTTTTATGGAGTTGACGGGGTATGGCATGGATGAATTGATAGGTCAGCCATGTTCTTGTCTGAATTGTACTACCTGTCATCTTGAAAGAAAGAGAGAAAGCTATCACTGGTGCAGCCTTTTCCGTGAAGGGTACCTGAAGAAACAGCGTTGTGTTCTTACTCGCCGGGATGGAACCCAGGTTCATATTTTTAAAAATGCAAGTGTGTTGCGGGACAGTGAAGGTAAAGTCATTGGTGCAGTAGAGACCATGACGGATATTACTGAGCTGCTGGAAAAAGAGATAAAAATCGAAGCATTCAAAAGAGAGTTGAGTGGTCGTGATACTTTTCACGGTATGGTTGGTGTTTCTTCAATGATGCAACGGGTCTTCACTCTGGTTAATAACGCTGCCGACTCTGAGGCGCCTGTCATTATTTATGGAGAATCTGGTACCGGCAAGGAACTGATTGCTCAAGCAGTGCACGAAATCAGTACTCGCAGGGATTATCCTTATATAAAAGTGAACTGTGCGGCACTCAATGAGTCTCTTCTTGAAAGTGAATTGTTTGGTCATATTAAAGGTGCTTTTACTACCGCTATTCAGGATCGTAAAGGGCGTTTTGAGGCTGCTGAAAAAGGGTGTATCTTTCTAGATGAAATTGGTGATCTTCCCCTTACAACCCAGGTGAAACTACTCCGTGTTCTTGAGGAAAAAGTGATCGAGCGGGTTGGTGACAATAGCCCTATTCCCATTGATGTACGTATTATTTCTGCAACAAACAAAGATCTTATGCAGATGGTGCGTGAAGGGTCTTTTCGAGAAGATTTTTTTTACCGTATAAATGTTATTCCCATTAATATTCCACCGGTACGAGAGCGCCATGGCGATATCCCACTGCTTGCGGAATCGTTTTTTCGTCAATTGCAGCTTAAAACAGGGAAAAATATCAAGGGGATAAGCAGCAATGCCATGAATTTGTTGATTGGGTATAACTGGCCCGGCAACGTTCGGGAATTAAGAAGCACTTTTGAATATGCGTTTGTCACGTGCCATGATTCGACGATTCAATCAAAAGATCTCCCTCCTGTTATACAAGACTTTAGTACCGAAAAAAGAGAGCCAGAAAGAGTAGACCCGGTACTGTCTGATAAAAAACAGATGCAGAAGCAAGAACTGATTGATGCGCTTGAAGCTACCGGGGGCAATCAGAGTCGGGCTGCGGATATTCTTGGAATCTCCCGTGTTACTGTCTGGAACAGGATGAAGCGTTTTGGTATTCATTCCGGGAAAAAAGTGTGGCAGGAGTAGTCTTTTTGGTTGACATCATTTCCTGTTTGTACTAGTAACTATTCTCAATTAGGAACCAGTATCTAAAAACTATAACAGGAGATGCAACGATGAAAAAGTTTACGTGTACTATGTGTGGTTATTCTCATGAAGGTGATTCTGCTCCGGAAAAATGCCCCCATTGCGGTGCCGCTGCCAGTAAGTTTACCGAAATGCTTGGTGACTCACTTGAGTGGGCTGATCAGCATGTAGTGGGTGTTGCTCAAGGGTGTGATGAGGAGATTATGGAAGGCCTGAAAGCTAATTTTGCGGGAGAATGTACAGAAGTTGGTATGTATCTGGCAATGAGCAGAATGGCTGACCGTGAAGGATATCCTGAAATTGCTGAAGCGTATAAGCGCATTGCCTGGGAAGAAGCAGAACATGCATCCAGGTTTGCAGAGCTTATTGGTGAAGTAGTTGAGAAAGACACAGAAGCCAACCTGAAAGCGCGAGTTGCAGCTGAAAATGGTGCCTGTCTTGGTAAAAAAGCCATTGCCACCAAGGCAAAAGAGCTTGGTTATGATGCGATTCATGATACCGTACATGAAATGTGCAAAGACGAAGCCCGCCATGGTATGGCTTTTGCCGGTTTGTTGAAGCGTTATTTTAAAGGATGATGGCGCAGTAAAAAGCTAGATTTGTTTTTTTTAATGCCACTTTTTGTCACGACAAAAGGTGGCATTTTTTTATCTTTTGACCGTCAATGGTCGTTTTTCGTGCCCACATTTTTTCAAAGTTGTTTGTACCGCAACTCCAATTTGTTCTATTGAGTACGGTTTGTTAATGTAGAGACATCCGCTCAACTCCTGCAGATCCTGTACTCGTTTGTTTTCTGAATAGCCACTGGCGATAATAAAATCCTGGTCAGGCTTGAATGCGGTTATCTGGTGATATGTCTCCAGCCCGTCAATGCCGGGATCCATGATCATATCAAGGATAATGAGATGAATATCATGGTTTTTGAGATACTGAATTGCTTCTTCTCCGGATCGTGTCGATGTTACGTTGTAGTTGAGTTTTTCAAGTATGTTTTTAACAATCTCCCTTTGTGATTCTGAATCGTCAACCACCAGTATTGATTCTTTAGAACCTTGATATTTATCGATGGAAACTGTTTCAATTTTTTCCTTTAGTGGCTTGCTGGTTGCTGGAAAGTAGAGGGTAAATGTCGTGCCATTGCCTTCAGAACTGAGGATGTCGATATAGCCGTTATGATCTTTTACCGTTCCCCAGACTACAGCCATACCAAGTCCACTTCCGCTTCTGCCCATCTTCTTTTTTGTGTAGAATGGCTCAAATATACATGGTAATTCTTCTTTAGTAATTCCGGTTCCTTCGTCGGTGATGGAAATAGCAGCGTAATCTCCTATTGTCACTGTTTCATAACCACGTATTGGTTTATCAATGTAGATATTCTTTGTGGAGATGGTGATATTTCCTCCATCCGGCATTGCTTCTGCGCCGTTGTTGATCAGGTTCATGAAGGTTTTTGTGAGATGCGGTTCAGAGCCTGTCACGTTTAACAGATTTTTTTCGAGATTTGAATGGATCGTGACATTGGGGTGGAACTTTTGTAGTTGATGTATTTCAGGGCTGTTGATCTGATTGATGATAATAGTGTTAATACTGACAATTTCGCGGACGGCAACACCCCTGCGAGCCATGGTCAGAAGATCTTGTACTACAGCAGCCATCTGCTTGCCGGATTTCAGGATAGTACGTAAGGGTTTTTGTAAAGAACTGTCCTTGGGAAGATCAAGCAGGAGAAATTCGGGATAACTTATTATACTCGAAAGCATATTGTTCAGATCGTGGGCAACTCCTCCAGCAAGGGTCCCGATTGCTTCCATTTTTTGAGCCTGTCTGAGTTTTCCTTCAAGACGCTTTGCCTTTGAAATGTCAGTAACGGCAATTATAACACCTTGGTTGAGATCGTTTTCTTTGAGGATGTATGCTCTGATTTTACAGTCAAAAAGTGTGCCGTCCTTTCGAATCCATTGGGTAGTAACTTCTCCAATCTTAGATTGAAAGACTCTGTCGTACAGTGCCTTACCTATCTGATCATATTTTTCCTTATTGGCGTAGAGTTTGCTGACTTCCAAACCAATTAACGTGTCTTTATTGTAACCGGTGAGCTGCGACATCATTTCATTGGCCCAGTTAAACTGCCTGTTTATCATCAGACCTATGCCAACTGGAGATGCTCTGAGAATTGCTTTCATTCTCTGCTCATTTAATCGAAGAGCATTCTCCGCCTGCTTTCGCTCTTCAATTTCTGTTTTGAGCTGGTTGTTTGATTGGGTTAATTCGCCAGTTCTCTCGGCAACCAGCGCTTCTAGTTGTCCCTGGTAGTTCCTGAGATCTTTTTCGGCTTGTTTGCGATCAGTAATTTCTCTTTGCAGGTCTTTGTTGAGAGCATTTAACTCTTGTTGTTTTTTTTCGAGTTCTTCTTTTTTAACCGTAGTTACAGCAAGGTGCTGAACCATTTTGTTGAAATCTTTAACCAGCTTGCCAATATCTCCGGATGATTTTGGATTGAGACGAACGTTAAAATCTCCTTTGTTGACAGATTCTGTAGCTTCTCTGAGATATCTGATTGTTCTGGAGAAATAGAATCCTGTCCACAGGGCCAGGCTCAAGATCAGTGCAATGGATATACCCATAAACAGAAAACCACTATTTCGAATGGATTGTATCAGTCTGTTTATGGTCAGGGTGAGAAGTTCTGTTGTACCACTTGAAACGTCCTGTGCTGCACGGATGGGGCGAGTAAATTCATCAATGTAGGTTGTTGCTGCAACACTGAAATGAATATTATCTTTGGTTTTTCTGTTGACAGGTACGATGTACATGAATTTGTCACGGAACTTCCCATCAGGAGTTTTCCAACGGTAATATCCATGGGCGTATTTGCCATGGAGACTTTTGTTGAGAATAGACCAGAATTCAGGTAATGATTTAGAAAATTGATGGAAATCTCTGTTTTCCATTTGAGGAGTAAAATGGAAACGATTGATCGCGGTGTCAGCCTCCTGGATTATAGTGTGTCCGGTTTTGCCAATGGGTTGGATGGCAAGTTCTCTGAATTTGCCGTCTTTTTGTAATTCTTTTACCGTCATTTCAGGGTAGGCATCAAGGTATAATTCCACCTGAAGGGCTACATCCATGGCTTTTTGACGGACAAATCCCTCAGTCATCTGATCGAGTATGACCTTGCTACGTTGCCATTCATTTTGCTGTCCCTGTTGAACGGCGAGACTGGTTTCTACCGCAAAACGATTGGCAAATACGTTCATTAAAACAGTAAATATTATGACAGGAAGAAAACCTGAAAGAAAAGTAATTATAATGAGACGGGCGCTGAAGCTGTTGGGAAGGGATTTAAGGAGATGTATCACCGACACCTCGCTGATTGAGTGTGCTTATTTGTCATTTCTTAGTGCCTTATTCCTGAACTGAGTACTCCATCGGAGTCGGAGGTTATGTCCTGGACTTTCAGGGTGCTTACCTGCGGACTGTTAATTGATCAGATTATCAGCTTTTAGAATAACAGCTCTTGGAATTTTGATGTTAAGTTGTTGTGCTTTTTGTAAGTTCAACGAGAGTCGTGTAATCATTGGTTTTTTTGAAGGAATGTTTTGTACACTAACTCCTCGTAGTATCCTTATGATGGAGTTTCCTGTCTGTCTTCCTATTTCATAGTAGTCGCAATGTATTGCTGCAAGTATACCATTTTCTACAAACTTTTTTGCAACTCCGAACACAGGGGTCTGATTTTTATCAGCAACCTCGATGATGGTACTTAAGTGATCCGGAGAACTCAGCACGGGATCTGTAGGGATATAAATCAAATCTACCTGTTCTGCTAGAGTTTGGACTGTATTGCGCAGGGAATGCAGATCCTGTCTAGAGAGAACAACCGGTACCGGTTCCCATCCAAATTTTGGGGCAACGTCAATAGCTTCCTGTGCTGTTGCTACTGCCTGTACCATTTCTGTTGTATATAAAATACCACATTTTTTAATATTTGGGAGAATATCGTTGATTTGTTGAAATTGTTCCTGCACCGGAATTTTCATGCTGACACCTGTAATATTCCTGCCGGATTGATCATAGCTGTCTATAATACCGGTGGCTTTTGGTGCGCCTACTATGGAAAAAACGATGGGAATTCTGTTCAGGTTGGTAGCTTTCAAGGCAGCGAGACTGCTGCCTGTACCAAGGGCTACAATGAGGTCGACTTTTTCTTCCACAAACCCTTTGGCACCGTTAAACGCCTTGATTTGATCCTGTTCCACATTCAGGTAATCAATTTTCAGGTTGAGGTCTGTTTTGAACCCACTGTCGCTGAGTCTGTCAATGATGCCTTTGTATGTTTGTTGGTATGGTTGTACTTTTTCTGTCCATTGGAGTATACCGAGGTGAAATTCTTGCTCATTTTCACCGCAGCCGGAAATAATGATTGCAAAACCGGTCAGGAATAGAAGCAGCAGGGCATACTTACGGGCGCACTGCACGGACATATCCTTTACTTTTGAGAATAAAATCATATCCACCCCCACATTCATTGTTTGGCTCAAGTCTTCCAGGTTGCGTTTTCATTTTCGTTTCAGCAGTCCAGTAACTTCCATCAAGGCGCTTAAGTGTGCAGGAACCATTCCGTTTTAGATCAAAGGTATTTTTCAGGTTTAGACGCTCTTCAAGCGTGGGTAAACGCCAATCGGAGTGGCCGCCGAGAGTAAGATCTTCCACAAACCTGGCGGCATCATTTTTGTTGGTAAATGACCTGCTCCTTCCAGTCTGCCACATGAGTCCGGTTTTGGAATCCTGATAGATTCCTTTTTCAACTTCTATTAGTTGTGGTTCCGCAGCTACTGCCTCAAAAAGAAATATTGCGATGGTTAAATAGATAATAGCCAGACTTATCTGTATGCCCTGTTTTGTCATTGTTAGATTCTCCCGGGTGTTTTTGAGGCTTGATTGTTTACTTCTTATTGCTGTCCTACTATGTAGCACAAGCGTCGATTGCACAACCCAATATATAATAATAAATATTCTTGTGTTTTGTAAGTTGTATTACTCTTTCCATAAGAACAGTTCATTGTGGTCAGGCAGTAGATAATACTTGATTATATCTTACGAGTTTATCATACTAATTCATGTACTCCTGCAAACCAATCATTTGGCAGGCTTTGATATTTGTTTTTTTTCTTTCCTGCCTATTTCCGCCTGGCGATTCTTTTGCCGTGCAAAATGCTGATCCCCCGTCCTCTTCCCCCTTGTTGATTGTCTGTAATCAAAATAACCCGCCATTTAAATTTAGAGATGCCAGTGGAAAAAGTGTTGGTCTGCTACCGGATATCTGGAGGCTCTGGTCTGAAAAAACCGGCAGGCAGATCAAAATTGTCAGTGTTCCCTGGGAACGCACTCTGGAAATGGTAAAAAATGGAGAGGCAGATATCCATGCGGGTCTTTTTTTTACTCCAAAAAGAGCTCAGTTTCTGGATTATTCAAATCCTCTTTTTAATCTCGAATATAAGGTATTTGTTCACGATACGATTAGAAACATTCACAGCCTGAAAGATTTGAGGGGGTTTCGTGTTGGTGTTCCAAAAGGGTATACCAGGCAGTTTATGGAACGGCAATTACCCGATAATGCCATTGCAGTATATGATGATTTTCCCGATCTCTTTAGAGGGGCAATGCGGGATGAAGTGCGAATCTTCCTTTCGCCTCAGAGTAATTATTTAGATTTTCTTCGTCACCATGGTAAAAAAGGTTTCCATCGATTTTTTCCTGCTTTTTCGGCATATAGTCGTAATTACCAGGCTGCAGTTGCAAAGGGTAATACTCAACTTTTAGCAGATATCAACAGGGGCATGTCTGAAATTTCATCTGACGAGTTGAGTGCTGTAGAACAAAAATGGCTTATGCCGAAAGAAGAGCAACCTCGCCATGGTAATCTGAGAATAAGTATGTCGTCGGACTATCTGCCATTGACTTTTCTTGATGAAGAGGGTGAACCCAGTGGTCTTCTTGTCGATTTATGGCGTCTGTGGTCAAAAAAAACCGGTAGAAATGTTATTTTTATCGCTGGTACATGGAAAGAGTCTGTGGATGCTGTTGCCAGCGGTAAGGCGGATGTTCATTCAGGACTGATTAAAAATGAAGGGCGATCCGTCTGGTTGACTTTTTCCAATTATATTTACGGTGTAGGTTCCAGGTTTTATTTTAAGGCGGACACAAATCCTGTGCAGCGAATTTCCGACATTACCAGTCAAAAGGTTGGTGTTGTTAAAGGAACGTGGCAGCAGGGTTATCTTCGTAAGCATATTCCTCTTTCACAGATAGTAACTTTTGAAAGAGCAATTAACATGGTTAATGCCCTTCGTCTTGGTCAGATTGATGCAATGTTTAACGAGGATCTTCTCATGGAGGAGATTTTAGATCGTCAGCGGTTGAGAGGGCGGATCTACGGAAGTCGTCAGCAGGTTGCCATGGAGCATATTTATGCCGGAGTCGCGCAAAAAAATAGAAACCTTATTGAAGAGATCAATGGAGGTTTTGATCGTATTTCCAGGGCAGAATTGTTGGATCTTGAACGGCGATGGATTAAAGATCCAACAGCCAGGTTTTATGGGTTTGAAGAAAAAACTGTTTTACCAAAGTTGAGTGAAAGCGAGCACGCATGGCTTTCTCAACATCCTCATATTACAGTTGGTGGTATTAAAAACTGGGCTCCAATCGACTTTATTAACGATGATGGTACCCAACAGGGTATTACTGTCGATTATCTCAACCTGTTTGAAAAGCGGCTGGGTGTTGATTTTCAGTTTTTCTCTGAACTGCCCTGGTCAGAAATGCTCCAGCAGGCTAGAAAGAAAAAGATTGATATTGTCTCTGATATTGTAAAAACGGAGAAACGATCTCAATACCTTCGTTTTTCTATTCCATATTTTAGTTGTCCGTATGCAATTGTCAGTCGTAGAATGGATCAGATGGCACCGGAAAAGATTGAGGATTTTCATAACAAAACTGTGGCAGTAGAAAGGGGATACTATCTGCACTCATGGTTTAAAACAGAACATCCTGAGATTCATCTTCTGGTTGTGGATACAACAATTGAGGCGCTTAAGGCAGTTGCCCGTGAAATTGCTGATGCCTACATTGGTAATCGGGCTGTAAGCTCCTGGTTGATCGAAGAACAGCAACTTCAGAATCTGAAAATAACAGAAAACAGTGCCTTTGCTCCCACTCTGCTTCGTTTTGGGGTGCGTACCGATTGGCCGGAACTGGTCTCTATCCTGAATAAAACCCTTGATACGATAACTGCTGAAGAGCATCTTGGTATTCGTAAAAAATGGCTGGGTGTCAATGGGCAAAATAAACGAGATATGCCCAAAAGTCTCAGGATTACTTCAGCTGAGCAGGCATGGCTCGAGGGGGTGGATCAAATTCGCCTTGGCGTGGATGCCAACTGGGCGCCACTGGAATATATTGATATCAAGGGTGACTATTCTGGTTTTTCATCCAATTATATGGATCGTTTCGCCCGGCAACTTGACATTAAAATTGCTCCTGTAGAAAAAATGACCTGGATGGAAGTGCTTGAGGGAGCACGGATGAAAAAACTCGATGTTATCCCGATGATAAACAGTACGCCGGAACGTGAGAAATATTTCAATTTTACACGGCCATACATCAGTTTTCCCATGGTTATTTATACGCGTCAGGAGAATGAGTTTATATCTGATATTAAAGATATATCGGATAAACGGCTTGCCACGGTTCGTGGATTTGTGACCATGGAATACTTGAGATCGGATTATCCTAATTTACAGACAACAGAATTTTCCACGGTCCTGGAAGCTCTTAAGGCGGTGTCGTTTGGGCATGTTGATGCCTATATTGGTAGCCTTGCGGTGGGCAGCTACCTCATCGAACGTGAAGGGTTGGCCAATTTAAAAATTGCTGCTCCAACCCCATATAAATTTATCTTGTCCATTGGTGTGCGAAAAGATTGGCCCCTTCTTGTTGATCTGTTCAACCGCGCTATTGAAAATCTGACAGAAACAGATAGGGCTGCCATTCGTAAAAACTGGCTTAAAGTCCGTTATGAGCATCATGTAAGCTATAGTCTGGTCTGGAAGATTCTTGGTGGCTCTCTCTTTGTTTTTATACTTATGCTGTATAGGAATGTGGAAATTAATCGTCAGAAGAGACTGCTCAGCTCCAGTGAAAAACAATTTAAATTACTCATTAATGCTTTGCCCATAGCGATTGTTGTTGTTGACAAAGATGGTATCATTATCTTCGACAATTCCCAGGCTGGTCATGAGATTGGCGATAACAAGAGTCTTGTTGGTCGTAATACACGGGAATTTTACGCAAATACAGCCGATCGTTTACGGACTTTCAGGATTCTGGAGAAAAATGGGCAGGTTGTTGGTCAGCATGTAAAATATCTGGTTGGTTTTGGAAGGGTCATAGATTGTCTCCTTTCAGTGATACCAATTCGGTTTGATGGGGAAGATGTTCTTCTTGGTGTAACAGTAAATGTGACTGAAAGAATTAAAATGGAACAGAGCCTGGCCATGGCGAAGAGGAATGCGGAGGAAGCCGATCATCTGAAATCTGCATTTCTTGCAAGTATGTCGCATGAACTGCGTACCCCGCTTAATTCAATAATCGGATTTACCGGTATCCTGCTCCAGGAACTGGCCGGGCCAATCAACGAAGAACAGAAAAAACAGTTGTCAATGGTACAGAGCAGTTCACGGCATCTTCTGGCACTTATAAATGATGTTCTTGATATTTCGAAAATTGAGGCGGGTGAACTGAAAATTTTCTGTGATACATTTGATATAAGAGAGCTATTTGAGAAAATGATTGAGACGGTACGACCTTTGGCCAATCAGCAGGGATTAGCATTGTACGTTGATATAGCAGATGAGATTGGTTTTATGCACAGTGACGAAAGAAGGGTTGTGCAGATACTCCTTAATCTGATTGGCAATAGCATCAAGTTTACAGATGTCGGTGAAGTAAGGATTCGTTGTGGAATAGAAAATGATTTTCTCCTGATAGATATCAAAGATACCGGAGAGGGCATCAGACAACAGGACATGGATAAGCTCTTTCGTACTTTTCAGCAGGTCGATTCAGGTGTGGATCGTGTTCACGAAGGAACGGGACTCGGGCTCTCCATCTCCAAGAAACTGGTGGAAAAGCTCGGGGGGAATATACAGGTTGTCAGTGAGTGGGGGAAAGGAAGTATCTTCACTGTAAGATTACCGCTGCATTGGCCGACAATAAATGAACAGGTGCCTTCCAATGAAATCTAAAATATTGATTATTGAAGATAATGAACAAAATATGTATTTGCTCACCTTTTTATTGGAAAAGAATAATTTTGAAGTGATTCAAGCTGTGGATGGTCGACAGGGGATTGATGCTGCTGAAAAGAATCGACCTACGTTGATTTTACTCGATATTCAGCTGCCGGTTATGAGCGGATATGAGGTTGCTTGTGAGCTGAGAAAAAATCAAGACTTTGACACAATTCCCATTGTAGCAGTTACGTCCTATGCAATGCCCGGTGATCGAGAAAAAGCCATGGCATCGGGTTGTACCGGTTATATAGAAAAGCCTATTAATCCGGCAACATTTATTTCTGATTTCCAAAAATTTCTTCCAGCCCATTCTTCTGAAAAAGGATCTTTGTTGTGAAAACAATTCTCATTGCTGATGATGACAAACAGAATCTTTATCTGCTCACTGCTTTGCTTACGGGGCATGGTTATAAAGTTGTCAGTGCTATGAATGGTTCTGAAGCACTTAAAATAGCCTCGGTGCAACCACCGGATCTTGTTATCAGTGATATTCTTATGCCTGTGATGGATGGTTTTGTCCTTTGTCGTGAATGGCAGGCGAACAAACATCTTAAATCTGTTCCGTTCATTTTTTATACAGCTACCTACACTGATCCCAAAGACAAAGAACTGGCCCTGGGGCTGGGGGCGATACGGTTTATTATTAAACCTGAAGAGCCTGAACAGTTTATGGCGACGATAGAGAAAGTTTTACAGAATTTTACAACTGCAGATATATCTTCTTCCCGGCGTTTACCGGTAGAAGAGGAAACTTATTTGAAAAAATATAATGAACGTCTTGTTAAAAAACTTGAGCAGAAGATGTTGGCTCTGGAAAAAGAAATTTCTGAACGAAAACAAACAGAGCGGGCGTTATTCGAGAGTGAAAAAAAATATCGCATCCTTTTTGACAATGCCAGAGAAGCGATTTTTGTCATTCAGGATGGAAGAATTCAGTTTTCAAACCCTATGGCCGGGGAAATTCTCGGTATATCATTTGAAAAAATCACGCAAACACCTTTCATTGACTACGTTTATCCTGAAGACAGGGCAAAGGTCTCTGGATGGCATGATAAACAAGTCCGCGGTGAAAGGGTGACCGAGACAATGCCATTCAGAGTTGTCCGATCAAACGGTGAGATAATATGGGTTCATCTCAATTCTGTGTATTTTACCTGGCATGAGAAACCCGCAACACTGAATTTTGCAAGAGATATTACCCAGGAAAAAAACCTGGAAAGTCAATTGCGGCACTCCCAGAAACTTGAGGCTATGGGTACTTTGGCCGGTGGAATAGCTCATGATTTCAACAACATACTTACTGCTATTATCGGATATAGTGAAATTGCAAGAGCTCAATTGCCGGCAACCGACGTAATTGGAAAAGATCTCGATAAAGTCATTACGGCTGGAAAAAGAGCGGCAGAGCTGGTCGAACAGATTCTCACTTTCAGTCGCCGTGAAGGAGAAGATTTTAAACCGATCGAAATCCAATTTATTATAAAAGAGGCCTTGAAACTATTGCGTGCTTCTTTGCCCGCTACAATTGAATTAGTAACGAATATTCATAGAGATGGTAATTTTATACTGGCTGATCCTATCCAGTTGCATCAGGTGCTTATGAATCTTTGTACGAATGCAAAACAGGCAATTGGTGAGGACGTTGGCACTTTGAAAATTGCTTTATCTAAAGTCAGGGTTAAGGAGGATGAAGTTTTCAGTGCTTGTCCATTACTGGATTGTGGCCCTTATCTCGATCTGGAAATTAGTGACACAGGTGGCGGTATGGATGAGATGACGCTGTCAAAAATATTTGAACCATTTTTTACAACCAAAGGTAAGGGAGAGGGGACCGGCTTGGGACTGGCCGTTGTTCATGGTATTGTCAAGCAACATAAAGGCGAAATTACGGTAAACAGTGAGCTCGGCAAGGGAGCCACTTTTCACATATACCTGCCTGTTATTAAAAATGTTATACAAAAGGTCATAGAGGATAATGAGGACGTCACTGACACTATACCACAGGGAAAGGGGGAAAGAATACTGCTTGTCGATGACGAAACGGAGATTGTTGAAATGCTGCAACGTCTATTGAATGATCTCGGATACTCAGTTGCTGGTTTTAACAGCAGTGCTAAGGCATTGGAAATATTTTCCGAAAATCCTAAAGAGTTTGACCTTCTTATAACCGATATGACCATGCCTGAAATGACAGGTATGATTCTCTCGCAAAAGATACTGGCCATTCGGCCAAATCTTCCTGTTATTCTTTGCACAGGTTTTAGTGAAACTGTGGATGATGCTAAAGCTCAATCAATTGGGATTCAGCTATTTATGAGTAAGCCCACTCCAGTTACTGTCCTGGCAAAGAGTATTAGTGCTTTACTTCATAAAACTGGCTCTCCCTCAAAGTAGGGGGATACGGCAAAAAAAAAAGGACTTAACCAATATCGGTTAAGTCCTTGAATTTTTGGTAGCGGGGACTGGCAATCAACGGTATCTGCCTCTCGTAACTGCCTATGATATTGGTATTTTTTTTGCGGTTAAGGAGGTGCGCCATGACTAGCCCTCCTTTTAGTGACAAAACCCCTAAGAAATACCCTCCTCCATTTTCCATGCGTTTCACAGAAGACGAAAGAGGCGCTTTGGACATCGCTGCTGGTGGTCAGCCACTTGCTGCCTATATCAGATGGGCGATATTTAAAGAAGGAACGATCGATCCTCCCAAACGCAGAACTAGAAAAACAGCAGTAAATCCTGATTGGCAAGAACTGACAAAACTACTTGGAGTTTCTTGGTAAATCTCGCATCTCTCAGAACATCAACCAGCTGGCTAAAGCAGCAAATTCAGGATCACTTCCTCTAAATCATGAGGTCATTGAAGAGCTTAATGATGCCTGTAAGGCAATCAATTGGCTGCGCGATACACTGATCAAGGCCATCGGCCTTAAACCCCAAAGTACTACTGCAAACGCCCATAGGGAGGATAGCTATGATCCTCAAGGTAATCAGCGTGCGGGTGGCCGCCAAATGGCTCTTCATTTACTTAACAGTGGTCAAAATGAACATGTAACTGTTCGTGAGGTCAGTGGTTTTATGGCTTCTGACGTGCTAGGCGCACTCAATGAAGCATATGCTCTATCCAAAGGCACACGGTGCAAACAATTCATGTATTCACTGAGCTTAAACCTTCCACTGGATGAACAAGTGCCGATTGGCGTATTTGAAAAACACCTTAGAGCGAATTGAAAAAAAACTAGGACTTGAAGGCCAGCCGCGAGTTTTAGTCTTTCATGAAAAGGAAGGCCGACGCCATGCGCATTGTGTATGGAGCCGCATTGATAGCGAAAATATGAAGGCTAATGAACTTATCATATTGAAAGGGATATATGATGAGGAAGGTAGTGAGCTGGCTAAACGAATAGTAATAGAAAACAAAGATGAGCTAATTAAAGCCATTTGCACTAAGTCACAAAATGGTGATGATCATAAATCAAAATTCGATCTTCTGATTTTCCTGCTAAATAGCTATAATTTTATTTACAGAGAAACATTTAGTGTCGAGAAAAATCAAAAAGACGTAATTGAAAAGTTAGCAAGATTGCTTCGTGGTAAGAAAAGAGAAAAAATGATCGCTAAGTTATATGTATTTCTAATTAAAGAATACTCAACCACTATCGCACCTGAATTAATAGCCGTAGAACGGAATTTTCCATCTGTTTCAAAATTTAATATCAAAGATCATGTATGTGATGGGTAAAATATTTTCATGTCTCATAGGAGATAATTGCAATGTATGGCATGTTAAATAACTAGCCTCTCATGTGATATCGGAGTTAGGTTAACAAGTTACTTGAAACCTCGAAGTGCCGTGAATTCATAATCATTTTTGCTTATATCCGAAGCGTTCTTGATTGTAATATCCTTCTTTAAAATTGAGAGATCAAAGGCCAAATCAGGAGCTCCAGAGCCAACTAAAAAAGCGGGCATAATATAGAAAGCCCCAAAGTGGTTATATGAATTAATGAATCGTTCTAAATTAATGCTATTTTCGGGTGTCATAGTCATGGACCTATTGCCCATTGTGACCACTTGATTTTGCTGTGAACTATTAAATTTCGGAAGGTTAGAAGTGATTAAAACGCTATAGTGATGTTCACTCTGTTCAGGTAATCGACGAATAATTGATATAAAAATCTCTTCATTCTCATCTTTTTTACTGAAACGCTCCTCCCAACGTCCAAAAATCTTCCGTCCGCCCTTTTCATTTTCAAACATAAAGGCCATACAAGGCGGTTGATAAGGACTAAATTGAGCATAAGCTATTCCCCTCCATCGTGCTTGATCCCAGGAGTGAACATCAATAACTGACTTTACGCTATACGCACGATGATCTTTTGGCATAGGAGGCATACCACTTTGTGATTCTGTATCATCACTTTTTCTTGTAAGTGGTATAAAGGTTAGCTCAGGTCGCGAGCCCCGTAATTCATAAGATTTTTTTATAGTATCTTGCCAATCTGATATCCGAGAAATACTTCGAGATGCTACCCTGTGGTAGCTAGTCGAGGCGAGCGATACCATCGTCATTCTGTGTTGCACAGCCTCATCGGTGAAAAGCTTTTTCATAAACATCTCTGCATCTCCCACTACACAGCATGTGGCGAGAGTATTGCCTGCTACCTCTACCCAAAACTTTTGTATACTACTCTGGTTTTCAAAACTTCTGGGAGAAAGATCAGCAGGCCAAATGATTGTGCCACTCATATCCATTGTATCTATCTCAAAGGATGGTTTAGAAATTTTTGTGCTTTCCTGGACACTAAGCTGTAATTTTTCTGTGTGAGGAGCAATGCGCTGTTCAATCGCAGTGGCAAAAAACGCTTCTAAAGAGCCCAAGATAGCTTCCGCAACAAGGATAGATTGAGTACTGCCTGTAATATTTATTTCGACAGTCATACCAAGAATAGCTGTGCTGAACGTTTGCGGACTTTCGGTATTTAGGACAAGGGAACCACGCAGACTTTGTGTAATCGGCTGACTTGCAAGAATTGAGAAAAGTTGATTTACATCTTCATCGGACTTAGATTCAGGTAAACTACCATCAGCTCGCATAGTATCTACGTGACCAAGTGCGTACAGAAGAGCGGATCGTGCAGAAAACAATCCTAATGCCTCCAGAATATCTGGCAAAACTTCCAAAGAACTAAGAGTAGTTTCGTCCAAGTTTAGAAACAGGCTGCCTAACGCCATCTCCAATTCATGAATATCCTCACTAACTTTAGCTTTGGATTCATCTGACAACGGGAGAGTGGCCAAAGCACCATTTAACAGCTGGAGTGCATACAGAAAGTCAGGAATATGCTGCAATTCCAGTGCTATCCATGTCCAAGTTTTCATCGTTGGGATGAAACTAACCGGTAATTCACTATCTTCTTCACCCTCCATAACAAGGGATGCAGCAAGAAAAGAGCAGCTTGCCCGTGCCGCCCATAAGAGCCCTGCGCTTCGATACGCAAGCATCAAAAGCTGAAGCGCCTCAATAAGGTGATTTATATATTCTTTTTTTGTTAGCCATAGTGCAGCTTTACCAAGAAGACGAATCATTTCAAAGTTATTATCAAAATCGAGCTTCTGTGCTCGTTTGAGAAGTATTAAAGCGCCTTTAACTTCACTTTCTCTGTTTGAAACAAACTCTGCTGTTTTATCAACTAAATCGTTATATGCAGGATCATTTCCGGCTATATCCCCGGCAATTTCTACCATTTGCACCAAACGGTCAGCTTTAAATTCTCCAAGTCCTTTTGCTTTTTCTAAAACGATTGCAAAATCGTTCCAAATATCAGGCAATTCGTCGCGCCTATTATCGAGCATAATTTGATTCATCAGGATAATGAGCAGTGAAGTTTTTACCTCCAACGCATTGTTAGGACGATCTTTGTTCAAGGTAATCTTTTCCAGCACCTCTTTAAGCATAGCCATACGTTCATCAAGCTTACATTCGTCACGTGACATATGGAAATGAATGACCGAATTCACAAGAAGTTGATTTAGATTACACAAAAACTCCAAATTTACGGAGTCGTCAGATTTAATTGCCAGCGCCTCAAAAGCCTCATATGAGTTTTTCAAAAATTGAGAATCATCAAACCACCAGAATGCTGTCCATATACGCTCATATTTAGCCTCTAACTCTTGCCGGTATGTCCCATCAGCTTCAGCCAGCCGAATGGCACGATCGAACCTCCCATCAATCTCAAAACGAGGTTTTTCCAAGTTCCGGGACAACTTAGCTGCTATAAGAGCCTCCGTAACACGTTGTCGCTCCATGCCATTGAAAGCTTCAGGGTCATCAAGGGCATTTTCAATCTCTGTAAGCTGCTGTGTGCGGGAATAATCTGTTGGGCCAAGCCTAAACGAGTTGCTTTTTTCTTCGCCGATTTTAAGATAATTGTAAGCAATATCCTTACGGTCATTTTCTATGATCTCTTTTACAATCCAAGACCGGTCATGAATTGTAACTGAAATATCATATTTTTTTGAAAGCTCATCTTCAATGCGAGCGCGGTCTTTATCCCGAGTAAACCTGCCTGTAATGAAAATTATCTTTTTATAGTTACGCTCAGTTTCAACAATACCTTTCACATCATCACGGACTTTGGCTGACCATCTTTTTTTTGCGCTAAAGGCAAAAGCCCATCGCTCTTTAGCCGATTTTGTCTCGCCGATATAAAACAAAGCAGCAATTTCTTCGGCTACAGGATAAGTTTCGGTGTCAGCCTTACTGTCGCCACCTCCATCTGGCCCTGTATGAGCACGTAAGTTAGGGCAAATTGTTCGTTCACAAAGTTTTCGGCAAAAAATTTCAAAATCATGCGTTTGATTGCGTGAGGTGATTGAGTCCAGATGATATTCTAGGATTGGAGCATCTAATACGTATTCAACTTGATCTTTTGTATCTGAGTAGTATTCAGGGCGAAGCTCTCTCATGAACTGAGAAGGTGTGACTTTATGTGGGGGCAAATGATCTCTTGTTGTCATAAGCCTAAACTTACCATACATCTATTCATAATATTTTCTCTTTCGTGTGTTGAAAGCTGGCATAGCTCCTTCTAAAACTTCCACAATCTTTTGATTTACTTTTTTGTTTTCAATACTTCCGGTAATTGTCGAAAATTCGTAGTTATTTTCTTTGTCCAGACTTACATAGATGACTTGTTCAGCATCCGCTACAACTGCAAGATTTGGATTATGTGTTACCATTATTATCTGGCGCTTACTCTTTGCCATTTTTATGAATGGAACCAATATCTTTGCTACACTGTAGTTGTCTAGATTGTCTTCAGGTTGATCGATAATTAGTGGGATGTCGCTTTTATCTAAGAGTAAATAGAAGACGAGTAGCAAAGCACCGCGCTCACCAGGGGATAATTGATCTAAGGTTTTGTTACCTTGTTTGAGTTGATAATTATTTTCCAGAAAATCTAATGAAAATAAATAATTGTACAATTCCGGAATGTTTTTGACTTGCTCAGATATAATACGCTGATCACCATTTTGTTTGTCTCTTTTGTCATTTTTAAGAGCATCAATGACTTTGTATAGAAACTCAATCAAACTCTCTATTTCGTCGAAATTAACGTCTGATGATAGTGATTTAAGATAAGACTCTCCACCTTCTTTTGAATAGAAAGATCCTGCTTTACCCTTGTCAATATAACCAAGAAATCGATCAAAAAAGTCGCTCTTACTTATCAGGAAAGCATCAACCTCAATTTTATAATCTTTCAGGGTTTCAGAATTTTCATCAATAATTTGGTTTAATCGCTTCCTAGATTCTTTGTAAGCAGCTATAACATGTTGTTTTTGATCGAATATATTGCGAGTTAAATTTTCACGGTCTTCGTATATTTTTTCAAGCTCTGTATTTAGTTTATTATCAAGATAATCAATTTCTGCTTTATAAAATTCCAATGTTTCAGGTTGCTTGCTAGAGCCTATAATTTTTCCCTTTTCTTTCTCCCACTTAGCTTTGTCTGCCAGAAAATCTTGGAAAAGTTTTTGTTCACTGTCAAGTTTTGTAGTCTCAGATTTAAGGTCATCTTGTTTGTTTTTCAGTCTTTTTACTAGCGATGCATATCCTTCCTCACCATCTACCTCTCCAAGTAAAAGTTGAGATCTTTCTAAATTGTGTTCATTTTCAGCTATGAGTTTGTCGATGTCAGAAAAATCTACTTTGAGTGAGATTAGTTTTTCTATATCTATCTCAAAATCTTGTAACTCTTGCTGTTTATTCTCTTTGAATTTGTTTAATTCAGTTTGCTTTTGCTCTACTTCAGACTTTATCGTTGTTAGCAATTGATGATTATCTAACGCCTTCTTTTTTTGAGTTTCTGCATCATCAATTTGCTTCTTTATTGCTGCAATTTCACCCTTGATTTTCTTTATTTGGCCGTTGATTACCTTACTCTTTTTCTTTTTTTCAGGATCATCATTTGGATCTGATACTGCTTTAGGTTCAACCAGAGCCTTAAGCTCTTCTTCTTTCTTTTTAATCTTGTTTTCGAGCTCTTTTCGATATGAAAGAGTAGCTTTGTTTTCTAATGCAATGATCTGCTTATTGATATCATCGATGTTATTTTGCAAGGTTAAAATTTCAGATTCAACGGAAGACGATTTTTTCTCAATTAGTTCATCGAAGGATTTTGTGCCTAGTCGTTCACTTTCAGGAATATGTGAAAAAACCACACTTTCAATTTCCTTCTGAAAACTCTCGACTGTACTAATTTCATTAGTGAGTCGCTCAAATCTCCCCTGAGGTATATATTTGACAGTTAATAATTCTGTAGCCTCCGGCTTATCATTTAAAATTTTCTTGTATTGAGTACCACTTTCCCATGTTAGTGTCGCTTCAAAGTTTTTTGCAATCTTTCCTGATTTTTCTCGAAATTTTTTTGAAGTAAGAAAAGAAAAATCCTTATCATTATGATAGTTTGAGCAAAGTGAAATAATATCAGCAATAGCACTCTTCCCGCTGCCTTTATTTCCAATTATAGCTACGAGTTCGTGGTTTAAAGGAATGTCAATATTATCAAACCATTTTCCATTCGTTCCAACGTATCCAGGCAAGCTTTTTATCGAAAGTTGCTTAACATACTTCGTTCTATTTGTAGCAACCTTATCTAGCAATGGAGGTTCATCACCAATGTAAACCCTTTCTTCAGGCTCGTTTATAACCTGCCTTAGTCCTGCAAAATTTGGATCAGCCTTGATCCAGCAATTATCTTTAAATTCATACTTTCTGATGTTGTGATTATCAGAGCAAAGAACCATTGGTAATACTTTTCCAATAAAGGGAAATACTATCTCATTATAGCCTTTTTGATCACCTTTCTTTCCAAGCTCATAAATATCAACATTTTTAGCAATATCTTCTTTTTGAGCCATCGTATGGTCTAGCGAATTTGTTATTGTTTCAACACTGCCATGTTTTTGTCCTGAATGAATTGTTACAATGCCGCTTAACCCATGAATTAGTTTGATTGTATCTATAAGATCACAGTAAACTGCATTAGCTCTCTTGCCTTCACCAGCTATTTTGCTGATTTCTGTCCTGTTTTTAATCTGCTCCCAAACATGGTTCAGTTTGCAGTCTTCAGAGAAAATTCCTATGAAATGTATAGGTTCTGAACCGCGTGCATCAGACAAGAACTCAATCCCAGGAAGAATTGTAATCTCTTTTTTCAGGCCTAGAGCTTGAAGGTTTTGAATTCGCTTTATATCCATTGTGTGATGATCTGTAATGGCAGCGACCGAGATTTCATTTGTTGCTAATGCATCTATAATATCGTCATCTGTGACGCCTTTATCTTTGTAGTCATACGATGAAGGAGTATGGAGATGTAGATCCCATTTTCGCCATTCTGCGCCTTTATGATATTTATTTCCCATTACAAAACCTTCGGTAAGGATAACTTAATCTACTTGGTTATTATCTTGTTAAATCTGTTTTATCAGCCTTAATTAAAGGCTAGCACTTCCATATAAAACCTCATTTCTCTGAGAAAGAATAAGATGCTGAAATACCATCTCAGTTTTCTCTTCGACCTCATCTGGTGCAAAACTCTCAGGTAATCCAGTTTTATCGTCCCACAAGAAATCTTTGATTTTTATTTTTATCTCATCACGAGTACCTTGCTTAGCCGCGAAGTTCTGTATCCGTTGGATTTCTGCATCTAGCGTCTGATATAGCCCTTCTGCGACTGTTTTGATTCGATCAATTTCAGGCTTAGCCAAGTCGGGCTTCAACAACAAGTCAAATAGCGCCAATGATTCTTCAGTTAAGCCTTCTTTAATGGCTCGCTGCTCTTCTTCGCTCAACTCATCAACAAGCTCGAGGAGAGCTTCGAAGGTTTGCTCAATTGTTACCCTGTCTTTCTCGTTGTTGTATTCGCCAACAATTTCTTCGTAATGTTTCTGGAAATTGGTTCTGGTCGGGTTTTTCAGCAACATTTTAAGAAGCTTTCTCTCGATCACTTCTTTTAAGCTTTGCACTGTGGTGTTTTTAGCGGGTGAGCGTTCAAACTCTTTTCTTAAACGCTCAAAATCATTCTTGCGGTCATCGCAAACGCAGGCTTCACTCAATAGTGGGACTATTGTGCGCCTGCTAAATCACATCCTTCAGAAGTAATTTTTACGATGACGGATGCTTCGCAACTATGCCCTGACCTCAGAGTATATCCCTTTGGCTCAAAATGATCCACTGGTGTATTTAGCCACCCATATTTCTCACATCACATACTCTGGTAAAAGTCGTCAAGCAAGCGGTATAGTCAAAGCGTGAATACGCTTAAGGTCATTCGTGCAGGAGTGGCCGTACAGTTTTCCAAGGCCAGCCTAGTGGCCAACAATTTAAAATGTTCAGGGCATTAGCAATAACACGATAACCTAAAAAACATACAACCGAAAAACCTAAAACTCGCTTGACACAATAACCTAAAAACAGTTAAGCTGAATAACCTAAAAATGAAATTGACTTATATTATTAATAATAGGTAGCAAAATGTCAACGCCACAAGAAAAACTTGCACAGTCTTTAACTGTTTTGAAAAAACTTCAGGACAAAGGAATTGTTGCAATTCATACAAAAAATATGACACGTACTCATCGAGAACGTCTGGTCAGCAATGGTTTTATCAGAGAAGTCATTAAAGGGTGGTATGTTCCTGCCCGTCCTGATGAGCCTGCTGGAGAAAGTACAGCTTGGTATGCCTCATTTTGGGATTTTTGTGCCGATTACCTTAAATCAAGATTTGGAAATCAATGGTGTCTTTCACCTGAACAATCATTGAGTATTCATAGCGGAAACTGGAATGTACCGGGACAATTGCTTGTTCGCTCCCCTAAAGGTGGCAACAAACCGATATTCTTACTTTATGAAACCTCTATACTGGATGTTCGACTAAATTTGCCAGATAAACTAGATATGGCAAACAAAGACAATATACAGATCATGACTTTACCTGCTGCTCTGGTTTCATGTGCTCCTGGATACTATTCAACTAATTCTGTAGAAGCACGGGCTGTATTATCTATGATTTCTGACGCATCTGAGATTTTACCCAAACTTCTTGAGGGCGGACATAGCACCATAGCTGGACGGATTGCTGGAGCTTTTCGAAACATAGGAAAAAATGCGATTGCCGATAATATTATTGAAGCAATGAAGGCTGCTGGGTACAGCGTTGCAGAAAAAGACCCGTTTGAAGACAAGGCAGCTATTATTTTTGGTAAACGAGAACTTTCTCCATACGTCAACCGAATGCGAATGAGCTGGGTAAGTATGCGTGATATTGTGTTGGAAAATTTTCCACAGCCCCCTACATCGCTAATTAATGTTGA
>Ga0256845_1000912_pt1 | contig 25333 bp, 12 predicted proteins | sample RiftiametaG_FD_189101 | JGI IMG/M metagenome (GOLD analysis project Ga0256845, IMG submission 189101) | Tube worm associated microbial communities from hydrothermal vent at the East Pacific Rise, Pacific Ocean - Riftia | ecosystem: Host-associated > Annelida > Integument > Unclassified ... | reverse complement strand
TCATTCGTTCCTTCTGGTAGCTTGATTACTGAAGATGGTGAGAAAAGTATCAATTCGTTTTATATAGGGAGTGCTGAAGTAACCAATATTCAATACAGAACTTTTTTAATGGATTTAGTTCAAATGGGGCAAAAAGAAAAATACAGTGTAGCTAGTCCCCAATTAGACGTCTGGACAAACGAAGGTGAAACTACAACAGGTGAACCGTTGAATAAAGTATATTTCTCCCATCCAGCATACGATGATTATCCAGTAGTTGGTATTTCACAAAAAGGTGCAGAATTATATTGTGAATGGTTGACGCAAGAAGTCATTGCTTATTATCCAAAAAACCGATATGAAGATACTTGGATAAAAGTGAGAATACCATCAGATGTTGAATGGATGTATGTGGCCAATGAAGGTGGAGGAGAAATCAAACACCAATGGAGTAGTGAAGGTTTACAAAACGAAGCGGGTTGTTATTTGGCTAACTTTAAACAAGAAATAGCTGATGATGGTGCAGTTTATACGGCTAAAACCAAAACGTATTTACCAAATAAATTCGGTGTGTATAATCTTTTTGGAAATGTTGCTGAATTGGTGTATTACCTTCCTAATAATGCAATAGGCGTTAAAGGTGGAGGATGGCAATCTAATATTGATGCTTTAGACATTGATTACAAAGATCCAAACAAAGGAAACGTGAAACCTTCTTCAAATGTAGGATTTAGAGTGGTCATTTCTTTTGTGAAAAAGTAACCTTTAGATGAATGTAGGAGCTTTTGATGGTCTAATGTTCTAATTGCGTCTACTAAACCGATTTTAAATTTATCTTTGCATCGTCTATCATGGTTTCGTCTTCGGATGAATTAAAAGGGAATTTGGTTAGATACCAAAACTGTTCCCGCAACTGTAAGAGAATGAATACGTCAACTGTATTCTTTTTGAGTCAGATACCTGCCCGCTGGATGTTGTTAATTTTCGGGATAAAAGTTAACGTAGGATTGGTGTGTCTAATTCTATCGTTTTCTCCCATATTTTTATAAATTTTAAAACGAACAGAATGACCATCGACGAAAAAATTGAATTTTCAAAAACATCTATTTTTAAAGCTGTATTTCCAAATACAACGAACCATTACGACACTTTATTTGGCGGTACTGCCATGCAATTAATGGATGAAACAGCATTTATTACTGCAACTCGTTTTTCAAGACTACGAATGGTGACGGTTAGCAGTGATAAAATTGATTTTAAAAAACCAATTCCAGCAGGGACTATTATCGAGTTGAAAGGTAGAGTTTCGTATATTGGAAATACGAGTATAAAAGTCCGAGTTGACATTTTTATTGAAGAAATGTACCAAGAAGGTAGAGAAAAAGCCATTTCAGGAGAATTTACTTTCGTGGCAATCGATGAGCATAAAAATCCAGTGAAAATTAGATAAAAGATTTACAATAGTACGGGCAGTTCTTGATTTGTCCGTACTATTTTAATTTTACTGTATTTTTTCTTTCAAATATTTTCCAGTATAGCTTTCTTTACAATTAACAATTTCTTCAGGTGTACCAGAGAAAACAATGTCCCCTCCTTTATCTCCTCCTTCAGGACCAATGTCAATAATGTAATCAGCGCACTTTATAACATCTAAATTGTGTTCAATGACTATAACTGAATGTCCAGTGTTGATCAATTCATTGAATGCAATGAGTAATTTTTGAACATCGTGAAAATGTAATCCAGTTGTTGGTTCATCAAAAATGAATAATGTAGCTGGATTTTTTGTTCCCTTTGCTAAAAATGACGCAAGTTTAATACGCTGTGCTTCACCACCGCTTAAAGTACTTGATGCTTGTCCAAGCTTAAGATAGCCCAAACCAACTTTAACCAAAGGTTCAATTTTGTCTGCTATCTTTTGTTCCAAACGATCATTTTTCTCACGAAAGAATTCATACGCAGAAGCAATGTCCATGTTCAATAAATCTGAAATAGACTTTTCGTGAAATAGTATCTCGAGTGTTTCCGTTTTGTAGCGACTTCCATTGCATTGTTCACAAGTTAAGTGGACGTCAGCCATGAATTGCATACTTACAGTAATTTCTCCTTCTCCTTCACAGACTTCGCATCTTCCTCCATCAACATTGAAACTAAAAAATCCTGGTTTATATGCTCTAACTTTTGATAAAGGTAGGCGAGAATATAAATCACGAATATCATCAAATGCTTTCACATACGTGATTGGATTACTTCGTGAAGATTTACCAATTGGGTTCTGGTTCACAAACTCTACCGCTTTGACGTGTTTCATGTCGCCCGAAAAAGATTTGAACTCTCCTTGTTTGTCACCGAAAATTCCTAATTCTTTCTTTACTGCAGGTAATAATATTTCTTTGACTAAAGTAGATTTACCTGAACCACTAACGCCTGTCACACACACTAAACTGTGCAATGGAAAAGAAACATCTACGTTCTTTAAATTAAATTGTCGTGCACCTTTTAGGGTAAGTTTATTCTTCGATTTTCTTCTCCGTTTTGGAACCTCAATTTCTTTTTTCCCTGTAAGGTAGTCAGCTGTTAAGCTATTCTTTGCTTTCTTTAACTGAGAATGAGTTCCTTGAAAGACTATTTCTCCTCCAAAAGCTCCCGCAAAAGGTCCGATGTCAAGAATTTCATCCGCTTTGATCATTAAATCTTCCTCATGTTCAACAACAATGACTGTGTTTCCAATGTCACGCAAAGCAAGTAAAACATCGATGAGTTTTTCAGTGTCACGAGGGTGTAATCCAATAGAAGGCTCATCTAAGATGTACATCGCTCCAACCAAACTACTTCCAAGTGACGTAGCTAAATGAATTCGTTGAGATTCTCCTCCTGATAATGAGTTGGATGCTCGATTGATGGATAAATATCCCAACCCAACATTCTTTAAGAAATACAAGCGACTGGTGATTTCTGGTAGAATTCGTTTAGTTATGTTGTTCTCATTGGCGTTTATTTCTAAATCAGAAAAGAAAGCATGCGCTTCATCAATAGACATTAAAACAATGTCGATGATAGACTTGCCATTGATTTTCACATAAGAAGTGTCTTTTCTAAGACGCGTTCCACGACAATCGTGACAATCTGTTTTACCTCGATAACGAGAAAGCATGACTCGGTATTGAATCTTGTATGCTTTACTTTCTACAAAATCGAAAAAAGAATTGATTCCTTTAATTCCTTTGGCTCCATTCCATAAAAGATCAAGTTCTTCATCCGTTAAATTGTTGATCGGTCGGTGAATTGGGAAATCTTTCGCTTTTTCAATGAACTGGTTTTTGTAACGGCTCATTTTTTCACCTCTCCATGGAAGAACAGCATCCTCAAACAAGCTAAGGTTCTTATTGGAAATTACTAAATTTGGATCAATACCGATGACCATTCCAAATCCTTCACACTTTTTACAAGCACCGTAAGGATTATTAAATGTAAAGAAATGTTCATTTGGTTCTTGAAAAGTCATTCCATCCAATTCAAAAAGATTGGAAAAAGGAGTAGAAATAAGTTCGTCATTATTGTATATTGTACAATTTCCATCTCCTTCAGTGAAAGCTAAAGCAATAGAATCTCCATACCTAGAAACAGAATCTTCGTCTGAAAAATCGATGCGAATTCGGTCAATGACTAAAAAAGCATCTTTTATTTTTTTTGGTTTTTTTTCAATTGCATCCTCAATTAAGACAAATTCATTGTCAATAAACAAACGGACGTAACCTTGTTTTTTCAACAAATCCAATTGTTTTTCAATGCCGTATTTTTCAAAACCACTTAGCGGAGATAGAATCAGACATTTTGTTCCTTTTTTCATCGATTGTAGAAAATCAATGACATCTGCAACGGTATTCTTTTTTACAACTTCTCCAGAAATAGGGGAGATTGTCTGACCTATTCTTGAGAATAAGACTTTGAGGTAATCGTAAATTTCTGTAGTTGTCCCAACAGTTGAACGCGGGTTATTTGTTGTAACTTTCTGCTCAATTGCAATCGCAGGAGCGATTCCCTTGATGTAATCCGCTTCAGGTTTATTAAGCTTTCCTAAGAATTGTCGCGCATAAGACGAAAGACTTTCAATGTACCTTCTTTGTCCTTCGGCGTATAGTGTGTCAAAGGCTAAAGATGATTTCCCGGACCCAGATAATCCTGTAATTACAGTAAATTTCCCATGCGGAATTTTAACGTCAATGTTCTTTAAATTGTGCATTCTTGCACCCTTTATACGTATGTATTTTTGTGACAATGTAAGAATGTTATAGTTAATGGCCTTTTTTGCTTTTATAGCGTTTTTTACCGTGAATCCATTTGTTTTTCTTTTTCCCGAAATCTCCGTTTTTATGTTTTCTTTCTCCCCATCTAAAAACAAGTCCAGCAGAATGTTGAAGGTAGTTTGTTCCGGTATTCCAAAAACCTGGATAAACACCAAATTTGGCGTTAGAATGTAAACGAATACCAAAATTATTCACGATCCAAAAATTCATTCCGAATCCAAGATTTACAGTTGGAACATGTTGTGCTACGTTTGCGTTACTTCGGTAAGTATAACCAATTCCAAATGTAAAATAAGGATCAAACCATCGCATTCTAGGTGCATAATGGTTGTAAAATGAATATTTCCCATTGAGATCAACACAAGCAAATGTACTTGCTGTATTAGTTGTGTTATTAATCAATCGACCAGCTAGATACTGAGAATAGGTTGCCGAAGCTTCAATGCTCCAACCGTATTTAAAATAACGATCAACGGAAATTTTTGTAGGGTAAAGTAAATAATTCCAACTATTTCCTACATCAAACAATCCGGTAAACGGTCTTCCATCATCGTCAATGGCAGACCAACTTACCCCAATCATCCATTTGTATGGTTTGAAAACTTTAATTGTCTTGTATGGCTGCGCAAATGAAGAACCTAAAGCGAATGTTAAAAAGAGAAGAAGAATTGATTTTTTCATTTTTAATGTCTTGACTTCAAATATAAATTAAAAATCAGAGAACATAAGCGTAATCCGTTAAATAAAATTGAAAAAATATACTAAAAGTATCCATTTAGATAATGAGGTGTCATAATGTTAAATAAATATATTTTCCTGTATTTCATGTAGGAATCATCCTAGTTTTATTAATTCAGCACTTTCGAATATTCTTTTATCTATGTAAGTGTACTTTAAAAGACAGGGAAATAATAGAGGAAGTAATCTATCTCCTTATATTTGAGAAAAAAAATTTGAAAAACAGATTCTCTCTATTGTCCATTTTTGTTGTTATGACCGTATTGGTTATCTTTCGTTTTAATTCTCCGGATTTAAAAAATGGAGATGATTTAAAAGTGACGACTTGGGATGCGTTTGGTTACTACATGTATTTACCCGGTACATTTATTTACAATGATGTAACAGAATTAAAATGGCTGGATGAAGTTGAGAAAGAATATTCACTGACCGGTGGATTTCTTTATCAAGCAAATGTACATTCAAATGGGAATTATGTATTTAAATACCTCGGAGGTATAGCTGTTCTAGAATCTCCTTTTTTTGCTGTTGGACATTTAATTGCACTTAATTCTTCTTATAAAGCAGATGGTTTTTCTGCCCCATACCAATACTCAATTGCATTTGGCGCATTGATGTATGCTTTTTTAGGGCTGTTATTGCTTCGATTGGTATTGTTGCGTTATTTTAATGATACGACAGTTGTATTAACGCTACTTTTAATGACATTGGCTACTAATTTCATTCAATACATCGCAATTGATGGAGGACAAAGTCATGCCTATATTTTTCCTTTGTACGCTTTAATTCTCTATGCAACTATGAAGTGGCATGATAGACCTAGTTATTTTTGGTCTGGAGTGATTGGGTTAACGATTGGTCTCGCTACGATAGCACGCCCAACAGAAGCTATTATGGTTTTTATTCCAATTTTGTGGGGAACACAAACGAAAGTTTTAAAGCAACAAAAATGGACGTTGGTGAAAGAGAATAAACAAATGTTATTGATGGCGATTCTTTTTGGTATAATCGGAATTCTTCCTCAATTGATTTATTGGAAAATTGCAGCGGGTTCATTTATTTATGATGTTGGAAGTAAATGGTTTTTTCTAAACCCTTGGTTCAGGGTTCTTTTTGGCTTTGAGAATGGATGGTTTGTTTATACGCCAATTACAATTTTCTTTGCCGTTGGAATGTTTTATATAAAATCATTTCCTTTTAAAAAATCGGTCATCGTTTTTTGTTTGCTGAATATTTGGATTGTGATTGCTTGGTCGGATTGGAAATATGGTTCAACGTATTCGACTCGCGCACTTGTACAAAGTTACCCTGTGCTAGCATTAGCCTTAGGAGGATTTATACATTCTATTTCGTCCAGAAAATGGAAATATGTATTTATTTCTCTTGGTTTCTACCTTGTTTTTGTGAACTTCTTTCAAATAAATCAATACGGTAAAACAATTTTACATTCTCGGGATATGAATCGACAGTATTATTCAGCAATCTACCTTGATTCCAATCCAACGCCTTTGGATATGAGCCTTTTGGATACCGATGAAATATTGCCTTTATCTGCCCGTTCGACTTCAAAGGATAAAATTGTATTTAATTTAGAAGCTCCGATGGAAATTGTAAGTAGATACGATAGTATTGGCTTTCTAGTGAAAGAGGAATTCGATTCGAAAGGAGCTAAAAATAAGTGGCTAATTGTTAAAGCGAAGATTAAATCATCTGTAGGGATGTCGAGTAGCTTTATCAATTGTAAAATGTATTCGGAACATGTGTTGAAAGAAAAAAGTTTTCGATTGTTTACGCCAATAAGTAGAGACGGAGAAGTGAACGATTACGAATTTACTTTTAAAATACCAGAAACAAATCACCCTTTTGAATTAAGTGTTTTTATCGTTCCTTCTGGAGAATATAAAGGAGAGGTTGAAGAGTTTGTAATAAGAACAGTGAATTTATAAAAATATTTTTACATTTTTTTGAATCGGCATTCATAAGTAATCACAAAATTAGAACCTGTTCATTAATTGTGATTATGGTTAAAAATACTCGAGTAGTTTATATTTAACCAATTCACATTCGTATCCAAATTATCATTAAGAAAATTAAATCAAAACTTCATTCGTTGTATTCTAACAGCATTCAGGATAGCTAAAAGAGCAACACCTACATCAGCAATTACCGCTTCCCACATAGTTGCCATTCCAAAAGCACCAAGTATTAAAACAAGTATTTTAACTCCTAGAGCCAAATAAATATTTTGCCATATTATTCTCTTTGTTGCATTTCCAATCTGAATGGCAGTTGCAATTTTAGAAGGTTGGTCCGTTTGAATAATAATATCTGCAGATTCTATCGCTGCATCGCTTCCAAGTCCACCCATGGCAATTCCAACATCAGAAAGAGTAATCACTGGAGCATCGTTTATTCCGTCTCCTGTGAAAGCTATGATTCTTCCTTTAGCTTTCAATTCTTCCACTTTTTTCATTTTTCCTTCAGGAAGAAGTTCTCCAATTGCCCTGTCAATTCCAATTTCTTTGGAAACCTGATCTACAACGCTTTGTTTGTCCCCAGAAAGCATTATGATTTCTTTGATATTCTTGAAGCCGTGTAAGCGTAAAATAGCTTCTTTGGCGTCTTTTTTTATTTTATCAGCAATGGTAATGTAACCAATAAATTTTTCTCCCAGTGCAATAAATACAATAGTGTCATTGATGTCGTCCAGTTTTTCGTCTACTGAAATATTGAATTCCTTCATCAACTTCATATTCCCTGCTAAAAGCTCTTTGCCATCTACAGTTCCTTTTAAACCAAGACCAGCAATTTCTTCAACCTTTTCAACGGTAAAGCCATTTGTTTTTTTTGTGATGTTTCTAACAATGGCTTCGGCAATAGGGTGGGTTGAATTTTTTTCTAATTCACCAACCAAATTGATTAAATCAGTTGCATCCATTGTCGGAGAATGAACTTCTTGCACTTCAAAAACACCTTCTGTTAAAGTCCCCGTTTTGTCCATCACGATTGTGTCTACGTTCGTGATTAAATCTAGATAGTTGGAGCCTTTGAAAAGAATACCGTTGCGAGAACCTGCGCCAATCCCACCAAAATAGCCTAATGGAATAGAAATAACTAAAGCACAAGGACAAGAAATTACAAGAAAAATAAGTGCGCGTTGAAACCAAGTCTGGAATTGATAATCTTCACCAAGAAAGAAGAAAGGAAGTAAAACCAAAGAAAATGCCAACCAGAATACAATAGGAGTGTAAACTTTTGCTAAACGGCTGATCAATTGTTGTGTTTTTGCTTTTCTACCAACAGCTTCTTGTACCATTTGTAGTATTTTAGAAAGCTTGGTGTCCTCAAAACTGTGTGTGACTTCAACTTCAATAACAGCACCAAGATTTATCATGCCAGCTAAAACACTTTCTCCTTTTTTAAGACTTTGAGGAACCGATTCTCCCGTTAAAGCAGCAGTGTTTATTTGAGCGAAATCAGTTGCTAAAATACCGTCTAGCGCAATTTTTTCTCCTGCTTTGATTTGAATTATTTGTCCAATTTTAATATTTTTAGGTGTTTTAATTACAAATGTATTCCCTTCTTTTACAGTGACTTCATCTGCCTGAACCTTTAGTAGTGCTTCAATTGATCTTTTCGCTTTTTTAACTGCTGATTCTTGAAACAATTCTCCAATGACATAAAAAATCATTACTGCAACACCTTCTTCAAAAGCACCAATTCCAAAAGCGCCAAGAGTTGCCACTGACATCAATACAAATTCATTGTAAATATCTCCTTTGAAAATAAGTTTAATCGCTTTTAGAACTATTGGTCCACCAATTGTAAAGTAAATGAGACTGAACCAAATTAAAGGAACTGGATCGGTGAAAAATACAACATCGAAGAAGTTAAATGAAATTCCACATAATAAAAATACAAGCCCTAAAGTAGGGGTAATGTATTCTCGATTGAATTTATTTTTTGGTTCATCTTCTTTGGTATAATCAACCGCACAAGCTCCATCTGTACATTCTTCGCTCATATCTTTTTAAAAATTGAGCACACCTAAAATAAAGAAATGGGTGTGCTCAATGGTTTGTATAATTAATGATGGTGTTCGTTTTCTTCTTTCTTCATTTCTGCCAATAAAAAGTAGGCTGCATTGCCTGCGATTTCAATTTCCGAAGGGAAATCATTTAACAATCGAATTGCTGTAAAACCGGCATTGGTAACTCCTTTAATAATCTCAACCATTACGAAAGTAGTTTTTTTAACGTGATTCTCCGCATTTTCAGAATGTGCATGATCTTTTGTTTTTACAAAAATGTAATACTTTTCACCTTCTGCAACGATTGCGTCATTAGGAACGACGGTTTCTTCAGAATCATTGGCTAAAATACGTCCGTTTATATACATTCCCGGGATTAATTCATTGGTTTTATTTACAATGTCAGCATGAATGTGAAGTGCCTTAGGGTTTTCTTCAAAAACTGGACTGATGTTGTGAATTTCAGCTTCAAATTCATGTCCTTCAACACTTGATGTATGGAAAAATATTTTTTGTCCAACTTTAATTTTATTGATGTCTTTTTCGTACACCATAAAATCGGCATGTAACTTACTGTTATTGACAACTTCAAATAATTTCGTCATCGGTGCGGCAAAAGCTCCAACGTTTGTTTCAACCAAACTCACTGTACCGTTAAAAGGAGAGGTGATATTGATCAATGGGTAAATATGTCCATTTTTAATTCTCTCAGGGTTCATTCCAATCATTTTTAATTTGATTTCAAAAGATTGTAGAATCATTTTTTTCTTGTTGTATTCTGAAGTGATTTTTTGAAATTGATTCGTAGAAGTGACCTTTTCTTCGTGTAATTTCTTGTTTCGAATGTATTCTTCCTTCAAGTAGTTGTAATCTTGAATCGCAATAACATAATCTTCTTGCAATTGAATGAAATCAGGATGTTGCATTGTTGCTAAAACTTTTCCTTTTTTAACTTTATCGCCTTCAATTACATAGATTTGCTTAACAATTCCTCCCATCAACGGGCTAACGTCAGCTTTTTCTTGTGGAGGAAGTTCTAAATTTCCGTTCACTTGAATTTCTTGACTCATGTTTCGTTTTTCTAAATGAATTATTTTTAAATCAAGTGTTGTCATCTGAAGCTCATTTAACGAAACAGATCCTTCTGGTCCGTGATCTTCATGAGCATCGGGCTCAATGTTTTTTGATTGGCTATCGTTACAAGACACCAAACTTAATCCTAAAAACAGGAGGGTAATTATTGTTTTGATTGTATTTTTCATTGTTTTTTGATTGTATTGAGGTATTCAAAATAGATTAAATCTCTCAATTATTATTTCCTCTTAAATATTCTATTGCAATTACGCTTAAATTGTATTGATGTAAAAGATCAAAGTATTTCTTCTGGATTTCAATTCCAGTATTCAGTCCTTGTGTATATTCTACGTAGTTTATTGCGCCGTTTTCAAAGCTCTTGATAGAGTGCTCAATGATGATCGTCGCTTGCGGTAGGGCAGTTGCTTCGTAGTACTCTAGTGTTGCTTGGTATTTTAAATAATCTTGCAAAACACGCTCGTATTCACTGCTTAATTCATCTTGATAGTAGGAAGCGTTTGCAGCGGCAATTTTCTGATTGATTTTTGAAGCTTTTATTTGCGCAACTTCATGTCGTGCGAAAATTGGAATTGAAATTCCTGCTTGAAAACTATGCAGACGATTGGATGAGCTGTAGTAGGTTGGTGTTCCATTTACATCAAAATAACCAATCATTGATTGGTTGTAGTAGCCAACGGAGAACTCAGGAAACGCTTTTGATTGGTTGACTTTCGTTTGTTCTGCACTCAAGTCAATTGTATTGTTTAGTAATTGTAATTGTGGATTATTACTGATCATTTCAGGTGTTAAAGTCGAGGTAAGAACTCTTTTACTTTCTTTTTTCTCCAAAATCCCCACACTTTTATTTGATCCAATTAGGAATTGCAATCGCCGTTCAACCGTTTTTATCGTTGCTTTATTTTGAGTTTGTTGAACTTTAATATCACTGACTTTAGAAATTGCTGTTGCTTTCTCTAAAATTGTTCCGGCACCGGTTTCGTATTTCAATTCAGCAGCGCGAACAAAATCACTGTAAATACTGTCCTGAAAATGAAGTGAGTTTTGATAAGAATACAAATATTGTAACTGGTACCATGTGATTTTTATGTTTTTAATCAATTCATTCTCAACGATTTTTTGACGAATTTCAGCATTTTGAATCTGTACTTTAGCCAATTTACTTTGTTTCGTATAGACTGTAGGGAATTCAAACTTTTGATTGATGGAGAAAGCAAAATCATTTTCTAAACTATTGAATTTACCGTATTGAACACCAAAGTCCGTTTTAGCAATGTCAAAAGAAGTTCTTTTCATCAGTGTAGCTTGTTCAATCTTGAGATTGGACGCCTCTATACTTTTATTGTGTTCTAATCCATATTCAATTGTATTTTCCAACGAAGTGAAAAGTGTATCATTTGATTGAGAATGAGAAAAGCTCGTCCAACCAATTAGAATTCCTAAAAGAGGAATAAGAATTATCGGAGAATTAAAGCTGGCGATTTGAAAACTCATTTTTCTAGATTTTTCCTTTCTACTTTCTACCATTTCATAAACAATTGGGATTACAATCAGTGTAAGTAGAGAGGCAGTTAATAATCCACCAATTACAACTGTTGCCAGAGGACGTTGAACTTCTGCTCCAGCAGACGATGAGATAGCCATTGGTAAAAAACCTAAAATATCCGTCGATGCTGTTAAGAAAATTGGACGAATTCGTTCTTTCGTTCCTTTGAAAATTCGTTCTTTTAATCCATAGCCTTCTTTTTTTAAATCATTCATGCTTGAAATGAGGACCAATCCATTGAGAACAGATACACCAAACAAAACGATGAAGCCAATTCCTGCAGAAATACTGAAAGGCATTCCTCTGAGCCAAAGTGAAAAAATTCCACCAATAATTGATAAAGGTATGGTCATGTAAATAATCAAGGTTTGACTTAATGATTTTAAAGCGAAGTAAAGCATGACGAAAATGAGAATCAAGGCTATCGGTACAACAACCATCAATCGGTCTTTTGCTTTCTGTAAATTTTCAAATGAACCGCCATACTTAATGTAATAACCAGTTGGTAACTTGATATTAGCTTCAATTTTCTCTTGAATATCATGAACTACAGATTCTACATCTCTTCCTCGAACGTTCACACCAATGTAGGTTCTTCGGTTCGTGCCTTCTCGAGAAATTTGCATAGGACCAGGGATATAATCAATCGTCGCTACTTGACTCAAGGGAATTTGTTGTCCACTAGGAAGGGTAATGAAAATACTTTTCAAATCTTCGATACTTTTCTTGGCTTCTTTTTTTAATCGAACAACTAAATCAAATCGTTTTTCACCTTCAAAAATAATCCCTGCTGTTTCACCGCTAAATGCTGTTCGAATAATAGTGTTCAATTCTTTGATATTTAGTCCATATTGAGCAATTTTCTTCCTTTCGTATTGTACCGTCATTTGAGGTAGACCATTTGTCGCTTCGACTTTAAAGTCAGCAACACCGTCAACAGTTCCAACAAGACTTGCAATTTGGTGGGCGTAGTTATTCAGAACATCTAAATCGTCTCCGAATAACTTAACCGCTACATCTTCTCGAACGCCAGTCATCAATTCATTGAATCGCATTTGAACAGGTTGTGAGAATTCATAATTAACCCCAGGTATGTATGCCAATTCTTTTTGAATAAGCTGAATTAAATCTTCTTTATTGTCTGCAGAGGTCCATTCATCATTTGGTTTCATGATGAGAAACATATCCGCTAAATCAAGCGGCATTGGATCGGTAGGGATCTCTGAAACGCCAATTTTAGAAACAACTGTTTTTACTTCAGGGAATTTTGCTAGAATAGTGGATTCGATCATTGTACACACTTTTTCCGTTTCTTCCAATGAACTTCCGGGTTTTAAAATGGCGTGCATTGCAATGTCTCCTTCGTCTAAATCAGGGACAAATTCACCACCCATTCTGGAGAATGTGAAAATTGAAAGACCTAGAAGTCCAAAAGATACGACCAATACAACAGCTTTTCGTTTTAATGCGATTTCTAAAATAGGTGTGTAAATTTTACGAAGCCAATCAACAAATTTATCACCAAAATATTTTTTAGTACTCGGTTTCTTACTCATGAATAGAGCAGAAATCATTGGTACATAAGTTAAGCAAAGAATCATAGCACCAATAACTGCAAAACTAAATGTCAACGCCATTGGGGTGAACATTTTACCTTCTATGCCATGAAGAGTTAGAATAGGAATGAAAGTGATCAAAATTATCAGTTGTCCAAAAAAAGCGGCATTCATCATCTTAGAAGAGGATTTGGTTGATATTTCATCCAATTCTTCTTGAGATAGTTTTGTTTTAACTTCTTTTTTAACGTGCATTACCGTGTAGAATACCACACTTTCAACAATGATAACTGCTCCATCTACAATGATTCCAAAATCTATCGCGCCTAAACTCATCAAATTTGACCAAACACCAAATATATTCATCATGATGTATGCGAATAAGAGAGAGAGTGGAATAGTAGAGGCAACAATAAGTCCACCACGGAAATTTCCTAAGAAAAGAACGAGTACTAAAACAACGATCAATCCGCCTTCCAGTAAGTTATTGGAAACCGTGCTGGTTGTTCGATCAATTAATGAAGATCTATCAAGAAATGGTTCAATCGTAATTCCATCGGGTAAAGATTTTTCAATTTCAGTCATTCTTTCTTTCACAGAAGCAATGACTTCATTTGAGTTGGCGCCTTTTAACATCATAATCATTCCTCCAACTGCATCGCCCTTTCCGTCTTTGGTAACAGATCCATACCGAATGGCTTCTCCAAATTGAACATTTGCTACATCTTTCACTAGAATTGGGAATCCATTTTCATTTTTTATCACGACATTCTCAATATCTTCAAGAGAAGTCAATAAACCCTCTCCTTTAATGAAATTGGCTTTATGGTCTTTGACAATGTATGCGCCTCCAGTATTCTCATTATTATCTTCCAAAGCTTGAAAAACTTCAATGATACTAATGTTCATACTCCTTAACTTGTCTGGAGAAACAGCAACCTCGTACTGTTTTATTCTTCCACCAAAACTGTTTATTTCAATAACGCCAGGCATCATCGCCATTTGTCGCTTTACAATCCAGTCTTGATAGGTTCTTAAATCTGCTCCAGAATATTCTTCGATATGTTCCTCATCAACCACAAGTGTGTATTGATAGATTTCTCCTAACCCAGTAGAGATTGGCCCCATGAATGGTTCGCCAAAGCCTTTAGGGATAGATTCTTTCACTTCTATCAGTTTTTCGGCGACTAATTGGCGGGGAATGAACGTTCCTTCGTCGTCGTTAAAAACAATGGTCACCACTGATAGCCCAAAACGCGAAACAGATCGAATTTCAGTCACTCCGGGTAAATTGGCCATCGCTAATTCAATCGGGTAAGTTATAAACTGTTCAATATCAGTCGTTCCAAGGTTTGGGGAAGTTGTAATTACCTGAATTTGATTGTTTGTGATGTCAGGTAAGGCATCAATAGGTACTTTTTTCATCGAATAAATTCCGCCAGCAATCCAAGCGATCATCATTAAAATAACAATGAGTTTATTCTTAATTGAAAATGAAATGATTTTATTAATCATAATCAAAAAATAGTTTAAAAATGTAAATGATTTGCCTAATGAATAGGCATTGTTTTCTTTGGTGTTAAATCAAAGAAGGAGGGCCGCGAAGAGAATATGCATTTTGTTGCGGTGGAGAATAGAAGGTTTTTTGGATAACCCTTCGTTCTTTTTTCTCTTGCTCAAGAACGTCATCAATCGTGTGATAATTGCTGACAGCATAAAACACGGCCACAAACAAGAAAGAAACATTGACTTCTTGTGTTGGTGCTTCGTGTTCAATAGAACATTCACTTTCTCCGTGTTCTAAATCACTGAAAATACAAATAAGATAATCGTAAATATTTTCATCAAAATGATCAGCATGTATGACGTGGTCATCAGTTGAGTGAGAATGAACTTTAGAATGAGAATGATTGTGCTCGTGAGATAAATCGTGAATGTGTTGACCATCAATAAGACCTTCAGAATGAGGAATAAGACTGTGAGCAAAACTTAGCGTATAGCTAAGAATTAAAAAATAAGCCAATATGATGTTCTTTAAGTTCACGATGTAAAAATAGGCTTTTATTTTAACTTGTTCTTTCTGACTGCTTTTTTGACATTTTTTTAACAAAAATGGACATTTTTTATTTAGATGTAAATGGGATATTTATTTTAAATACTATTCGGAAATTGTTAATATTTAATTCAAAATAACTTAAAATTAAAATGATTTTTCACTATTTTTAGCTCTCTCAATTCACACGACGCATGTATATTATATTTGATACTGAAACAACTGGACTTCCTCGTAATTGGAATGCGCCAATAACCGATACTGATAATTGGCCACGCGTCATTCAAATTGCTTGGCAATTGCACGATGACATGGGGGAGTTGATCGAAAGTAAAGATTACCTTATTCGTCCAGAAGGTTACAATATTCCGTATGATGCGGAGCAAATTCATGGAATTTCTACAGAATTAGCAGTTGAACAAGGTGTCTTGCTTAAAGATGTTTTGGAAGAATTTAATACAGCTTTAAAAGGAGCTGACTTTGTCGTAGGACAAAATGTTAAATTTGATTTAAACGTTTGGGGGTGTGAATACCATCGTATTGGAATTGAGAATAGAATGGCAAATATGCCTACTCTAGATACATGTACAGAAATTACGGCAAACCTTTGCCAGTTACCTGGAGGTAGAGGTGGTCGATTTAAATTACCGACTTTATCAGAATTATACACCCATCTTTTTCAACAAAATTTTGCAGAAGCACACAACGCAACAGCAGATGTTGAGGCTACTACACGTTGTTTCTTTGAATTAATTCGACGTGGTTCTTATGCTGCAGAACAGCTTCAGCAAGAAGAAAGCTACATCGAATCTTTTCAAAAATTCAATCCTACCCCAATTGATTTAATCGGGTTGGATCATTTAAATCTTAAAGAGGAAAGTAAAAAGTTAAAGAAATTAAAAGTTGTAGAAAAAGGACCTAATATCAATGAAAATGATGCTTTGAATGAGTTGAAAGACTTTTCTTATGCGCATCTTCATAACCATTCTCAATTTTCAATTCTACAATCCACCATTGATATTAATTCTCTCGTTGCAAAGGCTGGAGAAATGAATATGAAAGCTGTTGCCCTTACTGATACAGGGAATATGATGGCAGCTTTTCATTTTGAGCGTGCCGTTTCCAATTTTAACAAGTCTATTCGAGCAAAAAAAGAAGAAGCTATTGAGAAAGGAGAGGTTTATGAACACAATGAATTAATGCCTATTATTGGTTGTGAATTCAATGTGTGCCGAGATTTAAACGATAAAAAGAACAAAGACAATGGTTATCAAGTTGTTTTTCTTGCAAAGAATAAAAAAGGATACCATAATTTAATCAAACTTGCTTCAATCGCCTTTACGGAAGGGAAATATTACGTTCCTAGAATTGATAAAAATATAATTGAAAAGTATTCAGAAGATATTTTCGTTCTTACGGGGAATTTGTACGGAGAAATTTCTAACATGATTCTAAACATTGGCGAGAAACAAGCGGAAGAATCATTACTGTGGTGGAAAAGTGTTTTTAAAGAGAACCTTTACATCGAATTAATAAGACACGGACAGGAAAATGAAGATACTGTCAATGAAGTCTTGATAAAATTAGCTCGAAAACATAAAATTAAATTAGTCGCAGCAAATAGCACTTATTATATTGATAAACAGGATGCTGAATCTCATGACTTATTGCTTTGCGTTAAGGATGGTGAACTTGTAAGTACACCAAAGGGAAGAGGACGAGGTTTTCGATATGCGCTAGACAATGACGAGTATTATTTCAAGTCTCAAGACGAAATGAAGTCTCTTTTTTTAGACGTTCCAGATGCAATTAAAAATATTGACGGACTGATAGAACAATGCGAGCATTATGCTTTAGCTAGAGATGTATTATTGCCTGCTTTTGATATTCCTAAAGAATTTCAAGATGCAAAAGATAGCGAAGATGGAGGTAAAAGAGGAGAGAATAATTTCTTAAGACACATTACTTACGTAGGTGCAAAGAAAAGGTACGGTGATGAATTAAGTAATGAAGTTGTCGAAAGGCTTGACTTTGAATTGTCGGTGATTGAAAACACTGGATATCCAGGGTACTTTTTAATTGTTGAAGATTTTATTAGAGCGGCTCGAAAAATGGATGTATCAGTTGGGCCTGGTCGTGGTTCTGCTGCAGGTTCTGTGGTAGCGTACTGTACTTGGATTACAAACATTGATCCGATGGAGTATAATCTACTTTTTGAGCGTTTTTTGAATCCAGAACGTGTTTCTATGCCTGATATTGACATTGATTTTGACGATGAAGGTCGTGGGAAAGTCATGCAATATGTAATCGATAAATATGGGTCGAATCAAGTAGCACAAATTATTACGTACGGAACAATGGCCGCAAAGTCATCTATACGCGATGTTTCAAGAGTACTCGATCTTCCCTTAGCAGATGCAGATAGGATTGCCAAACTCGTGCCTGATATAAAATTAAAGAAGTTATTTGGACTTTCAGATCTCGAATTAAAAGAAAAGTTAAACAACCAAGACGATATCAATCGTGCATTGGAATTGAAAAACATAGCCGATGGAAATGATTTATCAGCAACGGTAGTAAATCAAGCAAGAAAACTAGAAGGTTCCGTTCGGAATACTGGAATTCACGCCTGTGGAGTTATTATTACGCCTGACGATATAACAAATTATGTTCCTGTTGCTCTGGCAAAAGATTCTGAAATGTATTGTACCCAATTTGATAACTCCGTAGCAGAAGATGCAGGATTATTGAAAATGGATTTCTTGGGATTAAAAACACTTTCACTCATCAAACATGCTGTCGAAAATGTTAAAATTCGTCACAATGTTGATTTAATTCCGGATGATTTCCCAATTGACGACAAAACAACTTACGAGCTCTTTCAGAAAGGAGAAACTGTTGGTGTTTTTCAGTATGAATCAGATGGAATGCAGAAGTACTTGAAAGAGCTAAAACCAACTGTTTTTGCCGATTTAATTGCGATGAATGCCTTGTATCGTCCAGGACCGTTAGAATATATTCCAACATTTATTAAACGTAAACACGGTGATGAAGAAATTGTTTACGATATAGACGATTGTGAAGAGCATTTAGCAGAGACTTATGGAATTACGGTTTACCAAGAGCAAGTAATGCTTTTGTCACAGAAATTAGCCGATTTCACTAAAGGTCAAGCGGATACACTTCGTAAGGCAATGGGGAAAAAGCAAATTGCTGTTCTGGATAAAATGAAGCCACTTTTTCTTAAAAATGGTACAGGTAAAGGGCATAATGAAGAGAAATTAGAGAAAATATGGAAAGATTGGGAAGCTTTTGCTTCGTATGCATTTAATAAGTCTCACTCAACTTGCTACGCTTGGATTGCTTATCAAACAGCTTATCTAAAAGCGAATTACCCCGCAGAATATATGGCGTCCGTTTTGAGTAATAACATGAACGACATTAAATCGGTTACATTTTTCATGGAAGAATGCCGAAGAATGGGGATTGACGTTCTTGGTCCTGATGTAAATGAATCTGTTTATCGCTTTACGGTCAATAAAAATGGGCAAATTCGCTTTGGACTAGGTGCTGTTAAAGGTCTAGGACAAGGGCCTGTGGAGGAAATCATCTTAAAAAGAACAGAAGATGGAGGGTTTATCAATATTTTTGACTTTGTAAAAAGAGTGAGTTTAAGGGTGTGTAATAAAAAAGCGTTGGATAGTTTGGCTTATGCTGGTGGATTTGATTCGTTTCCAAAAGTTCATCGCGCCCAGTATTTCCATGAAGACATGAACGGGAGATCTTTTCTTGAGAATGTTATAAAATTTGGATCAGGTTTTCAAGACAGTGAGAATTCTAATCAAGCTTCATTGTTTGGTGAAGATACTGGTGCAAAATTACCTGAGCCGCTTATTCCAATTGCAGAAGAATGGAATAATATATACAAACTAAACAAAGAGAAAGAAGTTGTAGGTGTATTTATATCAGGCCATCCATTGAATGATTTTAAAGTTGAAATTGAAGCGTTTTGCAATGGAAATGTCGCAATGTTGCATGACATGGAAGCGAATAAATCAAAAGATGTACTTATTGCAGGAGTAATAACCGAAGCAGAGCATCGTACAACCAGAAAAGGAGATCCATTTGGAACAATTATCATTGAAGATTACAACGATTCTTTTAAAGTTTTTCTTTGGCGTGAAGATTATTTGAAATTTAAACATTTTTTAATGCCGAACATGTATGTCGCATTGAATGGAAGAATTGACATGAATCGATTTGGAAAAGAATATGAATTTAAGATAAATTCAATCGAAAGATTGCATGATTTATTAGAAAATAAAGCCAATGTCATCAAAATATCTATTCCCGCTAAAGAATTAGATCAAATAATTATAACAGATTTAAATACGGCATTTATAGAGCATCCTGGTAAAATAAAAGTCCATTTCAGTATTTTTGACAGTGTGGACAATGTTAAGGTTGAAATGCCTTCGAAAACAATTAAAGTTGAACTGAGTGACCAATTGTTTAAGAAATTAGATGCACTGAACCTTAATTATACCATAAAATAATTGCCATGAAATTTCTTTTAGCTGCTTTTGTTTTATGTTCATCATTCTCTTTTGCTCAAGGCACTAGAAAGGATAGTATTGATGTTCTTCGTTATAATTTAGACATTTCCATCAATGATTCATCTGATGTTATATATGCTACAGAATTTATTACTTTGATCTACAATAATGATTGCGATTCTTTTTCTTTAGATTTTTCTTCATTGAACGAGAATGGTCGAGGGATGATTGTAACTGAAGTAATGAATCTTTCGCAGAATAATTTTAAAATTCCTTTTTACCATTCTCAAGAAAAACTATGGATTACTTTAGATAAGGATGAAAGAAAAAATGAAGAAAAAGATACATCATTATTTGCGATTGTTTACAGTGGGATTCCTATAGATGGATTGGTTATTGGTGAAAATAAATACGGAAAACGTACATTTTTCGGGGACAATTGGCCAAATCGAGCGCACAATTGGTTTGCTTGTGTAGATCATCCATCTGACAAGGCAAGTGTTCACTTTAAAATCACAGCTCCAGCTCATTACGAGGTGGTTGCAACTGGAGAGAATGTTGCCAATGTGAAAAATAAAAACGGAGATATTTCACATACTTTTAATTCGGATATTCAACTCCCTACAAAAGTTATGGTGTTTGGTGCAGCCGACTTTCAGGTTCAGGAAGAAGAGGTGGAATTCGATTTCCCATTGAGTTCGTGGATTTACCAACAAGAAAATGTAAGTTCTTTCAGTGATTTATCATCAGCAGATGAAATTCTATCTTTTTTCATTGAGAATATTGGCAATTATCCTTTTGAAAAATTAGCAAACGTTCAATCTACAACTCGTTATGGAGGAATGGAAAATGCGGGTAATATTTTCTACGATGAGAATGCTTTCTCGGGAAATGGAACGATGGAAGCATTAATTGCACATGAAATTGCACATCAATGGTTTGGTAATTCTGCAAGTGAATCCGACTGGCAACATCTGTGGCTGAGTGAAGGGTTTGTAACGTATTTCACCGATTTGTATTGGGAGAGTAAATATGGTACAGGTGAAATGAATAAGCGCTTATCGAAAGAACGCGTAAAAGTCATCCGTTTTTCTAAACAATACAACCATGCAGTAATTGATACAAATTACACGAACTTATTACATTTACTCAATCCTAATTCCTACCAGAAAGGTGCTTGGGTACTTCATATGCTAAGAAATGAAGTAGGGGAGAATGACTTTTGGAAGATTGTTCGATCGTATTACGAAAAGTATCAATTCAGCAATGCAAGTTCAACAGATTTCATTGAAATTGTTAATGAAATTACGGAGAAAGATTATTCTTCATTTTTCAATCAATGGTTGAAAAGGAGTGGACAACCGAAATTAAAAGCGGAGATTAAGCAGAAAGGAAAGAAGATTAATATTGAATTAAATCAAGTTCAAAAAGGACAAAATTATTCGTTTCCTATTGAGGTTTTATTTATTTATAAAGATGGTACTAAAGAATTGAAAAAATACTGCTTAAGCGAAGAAGTACTTTTAACTTTTTTCAAAACGAATAAAAAGTTAGATCATTTTATTTTAGATCCTAATGTTTTGTTGCTATTTGAAGAACAATAAAATTAATTATCCACTGAGTTTAATTCAAAAAAAACCGATTCAAATTGAATCGGTTTTTTTTGAATTGATTTTTAATGATTACCAAATACGTGCAATCTTAGATTCATCGTTTCTCATTGGGTCACTTGTTTCCACCATGAATGCTGCGAAAAACTCTGGACAATTCATTAAAGGACCATTAACACGATACATTCCAGGAGAATGTGGGTCATTTGCTATACGATTCTTTAATTCCTCATCTGTATAATTGATTTTCCACAATTGAGCATAGGCAATGAAAAAACGTTGGGCTGGAGTATAGCCTTTTCTTTTCTCGTTATTCTTGAATTCATCCGTCATTTCATAAGCATGATACGCCATCGTAAGTCCACCTAAATCGGCAATATTTTCTCCCATTGTTAATTGTGAATTAACACAAGAACCTTCAATAGGGCAGAAGTGATCAAAAGTAGCTCCTAATTTACCTGTTCTTTCTTCGAATGATTTCTTGTCTTCTGCTGTCCACCAATCCGTAAATGAACCATCTGCAGCAAACTTAGACCCCATATCATCAAATCCATGTGTAAATTCATGCCCGATTACCATTCCAATACGTCCGTAATTTACAGCATCTTCATAATTTTCGTCAAAAAATGGTGCTTGCATAATTCCTGCTGGAAAAACAATTTCATTCAAAAGAGGATGATAATATGCATTCACCATATGTGCTGGCATGTGCCATTCATCCTTATTTACTGGTATATTTAATTTTGCCATGTTCTTTTCATGCGCAAATAAAGATGCTTCTTTTAAGTTTCTTACGTAATCATTTTTTGTGAATTTCAACCCACTGAAATCTTCCCAAACTTGGGGGTAACCCAGTTTTCTTTTAATAGAATGAAGTTTGTGAAGCGCTTGATTCTTTGTCTCAGGTGTCATCCAATCTAATTTTTCAATTCTCTGTTCGAAAACAACCAAAAGATTATCCACCATCGTATTTACTTTTGCATTCGCAGCATCAGAAAAATAACGACCGACAAATTTTTTCCCTAACAATTCAGCAAAAACTTGATTTGTGATTTCACTTATAGCTTGTTCATTTAAAGGTTTCTGTTCTGATTTTCCCGAAAGAACACCAGCATAGAACTCAAAATTTGCTTGAACCATTTTTTCATCTAAATGTCCCGCATAATGATTGACAACAGACCATAATAAATAATCCTTCCACTCAGTTAAGCTTTTTTGATCTGTTAGTCCACTTAAATTCTTGAAATAAGTAGGTTGAGATAAAATTAAAGTATCAAAAGAATCAATTCCAATTTCCCCAATATAAGCTTGAAAGTCAAAAGATCTCTCTTTGTTTTCTAAAACACTAACAGGATATTTATTGTACGTATTTTCTGGAACTCTCAATTCAGCTGGTCCCATCATAAATTTAGCAAGATCTATTTCAAATTTTATCGTAGACTCAGCTATTCGAACACATTCTTGTGAAGGGAAACCTGCTAAACGCATGATTTTGTTAATGTGATCCTTATATTCTGTGAGAATATCGGCCTTCTCTGGAGATGAATAATAATCTTTATTGGGTAAACCAATTCCGCCTTGTCCAAAATAGAGAATATGGTTATCCACATCTTTCAAATCTTGACCGACTCCGAAAGAAAACAAAGAACCTATTCCTTGTTTGTGATGTAGTGCAATGATTCTAGGGATTTCTTTCTTAGAATTAATGTTTATTACAAGATCGATGTCAGCCATAATTGCATTCACAGAAAGAAGGTTTCTACTTTGCATATTCATGAATGAAGTATAGTAATCTGCAAGAATCTGTTCCGTGGATCCTGTTTTTGCATCAAGCGCAACAGATTCATTAAGAAGTTTCGTTAGTTTCTTAACGTTTGCTTGCTGTAATTCGTTAAAGCTTCCCCATCTTGACTCAGAAGGAGGTACAGGATTGTTTTTTATCCACGTTCCGTTAGCGAATTCAAAAAAGTCATCTTGTGGGCGAACAGCTGTGTTCAAATAATCTAAATCAATTGTTTCACTTTTTTTAGATACAGATGAAGATGTTGTTGTATTTTCTTGCGAAGAACTAGTTTCCGCATTTTTTGCAGAATCACAACTTGTCATTGCAATAAGAAGTGATATTGGTAAAATAATTTTTTTCATGGTTATTTATTTGGGGAATAAGTCATCTCAATATGTGGAATTCCATCTTCATGGTATTCTTTTCCTGTCGACTTAAATCCGTGATGATTGTAATATTTTTCAAGGTGTTTTTGAGCTGATATAGTAATTATGTCATTCCCGAACTCAAGAAGGGAAAAGTCTACACACTTACTCATCAATTCATGGCCGATATTTTTACCTCTTGTATCTTTTTCTATCACAACTCTACCGATAGAAGGAGTGGTATATGAAATGCCTGGAGGGAGAATTCTCCCCGTTGCAACAATATCACCTTTTCCATTTCTACATATAATATGGTATGATTTCTTGTCTTTACCATCAAGTTCTTGGTAAGAACAATTTTGTTCAACTACAAAAACTTTTATTCTCAGAGCGATTAAATCATGAAATTCAGTCGTCGTTAGTTCCGTATAATGTTTTATTTGCCAATTTAAATTCATATTATTTGTTTTTAAGTTTGAATAACACCAACGTTATATGGTTTTTCAGCTTTTTTATGATTTGCCATTTCAATTCCCATAGAAATGATTTTTCTAGTTTCAATAGGGTTTATGATTGCGTCTACCCATAAACGGCTTGCCGCATAATAAGGCGAAATTTGTTCGTCGTAGCGATTTTTAATTTTATCAAAGATTTCTTTTTCTCGTTCTGGTGTAATTTCTTCTCCTCTTTTTTTAAGCGAAGAAACCTCTATTTGTAAAAGTACTTTTGCAGCAGCTGAACCACCCATAACCGCGAGTTCTGCTGTTGGCCAGCTGACAATTAATCTTGGGTCGTAAGCTTTTCCACACATGGCGTAATTACCTGCGCCGTATGAGTTCCCAGTGATAATCGTAAATTTAGGTACAACAGAATTTGCCATTGCACTCACCATTTTAGCACCGTCCTTAATAATTCCGCCATGTTCACTTTTAGAGCCTACCATAAACCCAGTCACATCTTGCAAGAAAACCAATGGAATATTTTTCTGGTTACAATTCATGATAAATCGAGCTGATTTGTCGGCAGAATCAGAATAAATAACTCCTCCAAATTGCATTTCACCTTTAGCGTTCTTTACAATCTCTCGTTGGTTGGCAACGATTCCAATGCTCCAGCCATCAACTCGAGCATAAGCACAGACGATTGACTTTCCGTAATCAGCTTTGTATTCAGTGAATTTCGAATCATCAGCGATACATTCTATAATTTCTTTAACGTTATACGGTTTTGAACGATCTTCAGGTAGAATTCCGTAAACATCTTTTAAATCACGTTTAGGGAGTTTGGATTCTTTTCTGTCAAAACCTGCGTTTTCTGGTTGACCAATGCCGTCCATTAAATCTCTAATCGTTAAAAGGCAATCTTCATCAGATTCAGATTTGTAATCACACACACCAGAAAGTTCAGTATGCGTTGTTGCACCACCAAGAGTTTCATTGTCAATTGATTCACCAATTGCGGCTTTAACTAAATAAGAACCTGCAAGGAAAATTGTCCCTGTTTTATTTACAATCAATGACTCATCCGACATTATTGGTAAGTAAGCACCTCCTGCAACACATGACCCCATCACAGCGGCTATTTGAGTTATGCCCATTGAACTCATTACAGCATTGTTTCTAAAAATACGTCCGAAATGTTCTTTGTCAGGAAAAATTTCATCTTGCAGAGGGAGATAAACACCCGCAGAATCAACTAGGTATATAATAGGAAGTCTA
>Ga0256845_1000911_pt1 | contig 25342 bp, 21 predicted proteins | sample RiftiametaG_FD_189101 | JGI IMG/M metagenome (GOLD analysis project Ga0256845, IMG submission 189101) | Tube worm associated microbial communities from hydrothermal vent at the East Pacific Rise, Pacific Ocean - Riftia | ecosystem: Host-associated > Annelida > Integument > Unclassified ... | reverse complement strand
CTGGATCATTCCTCATACGATGGAGATGACTAGGCTTCACGATGCTGCGGTCGGCCAGAAGGTGAATCTGGAGGCTGATGTGATCGCGAAGCATGTGGCGCGGTTGCTGGAGGGTAGGATAGGCTTGTAGCCTGTCAGCTTCTGTCGCGCGTTGAGAGGGTTTGGATTGTAGAATTTGGGTTTCAGCCTTGAGTTGCGAACTGGTGTTACGGGTTCGCTTTTTACCGCGAAAAATGCGAAATGCGCGAAGTTGATATGCTTGGGTTGTGCGTGTTTTTTTAACGACGGAACACACTGATTACACGGAAGTGTTTGGGTTGATCAGCGATAGGCAGACGACAGGCCGGGAGGCCTATCCTACTTTCAGGATGTGAGTTCAACATTCCGCCGGAGGCGCTTACTTTGTGTAGCGACGTAGCTCGAAGGTTTTGTAGGTTTCCTCGACGGTCATGTTGGGGAAATGGTCTTCGAATGCGGGGAAACGGGTGTCGCCGGGGAAGTTTTCATAGACATGCGAGATGAGGATTTCATCGAGCTGCGGCATGAACACGCTGTAAATCTGGGCTCCGCCGATGATGAAGACTTCGGGGGTGATGAGGTCTATTTTGGATAACTCCTCAGGGTTGTGAATGACGTTGGCGCCTTCGGCACTCCAGTTAGGGTCGCGGGTGAGCACGATGCTTTGTCGGTTGGGCAGAGGTTTACCGATGGATTCCCAGGTTTTGCGACCCATGACGATGGGGTTGCCCGTGGTGTGTCGTCTGAAAAGTTTCAGATCTTCAGGCAGATGCCACGGCAGGGTGCCGTTTTTTCCGATGATTCGATCGGAGGTCATGGCGACGATGGCTGTGAGCTTCATGGTGTGAGGAGTTCAGTGATTGAGTGATTCAGTAATTGAATGAATAACGAAATCACTGAATCACAGACTAACTAAGCATCAGCCGCGACGACCACCAGATGGGCGAGGTCTTCTGCTGCGGCGATTTGGGCGTGTATTGTTGTCGCCTTTGGCTTCATGTGGGTGATTCTGATGTTTCGCCGGTGGGTCGGATTTTTTGCCAGTGGATTTTTTGGAGCCGGGCCTTGGGCGGCGTGGGCCTTGGGAGGCGCGGGCTTCTTTTTTCCGTGCGTCCGCGGCTTTCATGACCTCGCTGGCGGTAGGGGCACGTGATGGCCAGAGTTCCGGCTCGAAGCCTTCGATGTCGGTAAGTTTGATTTTCTTTTTGATGAGCTTTTCAATGGCTTGCAAAAAGGGTCGCTCATTGTTGCAGACGAGGGAGATAGCTTCACCTTCTTTGCCGGCCCGGCCTGTGCGTCCGATGCGGTGGACGTAGTCTTCTGGGATGTTGGGTAACTCAAAGTTGATGACGTGGGGGAGCTGGGCAATGTCGATCCCCCGAGCCGCGATATCGGTGGCGACGAGAACGCGGATCTGGCCTTTTTTGAATCCATCGAGGGCTTTGGTGCGGGCACCTTGGCTTTTATTGCCATGGATGGCACTGGAGTTGATGCCCGCTATTTCGAGTTTTTTACAAAGTTTGTTGGCTCCGTGTTTGGTGCGGGTGAAGATAAGGACCTGTTTCCAGTTGCCGTCTCTGATGAGTTTGGTCGCGATGGCTGTTTTGGCACCGGCATCACAGCGGTAAGCTTGTTGGTCTACGGTTTCGGCGGTGGTTTTTTCCGGGCTGATCTCAATGGTGACCGGATTGACGAGCAGTTCGCGGGTCATGTTGCGGATTTCTTTGGAGAATGTGGCCGAGAATAAGAGGTTCTGACGTTTCTTGGGCACCATTTTGATTACCTTGCGGATGTCGTTGATAAATCCCATGTCGAGCATGCGGTCGGCTTCATCAAGAATAAGGATCTCTACTTCGTTGAGCTTGCAAGCACCTTGGCTGCAAAGATCAAGGAGCCTGCCTGGGGTGGCCACGAGGATATCGACGCCGTCCTTGAGCTGTCGCAGCTGAGGGCCAATCTTGACTCCGCCAAAGACGACCATGCTATTGAGATTTACGTATTTGCCGTAAGTTTTGATGCTGTCCTGCACCTGGGCGGCGAGTTCGCGGGTTGGGGTGAGGACGAGTGCTCGGATGGGACGACCTCGGAGCGGTCGGTTCCGGCCCGTTTCTTCGAGGATCTGTAAAACGGGGAGGGTGAATCCTGCGGTTTTGCCCGTCCCGGTCTGGGCGGCGGCGAGCATGTCCTTGCGATCGAGGATCGCGGGGATGGCTCTGGCTTGGATCGGCGATGGGGTGTCGTATCCTTTGTCGGCTACGGCTTGGAGAAGGGAATCGGATAACCCTAGGTCGGAAAATTGGTTCATGGTTTTTGAAGTTTGAAAGTCTGAAAGTCTGAAAGTCGGGGGCTTGAAGTCGGGGAGTCGAGGGGGGCGGGAAAGCGAGACCATGGCGGGGAAATCAAAAAGAGCAATAACGGATCGGAGGAATTGTCGTTTAAAGGGATGGTGAACGCATAGCATATCAGTCTCATTTTTTGAGGGCGGGCTTAAAAAGCCTCCTATGAATGCGGAGTTCTTGCGAGAAAGTGAAAATTGACGATAGAAAAATGAAAGGAGTGAGTGACAGTGGGCGGTAATCTGACAGTCTAATCCATCGTTTGTTGACACCTCTAAGGAGCGAAGAAATATTCACCCATCACAATATCAACCAATCAAACAATGGACTTTTGCCCACAGCTAAGGGCGCAATACCGTGGCGAGCATTTTGAAAAAGGCGGGGTATAAAACCGGTGGATTTGGAAAGTGGGGAATTGGTAACACCGGCTCCACGGGTGTGCCCGAGAAACAAGGGTTCGACCTCTGGTATGGCTACTACGATCAAAATCATGCCCACGACTACTACCCTTATTTTAATGGCTCGCCCTAACCAAGATTCTCAAGGCTTCTGGATTTCGATTGTGATGATCGCCAGTGCTGCTTATGCCACTTTGAGGTATAATATCTGCAATGGCGTGCCGTGGGCAGACTGGCCTACTTGGACATTAAACAAAGCTTTTGGCGTCGCGTCTCTTGCCTTGTTGCTGGTCGCTGCTATTCGGCGGACATCTGATTCTGAGGCTTCTTGCTCAAAGGTTTTTTCCTTTTCTGTCGGCTTAGCCGCTGTTCATGTCGTTCTTTCTTTGGTGCTGATGTCTCCTGTTTATTATCCGAAGTTTTTTGTCGATGAGAAGCTGACTCTGGCCGCTGGTGGTTCGATGATTTTAGGCTGTGTGGCCGCTGTAATTATGGCTAGGCGGAGCAGTAGCGGCGTTCTGAAATCGATGGGTGAAGCGAGCCGGGGCGTGTGGATGGTGGTGCTGGTGGCTTTGCTCGTGGCGTTGCATGCTTTATTACAAGGGTTTTCAGGTTGGTTTAATCTTGAGAAATGGGCTGGGGGATTACCTCCCATCACTTTGATCTCATTTATCTTGGGCGTTTCCACGTTAGTCGTCGTCGTTTGGGGGGCTCGATCCCATTCAAGCTCATCATAAATATCGTGAGTCGACAGATTAACATTCCATTGCCAGTATACTCTACCTCATGAGCGAAGAACATCATTTTGAAAAAGAAAACCAACAGCTAAACCTCGTTCGAGCAGAAGTCTCGGAGGTTGTTGTCGGCTTGAGCGATCTTGTGGATCGATTATTGGTATCGCTGCTCTGTAATGGCCACGTTCTCATTGAAGGTGTGCCTGGACTTGCGAAAACACTGACGGTGAGCACGATGGCGCAGACCTTGGGTGTTGATTTTAGCAGAATTCAGTTCACCCCGGATCTTTTGCCCGGCGATCTGATCGGCACCTTGATCTACAACCAGCAAAGCGGTGAGTTTACCCCGCACAAGGGCCCAGTTTTTGCCAATATCGTGCTGGCCGACGAAATCAACCGCTCCCCGGCGAAGGTGCAGAGTGCGCTACTTGAGGCGATGCAGGAAAAACAGGTGACGATTGGAAATGATAGCTATCAGTTGGACGAGCCGTTCCTAGTGCTCGCCACCCAGAACCCGATCGAGCAAGAGGGAACTTACCCGTTACCCGAAGCCCAGCTCGATCGCTTTATGCTCAAGGTCATCATTGGTTATCCCACGCTGGAGGAGGAACATGCGATTATGAATAGAATGTCGGTGAGCCGACCGAAAATGAATGTGCGCCAAGTGATGACCGCCGAGGACATTATGGCAATGCGCTCAAGCCTCGACGAAATCCACACCAGCGAAGCGCTTGAAAAGTATGTTTTGAAAATTGTCGATGCCACCCGGAACCCTTGCAACTACGGACTCGATGAGCTGACGCCGCTGATCAACCACGGCGTCTCGCCCCGTGCCAGCATCAACCTCATTAAAGGGGCTAAAGCTCACGCTCTCCTTGAAGGCCGAGACTACGTTACCCCACATGATGTTAAATGGATTGCCCCCGACGTTCTTCGTCACCGTATTTCCATCACTTATAAAGCTGAGGCCGAAGGGAAGGACGTGGAGTATATTCTTCATAAAATACTTTCTACGGTGGAGACTGTGGACGGGGGTCGGGAGGCAGTAGGGTGACACGACGCACGACAGGAAGTCGGAGACTAGAAGGTCTCCACTCCATATTGCAGCCCAAGGCATCAACCCCATGTGGAAAGCTAAGAAAATTCTGTCAATTCTGTCGAGCGCCGCAGGCATCAATCTAAGTCGTAAAGATTCGCAAAATTCGCCTGATTCGTGGTTAAAAAAAACTGAACTGACCTATGCTCAATCAAAAAGAACTCGAAAGTAAGGTGCGGCATATCCAGATCCACAGTCGGAAGGCTGTGCTGGAAATGTTGGCTGGAGAGTATCGGAGTGGCTTCAAGGGCATGGGGATCGAGTTCGAGGACGTGCGCGAATACCAGCATGGGGATGATGTGCGATCAATCGATTGGAACGTCACCGCCCGCACTGGCAGGCCGTATGTGAAAACGTTCATGGAGGAACGTGAACTCACGCTTTATTTCCTGATCGATCTATCAGGCTCGGGAGATTTTGGTTGTGGTGAATACAGCAAGCGGGAAGTGCTTGCCCGCATTTTTGCGTTACTCGCATTTGCATCAGCCCATAACCACGACAATGTTGGGCTGATTCTCTTTGCCGGTGAAGTTGAAGTTCATCTGAATGCCCGCAAGGGAAAAAATCATGTCATGCGGATGATCGATGAGGTGATGCGACATCGCACCCAATCCCAAGGGACTGATATTGCTCGGGTGTTGGATCATCTTAATCAAGTGAGGAGCCGTCGTTGTGTTGTGTTTTTGTTTTCGGATTTTTTGGATCACGGCTATGCCGATGCCTTGAGAGACACGGCGCACGCGCATGACCTCGTATGTGTTTCTATCAGTGACCCCCGCGAACGTGACCTCCCGGCTGGGGGGATGTTGGAGTTGCGCGATGCCGAGACCGGAGCGATGCGCACGATTGATTGTCGGGATGGTCGCTTGCGGAAAAGGTTGCAGCAAACATCCGAAACCCGCGCTCGGGCTTTGAAGAATTTATGTCATGAAGTGAATGCTGACTTGCTGTTGATTGGGACAGAAGATGACTACTTGTTTGAAATCGTTCGGTTCTTTAGGAATCGGAATAACCGGAGTGCCAATGCCTGATCGAATTAAATCTTTCAATGCTCTGATTGTCTTGCTGTTGCTGGTTTTAGCGGCCTGTCGATCCGAGCCCGCGCTCACCGAATCAAGCGGCGAGACTCAGCGTGTTTCGAGGGATGGAGCAGAGCTGATCGTGACAACCTCTGCCCGCGAGGTCAGCACTCATGAGATGCTTGAACTCACTCTGAAGTTGCGTCACGCCGCATTCTATCAGGTTCAGTTGCCCGATGTGCCAGAAAAGCTGGGCTCGTTTTTTGTCTTTGAGTATCACGATACTCCGGCTCGCCTGGATGCCGATGGCTGGGTGACAAGGAGCAGGGTTTACACCTTGGAGCCTGATCTTCCCGGTGATGGGGAGATTCCGGGATTTCGTGTGTCGGGGGAAGAGGGTGGAAATGGTGAGGGAGAGGCGTTTGAGCTGATCACACAACCCACAGCGTTGTTAGTGCGCTCCGTGCTGATCAACAAAGAAAAGAAGCTTCGGAAAATGGCTCCTGATGAGTCGGTCGCGACAGAAATCCCAGCTCCTCGATGGCCACTGGTTCTTCTCATTTCTAATGTCATTGTTGTCTGTCTTTTTGTCTTGCTTTGGCGCAAGTGGAAAAGGAAAAGGAAAAGAAAAAATCATCAGCGGGCAGGGGAGGGCTATTACAAAACTTTCACGGACCTCCACTCTGCGCCAAGCGATGAAGTTCTTCGGCATTTAGAGACTTCGGTGGTCAGGACCATGGCTTGCTATCATGGTGTTGAGTTAGGGTCGGTGGATTTCGAGGGCTTGACCTCCCAGCTTCAGTCTCGAGGGGGAGTTCCGTCCGGATGGGATAGAGCTGTCGAGCACTACAATCAACTAGTGTATTCGAGGCAAGCATTCACGGAGGCTGAGGTGACGGATCTTTACGAGGAGTTCAGCAAGATTTTAGAAATGATGCGAGCTCAGAGCTCTATTGGAGAGGAGGTGTCGTCATGACTTTTGCTGCACCCATGTGGTTTTTGTTGCTCGCTCTTCTGCCGATGTTGATGATCTATCAGCGGAAGCAGCGCCGGAAGGATGCTCTGATTTATCCATCGCTCGCGTTATTTGAGGCAAGTGGTAAAACGTGGCGGCAGCGGCTGTTGTTTATCCCACCTTTATGCCTTCATTTAGCCCTAGCCTGCCTCATCATTTGTTTGGCCCGCCCGCAAATGGAATCGACAGGAAAACGTGAGGATCGTGAGGGGATTGCCATTCAGTTACTGGTGGATGTTTCCAGTAGTATGGATATGGACATCCAGACCACAGAGGGGGCGATGACGAGGATGGAGGTGGCGAAAAAGGTGCTGGAGGAATTTGTCGCTGGTGATGGCAAGGAACTCACCGGTCGTCCCGATGATATGATCGGCGTGGTCTCCTTTGCCCGATACTCGGATAATATTTGTCCGATGACACTAGGTCACGATGCCTTGGTCTATATGATCCGTGAGCTGACGATCAATGACAGGCCGAATGAGGATGGCACGGCCTATGGCGATGCCACTGCGCTGGCGGCTGCGCAGTTAAAAGCGCAAGAGAAGTCTGAAGGCAGCATGCAGAGCAAGATCATCCTGCTGCTCACGGATGGCGAAAACAACTGTGGTGAACACATGCCTCTACAGGCTGCGTCCTTGGCTAAAGAGTGGGGGATTCGCATTTATACCATCAGTCTGCAGGATGCTGAAAAACCCCGAAAGATAAAAACCGATCAAGGGACTTTCCTCCAGCCGCAGGCACGTTCGGAATCGGATCGGGTTCTAGAGCAGATGGCGGTCTCCACAGGAGGGGTCTTCAGAACCGCTCACGATATGGATTCTCTGGCGGCGGTGTATAAAGAAATCAACGAACTCGAAAAAACAAAGGTCGAAGAGGTAGGTTTCGTGGAATACGATGAGTCCTTCACTCCGTTTGCATTGGCTGCGATACTTCTCCTTCTCCTCCGCTACATCCTAAGTGCCACCTTGCTCAGGATAGCACCGTAGGTGCTTTACTTGAAATTCTAAATTCTAAACACTAAATTCTAAACCTACACGATGCACGACAGGAAGCCGGAGACTACAAGTCTCCACTCCATATATTAACCCAAGCATGTCAACTTCGCGCATTTCGCATATTTTGCGGTAAAAATTAAATATCTCCCCATGCCTGAAATCATCTTCCATCATCCCTACATGTCGATCCTGCTCCTTTTGGTGCCGGTCTTCATCTTGGTGTTCCGTCTTCGTCTGAAAAGGCAAAGGCTGGATATGGCGTTGTTTGGTGCTGGTAGTGGAAGTTCGAGCAGAAATTCCGAGCACGTTTCTCTAGAGCCTTGGCGGTTGGCTCTTCTGGTGCTGGCCGCAGTGCTTATTATCGCCGCACTCACACGTCCGGCAATCAATCCACAACCTAAAATGATCCCGCGTGAGGGCCGGGATGTTGTCTTTCTGCTGGATGTGTCCAGAAGTATGCTCGCCGAGGACCGCTTGCCTAACAGGGTCGTTTCGGCGAAAAGTGCCATCGCCGAATGTGTGGAGTCGCTGGACGATCATCGGGTGGGGCTGGTTGTCTTCGCGGGTTCGTCATCGATCATCTGTCCGTTGACCATGGATAAAAGTTTTTTCCTCAACAGTCTTGAAAAAGCCGGGCCGGATAGCGTGGCGCATGGGGGCACCCGCATTGGTGATGCTTTGCTCAAGGTCTGCGATAAATTATTCTCCTCCACGGATCATGGCTATAAAGACATCGTGTTACTCACCGATGGCGGCGGCCAGAGCAAGGATCTAGGCGTCGCCATTGATGAGTTAAATGCAAAACAAGTGAGGTTGATCTCGATAGGTCTGGGTGATCAAAAGCAAGGGACGCGCATCCCAGCTCAAAATCCGGAAACTGAAAAATCCGATTACGTCACTTACAAAAATCAGGAAGTTTGGTCTCGGCTGGAGGGTGCGCAGTTGAGCCGGATGGTGAAGGGCTGTGATCAAGGGGCCTACCTTCCCGTGGGCACACGTCAGCTGCATTTGGGCAGCATTTACCACCGCCTCAGTGAACAAGGAGGAACCCAACAGTTAGCGGAAGAAAGTGTCATCAGCTATGATGAAATTTTTCAATGGTTCATCGCTCTGGCTCTGTTGTTGCTGTGTCTGATGGCGCTGACCCCTCACACTTGGAAGCGCGCTCTCAAATCCAAATCGACATCATCTCTGCTGCCAGTGCTGCTGTTTCTCTTGGCGATTTCCCCGCAGCTTAGTGCGACTGAAGACGCACATAGAGAATACAGAGAAGGAAATACACAGTATCGCGCTGGCAAGTTTTCCGAAGCGGCATCGAGTTATGAAGCCGCTCTTGCGCATTCCCCCTCAGCTGTTCTCATTCGGGATCTCACCTACAATCTGGGTAATGCCTATTTTAAAGGGTCGGAGGCCGCTGAAAATAGCTACGAGTCTCTATCTCTGATCAATCAAAGCATTACGATGTATCGCCGTGTGCTTTTGCAAAACAAGAACGACCAAGATGCCGCAGTGAATAATGAGTTGGCGAGGATGAAACGCCGAGATCTTGAGGCGTCGATCAAAGAAGAAGAGAAGCGTCGGCAAGAGCTTCAAACGGCATTGGATCAAATCAGAGAGAAGTTGATTCTTCTGATTGCGCAGCAGCGCTCAAACTTGCTTCAAAGAAATGAATCTGAAGATCATGCCCCCGATCAATGGGGAGAAAACGAGCAACTGATCGCTGACGGTACGGATCAGGTGACCAGCCAAGTCAACGAGTTGAACGAAAAGTTTTTCAAAGGCATTCCCAGAGATTTGACTCCTGTGGCCGGAACCAAGAAGCATCTCGCTACAGCATTTCTACATCAACGGGAGAGTATTCTTATTTTTGCCAATCAATGGCCTGAGGCTTTGGAGAAAGGTAAGGCGTCGCTGCGTTCTCTCAAAGATGCGCTCGCAGCTCTACCGCAGGAGCCTGAAGGGGATGATCAAAGCTCGGATAAAAACGATGACCGCGAAGAGGGTGATGAAAGCGAGGACTCCGAACAAGGGGAAGAGGGTGAGGAGGGCGACAGCGAATCAGATGATGGAGAGCCGGGGGAGCAAGACTCGGCGCAAGCCACCAAAATGGATCTCAAATCCATCGAACTGCCGCCACCCAACAACTCACCACAAGACGTCATCCGCATGAGCCAAGAACTTCAAGAAGCCCGCCAGTCGGACGGAGCAAAAAGAAAAGGAAAACCCGTAGAAAAAGACTGGTAGCCAGCCGGCGCTAGCGCCGGAATGGTGAATGGTCAATTTTGAATGGTGAATTCACAGCCTGATCAACCGTGGTGGCGGTTTCTAACCGCCCCGCCTTGAGCAACCCAAGAAAAACTAAATTCTAAACTCCAAAAACCAAACAAGCACGACAGTAAGATGCGGGCGAGGGCGCCCACCCTCCATACCATCAACCCAAGCTCATCTCCCAATGAACAACCTAAAAAAAATCATCCGACTCAGCATGGCCTGTCTCATCATGGCCTGTGCGGGCGTGGCTCATGCAGGTCCTAAAATGCATGTTAACATGTCCACCAAGTCCTATTTTGTAGGTGAGGAATTCACCTATGAGCTTCTCATCAGCGGAGCCGAGAAGGTGGAGATTTCAGAGCCCGAGGAGTCGGATGAATTACGGATTAAGTTTGTCGAAAGGGTCAAGATGGATCAATCGACGCCTGCCAGTATTTCCCTGCGCTACCGAATGATGCCGATGAAGCCCGGCATGATCTCTCTTCCTGTCTTCTCGGTTGAGGCTGATGGGCATGACCTGATGACCGATGAGGAAGTATTTATTGAGGCCGATCTGCCCGGTGGGTATCCAGGATTGACCTTTACCCGCAGTATCCCCAATAAAGATTTCTACGTGGGTGAACCTTTTCGTGCCGATTATGTCTGGAAGTCGCCTTTGCCTCTAGGTGGCTACCGTGCCATTCAGCTGAATCTGCCACTTTTTTATGAGTCTCAATTTAATGTCAGATCCCTGCACCACTGGATCGCTGGCGATGATAAAGCTGCTATCGGCCTGCCTGTTTCTAATACACGTCTCATTGCTCGTTATGGTCAGTTAGATGAGGGTGATGAGTTTTTTAATACCGTTTCATTTTCAAAAATTGTAATTCCTCTGAAGGCTGGTGAGCACCTCATTCGGTCGGCGACAATGCTCACTTCCTATATTGCGCCTACAGAGGCTCAGCAGCGTCAACGTGGCTGGAAAACAAACTACCCAAGCTATTTCAATAACAACTTTTTTGAGGAGATTGATGGACAATCATTTGAAAAATACTATGTGGGTTCACAAAAGCAGACCCTTCACGTGCTGCCGCTCCCTGATGCCGGTAAACCCCACGATTTTACCGGTGAGGTGGGTAAACGTAATATCACGGTCACAGCCAGCCCGACAATTGTTGCCGCAGGAGACCCGATCACTCTCACCATTGAGGTTAGTGGTTTTGCATTCCCCGAAGTCATTGAAATGCCAGCTCTCGATAAGCAGCTGGCATTCTTTCGTCAGTTCGCCATCCCTGCCAAGCACTCACGGGGCAAAATTGAAGGTGAAAAGAAAACCTTTATTCGCACCCTTCGCCCACGGGCGCAGGATGTTGCCGCCATTCCTTCGGTGCGACTCCCTTACTTTGATCCCATCACCAAGAGCTACGGCGTAGCCGAATCAGCCCCCATTCCCATTACCGTGAAAGCCGCTGAGGTAGCCACTGCATTCGATGCGGAAGTGAGCGGTTCCGAGCCGCTACGCAATCAACTTGAAAGTAACCCGGAGGGGATTAGGGCTAATTTTAAGGTGCTGGAGTCAGGCGGGGCCAAGGATTTGTCTTTATCAAAATCTCAATGGTTCCTGCTGTGTTTTGTGTTGCCGCCGCTTGGCTTTCTCCTCTTTTGGCAGCTCTCTGCTCAGCAGCGATTAATGCAGAGTGATCCTGTGCGCGCCAGGGCGAATGGAGCGATGAAGAAGTTTCAAAAGTCATTTTTACAGCTTTCAAAATCTAACCTAAGATCTGATCCTGAAGAGACTTTGAAGCGGCTGGATGATATGGTTCGAAGTTATTTTGCAGAGAAGTTAAATCTTGTCAGTCATGCCCACACCTATGAAGAACTCAAAGTGATTCTCGAACAAAGGATTGAAAGGAATGATAGGGGAGGGGGCGCTGAGCTTGAACCGTTGAAAATCATCTATGGCCGTTGTGAACAAGGGTGTTACCGGAGTCATTTCCCAAATGCCAGTGAACTCACCGAGCTAGTCAGCTCGGCCAAACAAATCATAACCACCCTGAATTCATCACTATGAAATATCCCCCCATCATTCGAACGTGGCTCTGGATGATCTGTCTGCTGAGCTCACTATCCTCAGCTGTTTGCTCCAATCTCGGAACTTCTCCAGATTTCACTGAAGGTTTCTCAGCGGCTAACCGCTTGTTTGAGCAAGCTAATGCCAAGGCGTTGGAGAATCCCGCACAAGCGCAAGATCTCTATCAGGAATCCATTTTAAAGTATCAGCTTCTCACGGAGCAAACAAAAGTTCGATCGCCAGAGCTATACACCAATCTAGGCAACGCCTACTTTTTTGCTGGAGATCATGGACGGGCGGTTTTGAGCTATCAGAGGGCATTGTCGCTTGATCCGTTGCAAAATAATGCACTTCACAACCTTCGCTACGCCAGGAGCCTTACCATCGACGAGTTGCCAATCAGTCGCACTCAGCAGGTTATAGACGCGCTGAGTTTTTGGCACCGCTGGCCTTTTGTGCTGCGATTGGGGATCTTTGTGATCGCAAATACGGTTTTATGGATTGCCCTGGCAATGTTGCTCTATCGTCGGGCCCGCTGGCATTATGGCTCGATAGCTGGAGCCGCCACCATCACCCTGATTTTCGCTCTTTCGCTAATTACGAGTGAGCAGCGGTGGGATAATGCGGTGGATGCTGTGGTGGTCGAACGTGAAGTGATCGCGCGTCAGGGCAATGGCTACATTTACGATAATGCTTTTACCTCGCCACTTCATGCTGGAACGGAATTTACCATCATCGAGCGGCGAAACGACTGGTATCACGCCCAACTTCTCGACGGATCGACCTGCTGGCTACCTGAAGAAAGCGTCGAGACGATTCGTCAATCCCCGTAAGATCAACGATCGGGAGAGGTTTGACTGCATCAATAGAGCCGAGAAAATAAATATCAAAAACCAGCTATTTAAAACTTGCCAAATATCGAAACTTCGACTAGCTTCCGCCCGCACCCAAGAGGGCCTTCCTGGAAGTCTTCAATCAAACGGGTCACACTCAGTAATGAGAAGCTTTCCTAAAGATTTTAATCGCGGGGTGGAGCAGCCAGGTAGCTCGTCAGGCTCATAACCTGAAGGTCACAGGTTCAAATCCTGTCCCCGTAACCAATCATAAAGCCCTGTATCTTAAAGAGATACAGGGCTTTCTTGCGTTGGTAGAGTAAGCGTCACCGTTCAGAGCTTCGCGCTGCATTTTCATGCGCTTTCTCTATTTTGCTTTGATTGCTGGTCGAGTAATTCCATTTGAGTTTTTTCCTGATGGGCTTTATGAATAGCCAGCCTCTCTTGGAGTTCGATTAGCTCTTTTTCGGCTTTTTCCGTTTTGGCTGCCTGTTCCATCATTGCAAATTCTCGTTTTTCCAAATCGTTCATTCTGTCCAGTTTGCCGTATTTGTAGTGGTTTTCCGTCGGTTTGGATTTTTTCCGTAAATATTCGTTTCCTTTTTTGAGGGTTCGGCGGTAAATACAAGATTTGAGACACTCCCTAATGCAAGGTATGAGTGAGGAAGAGAATTTTAAACCACAGATGGACACGGATGAACACAGATGTGATTTTCTGGAGAAGCTGCTCGATGGCGCGGAGGTGGAGTGGGTGGCACTGGGGGAGGTTGCTGAGTATTCTAAAACACGCATTAGCTTTGAAAAAGTCGATGAACAAAATTATGTAGGAGTAGACAACCTCTTGCAAAATAGGGAAGGAAAAACAACTTCGAGCCACGTTCCAACACAAGGCAATTTAACAGAATATTGTAACGGCGATATTTTAATCGGCAACATTCGCCCCTATTTAAAGAAAATATGGCATGCTAATCGAGATCTATCTTGCGAATTGTGACGTAGAAGCCTTCGATGGAAAAAATAATACAAAGCAAGAAGAGGATTATGGCTTTCGTTTGAAGTGTTTCCCCAACGAAGATCACAGTGAACACATCAATAAAATCTTGAACTCAGGTAATGGGGACATCCCATTTGAATTTTACCGGGGGGATTAGATCGAATTTTGTTTCATAGGTCGCTACCGGGCATGCCTTTACGTCAATCGTCGCCAATTCTCCGCGCTAAAATTACGAGCCTGCTTTTGGCTCATCAGCTAGGGATAATGGTCTCTATGCTTTTTGTAGGAAATGGGTTTTTTTTCGAAATTTTCGGACAGGGGTTCCTTAAGTTCGTGTCCTACAGAAGAATCTCGCTTTGCCATTTGTGGAAATTGCGCTACATATCTTCCCGCAAGCGAAATATATCATTATGGGAAAGAATTTATATCAAAAGGTCTGGGACGAACACACCGTAGGAACATTGGCGGATGGCAGGACTCAGCTCTTTATCGGCACGCATTTGATTCATGAAGTTACCAGCCCTCAGGCCTTTGGCATGTTGCGCGATCTTGGGCTTTCTGTGAAATTTCCCAATCGCACCTTCGCCACGGTGGATCACATCGTGCCCACCGATAACCAGCAGCAGCCATTTGCTGATCCGCTGGCGAATGCGATGATCGATGAGCTTCGCAAAAATGTGAAGGAGTTTGGGATCAAGTATTTCGACCTCGCATCAGGTCAGCAGGGGATCGTACATATTGTCGGGCCAGAGCAGGGGATTACCCAGCCGGGATCGACGATTGTGTGTGGCGATTCCCACACCGCGACGCATGGCGCGTTTGGTGCGATTGCTTTCGGTATCGGGACCTCTCAGGTGCGTGACGTGCTGGCATCGCAGACAGTGGCGCTGGAGAAGCTCAATGTCCGCCAGATCAACGTCGATGGCGAACTTCGCCCTGGCGTGTATGCGAAGGATGTGGCGCTGCATATCATCCGCTTGCTTGGAGCCAATGGCGGGATCGGATATGCCTATGAGTATGCTGGTAGCGTGTTTGACAACATGACGATGGAGGAACGTATGACGGTCTGCAACATGGCGATCGAAGGCGGTGCCCGCTGCGGATACGTCAATCCCGACCAGACCACATTCGATTATTTGAACGGCCGACCCTACACGCCGAAAGGCGAGGCTTGGGACGAGGCTGTGGAGCGCTGGAGATCCTACGCCTCGGACGCTGATGCCGACTATGGTGATGTGGTGAATATCAAGGCGGAGGACATTGAACCCACGGTGACTTGGGGGATTTCACCCGATCATGGCATCTCCATTTCCGAAACGATTCCTGACCCTGCGAATGCGAAAGACGAGGTGGCGAAGTCCATTATTGTTGAGGCTTTAGAATACATGAAGTTGCCCGCAGGCTCACCGATCAAGGGAGTGCATGTGGATGTTGCCTTCATCGGATCCTGCACCAATGGTCGTCTATCTGACTTCCGCGAGGTGGCTCAATTTCTCAAAGGGCACAAGGTGGCGGACGGGGTGAAAGCGATTGCCGTTCCCGGCTCACAGATCACTGATGTGCTTTGTAAGAAGGAGGGGATTGATCAGGTCTTTATCGATGCTGGATTTGAGTGGCGCGCCGCAGGATGCTCAATGTGTCTGGCGATGAACCCGGACAAATTGGTCGGAGACCAGCTTTGTGCATCGTCGTCGAACCGGAACTTTAAAGGGCGCCAAGGAAGCACCACAGGGCGCACTGTTCTGATGAGCCCCCTCATGGTAGCCGCTGCTGCGGTGAAAGGCGAGATCGCCGATGCCCGTGAGGTTTTTGAAGTGGCGTAGAAGGTTTAAACGTGAGCCGTAACCCGTGTAAAATAAATAGACTGAGTTACTCACCCTACAAATTTAAGTTATATGAAATCCATACCTATTTTTGCCACCATTCTTTTTCTTGTCGGTCTCGTGACGTTGCAGGCGAAAGACGCCCTAGCACCTGACCTTTCTCAAATCAAACATCCAGTAAAGCCACTTCTGTGGAAAATCGAGGGCAAGGGTATGAAGAAACCGAGTTACCTTTTTGGAACGATTCATCTGTCTGATGAGCGCGTGGCTACCCTGCACCCACAAGCACAAAAAGCCTTTGATCAAGCTGATGTATTTTTTGCTGAAGTTGATTTGTCGCCGGAAAAACAGGTGACGGCCACAACGTATTTGATGAGGAAGGGTGACGAGTCGCTTTCTGAAATTGTTGGCGAAAAGGTTGTGGCTGCACTCGATCGTGAGCTCAAAGCGATCAATCCACAGTTGTCCTCGAAAGTGTTTGAGCCGATGAATATATGGGCCATTGGAGCGGCTCTTCCATTACTGGAAGATCAGCTGCAGGGGAAAAAACCTCTCGATATGCAGTTGTGGGAAAAAGCCACTCAAGCGGGTAAAAAAACCGGTGCTTTGGAAACTTACAAAAAGCAGTTTGGGAGTTTGGATAAGCTTACCCTCAAAGATCAGATTGAGCTGCTCGATGTAACCTTGCAGGTGATGAAGAAATCAAGAGAGTTAGGTGTTCCTTCCTATCGTGATTTGCTGAATGCGTATTTGCTTGGGGATCTACAAATAATAGACGCCGCCATGAAGGCAGATTCGACGGTGGGGATTGAGATTGATAAGGCAATGAATGCTAGATTTCGTAAGCTTTTGCTTGATGGTCGTAATCCAGGTATGGCCCAGAGCATTCTTCAAGCGATCTCCATGCCAGATGCTGGTTCTTGTTTTTTCGCTGCTGGTGCTGGCCATTATGTGGGCAAAAATAACATCACAGAGCTCGTCAAGGCCGCTGGCTATCAAGTGACTCTCGTGCAGTAGTCTCTCGCTTCTTCTTTCTTACCTCTTACTTCTCAAAAAAAATGTCCATTCCATCCATTACCCAAGTTTCCGGCACCGCAGTTTTTGTCCCAGGTGCTGATATCGATACCGACCGCATCATCCCAGCACGTTTTCTTAAATGTGTTACTTTTGACGACCTTGCCGAAGGCATGTTTTATGATGTCCGATTCGATAGCGAAGGGAACTCACTGAATCACTCACTTGACGATTCTCGCTTTGCTGGTGCTTCGATCATGCTTGCTGGTCCGAACTTTGGCTGTGGCTCATCGCGTGAGCACGCACCGCAGTCGATCTATCGTTGTGGGTATAGGGCGATTATTGCCGAGAGTTTTGCCGAGATTTTCTTTGGTAACTCAACGGGGATCGGGATGCCCTGTGTTTGTGCATCGAAGGGGGATATAGAAACTCTCACGGCAGCTGTGGAAGAGAATCCCGCGTTGGATGTGGCCATCGACCTTAATGCAATGGCGGTGACATATGGTGAAGCCTCGATTGCGATTACGATGCCTGAGTCCGCTCGTGAAGCGCTGTTGACCGCACGCTGGGACCCCATTCAGGAATTGCTTAATCACAGCGATGCCATTGAAGCGAAGGCCGAGGCCCTGCCGTATGTGTAGGGCGCAAAGGCGGCTTGCAACTTGAAGTGATTTCAATCGGGGTTGCCGGACGAATACGCTCGTCTTGAATTTTACCATCAGCCAAAGCTGTTCCACTTGTGATGGTGCTCCCCAAGATGACTGCGACGACTAGCGTCAGTGGGCCACTCGGGTTTCTCTTGTGATTGTTGCTGAGTCGTTTCATAGGCCGTCACCATTATTCTCATGGTGTGGGTGCGTCAAATTAAAAAGCGTCAAATTTAATGATTAGGCATTAAAAGTCCCGCTTTTTGTTTTTGCTTAATACCCCAACCACGGCCCGAGCCATTTCTCGGCTTTGTCTAATGTCCAGCCTTTGCGCTGGGCGTAGTCTTCGACCTGATCTTTTTGCAGGTCGCTGAGGGCGAAGTATTTGCTGTCGGGGTGGGAGAACATGAGTCCGGAGACGGCTGAACCAGGGTGCATGGCACAGGACTCGGTGAGGGTGACGCCTGTTTCTTCCTCGACCTTGAGAAGTTTGAAGAGTGCTTCTTTCTCGGTGTGGTCTGGTTGGGATGGGTAGCCGGGTGCGGGGCGGATTCCTCGGTAGATTTCTTTGATGAGCTCGTTGTTGTTGAACTCATTAGGGCGTTCGTATCCCCATGCAACGCGGGCGCGGTGGTGGAGGAGTTCGGCAAAGGCTTCGGCGAGTCGGTCCGCAATGGCTTGCACCATGATGGCTGTGTCCACTTCATGTTTTTCACGAAGTGATGCCGCCCATTCGTCCGCACCGTGGATGCCTACGACGAAGGCTCCGAGGTGGTCCGTGGCGCGACCGTCTCGGTCGCTCTGACCCCCAAGGCGAAGCCCAGACTTTTCCGCATCTTGTGAGCACGCTGCCGTATCCAAAACACAAAGCCCAGACTTCCACTCGGTGGCATGCTTCATGATGTAATCACGCTGATGGATGAAATCGTTTTCATCGCGGATGATGTGATCATAGAATTCTTTTTGCCAAAGTGGCCCCTCACGATTCAGGGCTTTGTTAATTTCATGGGCTGTAAATGATTTCCACGAGTGGAGAATCTCAGAGATGCTATGTTCATCTAGCGGTTTTAAAATGGCGTGGACATGGTTTCCCGCGATGGTGTAGGCGTAGAGTTCATACCTCTTTGTCGCGAAGTGGAGGAGTGCGGTTTTGAGTATTTCTGCCGCTTCTGGGTTGTTTAAGGTGCATTCTCCGTAGCCTTGTTCAAGGGCTTCTTCGAGGTGCTTGTTATAACAGTTGAAGATGTTGTGCGTGGCGTCATTGGCGATGGAGGTGTTTCCTTCGGCTTTGGCTTTAGCGCGTAGGGTGCTCCAGTGTGCCTTTTCTTCCGCATAGGAATCGAGGGCTGACTGGGGGAGTGAGTCGGCAAGCCGGAAGGTGACTGCGTAGGTGGCGGAGTCCTGGTGCCAGTGAGGGAGATTAGAATCTTCAAATTTGTGGATTTTTTTGTGGTCTTGGAGGAAGGTGACTTTTGGGGTTTTGGAGGTGGTTGATTTGGTTGAGATTGCTTGGGTTGAGGGGGCTTGGGTTGAGGGGAGGGTAGATGAGTGGGCTTGGGTTGAGGGGGAGGGAGCGGCTTCGCCGGAGGGGTTTTGAGCGACCGAGACGGTCGCGCCACGTAGAAAATCGCTGAGGGCGTAGTTGGGCTTGCTGCTGGTTTTTTTGAGCTGCTGCCTGAGCGTGTGGAAGGTGGTGTTGTGCTCGGGGAGGATGATGTCATCTCCGTCAGCGTAGGCGGGGAAAAATCCGTAGATGCCGTTGGCGGTGAAGCGTTTGTTGGTGATGATGTCATCGAGTAGCTCGAGGGCTTCAGCATGAAGTTTTTTGGCAACCTTGGCTGCTTCCTTGTTTTTGGTTTTGAGTTCTTTGGTCTCTCTGTCCCAGACGCCGCGAAGTTCCCAGGCGTGGAAGAAGGGTGTCCAGTCGATATACTCGGCGAGTTCGCGCAAGGATTGGTTTTTAATGGTGCGCGTGCCAGTGAATTCTGGCTGGGCGGGGTGGTAGCTTTCTTCGTCGAAGGTGAATTTGTTAGCACGGGCGTCCACCAAACTAATGGTAGGTTTGTCTTTTTTGTTGAAGCTGGCTCGGAGTTTTTCGTGGCGTGCGTTGTTCTCGGCGATGAATTTTTCACGGTTTTCTTTGCTGAGCAGAGAGGTGGTGGTGGGCACGGATCGGGAGGCGTCTAACACATGGATAATGGGGCCGGAGTAGTGGGGGGCAATCTTCACCGCGGTGTGGGCCGGGCTGGTGGTGGCGCCACCGAGAATGATGGGAGTTTTCAGCCCCTTACGTTCCATTTCCTTGGCGATGTTGACCATTTCATCCAGCGATGGGGTGATGAGTCCTGAGAGTCCAATGATGTCGGCATGTCTTTCTGCGGCGACTTCGAGAATTTTCTCGGTGGGAACCATAACGCCGAGATCGATGACTTCGAATCCATTACAAGCGAGCACCACACCGACGATATTTTTACCGATGTCGTGCACGTCACCTTTCACCGTCGCCATCACGATACGGCCTGCGCTCATGGATTTTTCCGCGATGTTGCGTGCTGATTCTTCGCTGAGGCTCGGGTCTTCTGCTGTGAGGGTTTTGATCTGGGATAGAATCTCTTCCTCTTTGTCCTCCAGCATGAAGGGGTCAAGATAAGCGACGGATTTTTTCATCACGCGGGCGGATTTGACCACCTGTGGAAGAAACATTTTACCCTCACCAAAGAGGTCGCCGACCACGCCCATGCCGTCCATCAATGGGCCTTCGATGACTTTGAGGGGAATTTTGTATTTCTGGCGAGCTTCTTCGGTGTCCTCCACTATAAAGGCATCGATCCCTTTGAGGAGCGCGTATTCTAGGCGTTTCTCGACCGATTCCTTACGCCATTCGATGTCTTGTTTCTGGCTATCGGCTTTTTTGACGCCACGGAATTGTTCTGCGAAATCGAGCAATCGCTCGGTGGCATCGGGGTCACGGTTGAGCAGGACATCTTCGACGTGTTGAAGCATGTCGGGTTTGATTTCATCATAGACCTCGAGCATGCCAGCGTTGACGATCCCCATGTCCATACCAGCTTTTCCGGCGTGATAGAGAAAGGCTGAGTGCATCGCTTCGCGCACCGGGTTGTTGCCTCGGAAAGCAAATGAGACGTTAGAGACGCCGCCTGAAACTTTAGCGCCGGGTAGATTTTCTTTAATCCATTTTGTGGCGTCGAAGAAGTCGACCGCGTAGTTGTTATGTTCATCGATGCCAGTTCCTACGGTAAGGATGGCGGGGTCGAAGATGATGTCCTGCGGGTTGAAGTCACATTCATCCACGAGGATGCGGTAGGCGCGTTCGCAGATGCGGATTTTGTCTTCGTAGGTGGCGGCTTGGCCTTGTTCATCAAAGGCCATGACCACGACGGCGGCGCCAAACTTCATGATGGTGCGGGCGTGTTCGCGGAAGACGTCTTCGCCTTCTTTGAGGGAAATCGAGTTGACAATGCCTTTGCCTTGCATGCATTTGAGTCCGGCTAACAAGACTTCCCATTTTGATGAATCCACCGTGATGGGCACCTTGGTGATATCGGGTTCCGACTGCACGAGGTTGAGGTAGCGTGTCATCATGGCTTCGCCATCGATGAGACCGTCGTCAAAACAAATATCGATGACGGGTGCTCCATTCTCCACCTGCTGTCGGGCGACGGAGAGGGCTTTTTCCAGATTTTCTTCCTGGATGAGTCGGCGGAAGAGGGGGGAGCCTGCGACATTGGTGCGCTCACCGATCATGAGGAAATTTTTATCGGCTGTGTGGTTGTAGGGTTCCGTTCCGGAGAGGCGGAGAAGTTGGGGGAGGATAGGGCGTTTGCGTGGTGTGACGCCTCGGACACCGCGGGCGATGGCGGCGATGTGCTCGGGTGTGTTGCCGCAGCAGCCACCGGCGAGGTTGATGAAGCCGGATTCGGCGAAGTCGCGGAGGTGAGCGAACATGTCATCGGGCAGCATCGGGAAGCCTGTTTCTGAGAGGGCATCGGGCATGCCGGCATTTGGGTAGCAGGAGACAAAGCTCTCTGAGACACGGCTGAGTTCTGAGATGAAGGGTCGCATTTCATCGGGGCCGAGTGAGCAGTTGAGTCCGATGGCGAGTGGCTTCACATGCGCCACGGCATTCCAAAGTGCCTCTGCTTTTTGAGCGGAAATCATCGTTTCTCCACCACGACCAACCGCAGCGGAGATGATGATGGGTAATTTAAATCCATCTTCTTCAAACACGTCCTGACAGGCGACGAGTGCGGCTTTGGAGTTCAGGGCGTCGAAGATGGTTTCCACCATGAGAATATCTACTCCACCTGCGACAAGTGCGCGAATCTGGCGTTTGTAGTCTTCGTAAACCTGATCAAAGGTGACGACGCGGAAACCTGGATCATCGGGATCCACGGCGGCATTGTTGAGTCCCACAGTCATGGGGCCAATGGCTCCGGCGACGTAGCGCTGGATGCCGGTCTCCTCGGTCATCTCATCGCAGGCCTGACGGGCGAGTTGGGCGGATTCGAAGTTGATCCGCCATGCGAGATCTTTGAGAAAGGAGTCATCGAGCACTTTTTGGTAGAACTCCGGGTCTTTGCGTCCTTTGCCTGACTCGCGCGGATCTTCGATGAAAAACTCAGATTGGGCAATCGATGTGCCGGAAAAGGAATTGGTTTCGATGATGTCAGATCCGGCTTTGAGGAAGCGTTTATGGATGTCGAGAATGACGTCAGGCCGTGTGAGCGATAGGATGTCGCCATTGTTGAGCAAGTCTTTCGGCGCATCCTTAAATTCTTCACCACGCGCATCTTTTTCCTCCAACTGATACCCACGAATCGTTGTTCCCATGGCTCCGTCGAGCATGAGAATTCGTTGTTGGAGGGATTCGGTGAGTTCGGAGGTGCAGTCTGGTCGAGGTGAATGGCTGGTTGGCATGGAGAAAGGACGGAGTGTGGTTCGAGCGAAATCTAGTGGGGATTTGTGAAAAACCAAGAACAAATCTACATATCTTGATTTGTTGATGGGATCATTATTCTTAAACGCAGGGCTCCTGCATTAAGGGGATTGGTTCAGATTTTTTGACAGGATTAACAAGATTAACAAGATTTGAAGAGTCCTGCGGACTCTGGAACGAAGCTTTGTTTGAAATATTCCTGTAAATCTTGTAAATCCTGTCTGAAATAAAAAGAAATAAAGATGAAATCTCCCTAATGTATTTGCCCTGTTCTTAAACGTGTGTTTTAGTTCTTGTGTATGATGATGTCTTGGTATAAGTGTCGCGACTGGTGTATGGCGTGAGGTGATTGTGGACAACACGGGATTTGTGATCACATCAGTGAATGCACCAGTAGTCATTCCCGAGCCAAGTTCCGGAGTGCTTGGTGTGATTGGGTTAGGGTTATTTGCTCGACGCCGGCGAAATTAGTTTTTTACGCTCCCTATTTGAAGCTAACGGATTTACGCCATGCCGGCGTCTTCGAGACGTTGCTCCATCTCGGCTTGTTGCAGGGCGGCGGTCATTTCGAAGAGGTCGCCGTCGAAAATGCCATCCATGTTGTGGGTGGTGAAGCCGATGCGGTGGTCGGTGATGCGGCTTTGAGGGAAGTTGTAGGTGCGAATTTTTTCGGAACGATCACCGGAGCCGATGAGGGAGCGGCGCTGGGCGGAGTATTCTTCGTCCTGTTCGCGTTTTTTGATTTCGAAAATCTTGGCGCGGAGAATGGCGAGGGCTTTCTCTTTGTTCTGAGTCTGGGATCGGCCGTCTTGAGATTTGACCTGGATGCCAGTGGGAAGGTGGGTGATCTGGACGGCGGAGTCGGTGGTGTTGACGTGCTGACCTCCTGGGCCGCCGGATCGGGTGGCTTGGATGTGGAGGTCTTCGGTTTTGAACTGGACGTCGACTTCCTCGGCCTCTGGCATCACAGCGACGGTGACGGTGGATGTGTGGATGCGGCCTTGAGTTTCGGTGGCTGGCACGCGCTGGACGCGGTGGACACCGGACTCGTATTTGAGGAAGCGGAATACTTCTTCGCCTGTGACTTTGAGCACGACCTTGGAAAACCCTCCGGCTTCGGAGGGTGTGGAGTCGAGGTGTTCGTATTTCCAGCCACGTTGCTCGGTGTAGCGCTGATACATGCGCATGACTTCGCCTGCAAAGATGGCAGCTTCGTCGCCACCCGCACCAGAGCGGATTTCCACCAAGGCATCGCGGTCTTCGGATTCATCTCGGGGAAGAAGGGCGTATTGCACATCCTGGGAGAGCTTTTCGATGGTGGCTTCGAGGTCCGGGATTTCCATTTCGGCCATTTCCGCCATTTCGGGATCGTCTTCTTTGGCGAGTTCGCGGTTTTCTGCGAGGTTGGTTTTTGCGGACTCCAGAGTGTCCCACATTTCCAGTAGCTCTTTGAGTCGGCGATGCTCGCGCATGGTTTCGGTGGCTTTTCTCTGGTCGGAAAAAAGGTTAGGGTCGGCGATGAGTTCTTCGACTTCAGCGAAGCGTTCGCTGCGTTTAGTAATGAGTGATGAATAATCCATTTGAATGGTGAATGGTGTTGTTATTGATGGGGCAGGCGATCATGCCAGTATCCGGGCTTCCGCCTATTGGCAGCAATGGCTATGACGACAAAAGATCCTTCGCGGATAACATAGGCGATATAGTAAGGGAATATAGGGCAATTGACGCGTCGCTAACCGGTAGGTCTTTCTCGCCATAGGTAGGGGGCTGAGGCTGCTGTATTGAGCGTTGATGCTATTTCATCTCTCAATCGTTTTCCGAGACCTTTTTCCTTGTTTTCGTAATAATCTACAGCTTCGAATAAATCCTCTTTGGCTTCAGAGGTTAGGTCAACGGTCATCATGCTAATTTTCTGTCGAGTTCACGAAACACCTCAGAGGCTGAAGTTCGTTGTGTTAGTCCGTTGTCTAATAAATCAATTCTTCTTACAATTTCATCATCCCAGAAAGTTTGAACATCTTGTTCGCCTGATGGCTCGGACTCTTTGAGCACACGATGAAGCAAAGCAACCCTTTGATCTTCGGGGAGCTGTAGGACTTTGCGTTCTAATTCAGTGATGGTGCTCATGAGGAAAGTGTAGCTCAAAAAGGTATTCTCACCAGTTTTTTATTGTTTCTGCTGGTTGATCAGATGTGAATTTCAAACTCAACATTCAAAATTCACCATTCCGCCGAAGGCGGCTACGCTCCTCTCATGAGGGAGATTTGGGCGAGGGAGATGAGTTTGGATTGGATTTCCTCGGCGGTGGCGACTTTGAGCTGGGAGGCGGTCATGGCCTTATCGACAGTGAATTTTCCAGAGCGGGTGCGGCGCAGGGCGGAGAGGTGGGCTCCGCATCCTAGATCCTGACCAATGTCGTGAGCGTAGGTGCGGACGTAGAAGCCTTTGGAGCAGTTGACGGTGAAGTCGACCTCGGGGAGGGCGATGCGGTGGATGGTGTAGTCGGTGACATAAATCGAGCGAGGTTTCCGTTCGACGACGATCCCTTTGCGAGCGAGTTTATAGAGCGGGACTCCATTCCTTTTGATGGCCGAGACCATCGGCGGAATTTGCTCGAAGGGGCCGGTGTATTTTTTAAAGGCGTCGTTGATTTGCTCGTCGGTGAAGTCGGGGACTTCTTTAGTTTCTTCGATATCGCTTTCCTTATCCTGAGACGAGGTGGTGATGCCGAGGGTGAGGGTTCCTTGGTATTCCTTGTCTTCTGACATGAGAAGATCCTGGATCTTGGTGGCTTTGCCGATGACAAGCATGAGGAGTCCTGTCGCCATGGGGTCGAGGGTGCCACAGTGGCCTATCTTTTTGAATTGGAGTTGCCGACGGCAGATCGCGACGGCGTCGTGCGATGTCATATCGGGCTCTTTATCGACGAGGAGGACGCCACAGGGAGCATCAAGGGCTGGGTTAGGTTGCATGGGAATGTTAGAATGTTTGTTTGAGCGCGTTGCTGATGGCTGTGAGGACTTTGGTGCGGGACTCTGATAGGGGGGCTGGCATGCGGATTCCGGCTGCGCGGGCGTGGCCACCGCCGCCGAAGAGTTGAGCGAGTTCGCTGCAGTTGACGCTGTCGTCTTTGGCGCGCAGG
>Ga0256845_1000910_pt1 | contig 25345 bp, 18 predicted proteins | sample RiftiametaG_FD_189101 | JGI IMG/M metagenome (GOLD analysis project Ga0256845, IMG submission 189101) | Tube worm associated microbial communities from hydrothermal vent at the East Pacific Rise, Pacific Ocean - Riftia | ecosystem: Host-associated > Annelida > Integument > Unclassified ... | reverse complement strand
AGTCCGTACGAAGCAGCGGCGGGTTGAACTGCATCATTCAGACCAACTGAGTCCGTACGAAGCAGCGGCGGGTTGAACTGCATCATTCAGACCAACTGAGTCCGTACGAAGCAGCGGCGGATTGAACTGCATCATTCAGACCAACTGAGTCCGTACGAAGCAGCGGCGGATTGAACTGCATCATTCAGACCAACTGAGTCCGTACGAAGCAGCGGCAGATTGAAAGCCCGACAGCGTGTACTGCGCTGTCGGGTTTCCTAATTGATGCTTGGCAGCCCCGTGGTGCAATCTCGCGCGAGCCGGCGCGATCGGTTTTGCCACGGTCTGCAAGGAGCGTTTGTGATCCCTGCTGGTCGACGTTGGTGCATGCAAGTGGCACCGAGCGGCCGGCTTGCTCAAAGCTCAGATGATCGAATGATCAAATGATCGATCCACGATCTCTGGGGTACGAGCACTTAGCGAGAAGGAATCCACGGTCGCCGGACATGGATGCAGCGCGGGTGCGGGCTTCACTCGGGCCTGAGTTGGGCACCCCGATTCCGGCTGCTATGCTCTGAACTTAGTTTGTGTCTCGGCCTCCCGCGGGCTCAAAACCGTCCAAATCTGCCTCGCACATGTCCGGTCCATCCAGCTACAAGGTCCTCCGCGTCGCGGTCATCGTTGATGGCGAGTCCTGCGAGGAGTTGCACCAGACCGAGCCGGGCGACATCGTCATCGGGCGGGCTGGAGAGACTGGGCTCGGGGTCGGGCCGAGTACGGCCCTCGAATATGGGGCGGCGGCAGATGGCAGCAAGAAGGTCCGCAACGCCGCGCTCGCCCTGATCATGTTCGGGCTCCTGCTGGTGTTGAGCGCGGGCGGCCTGTTTGTCCGTGACGTCCAACAGCACATCACTGAAAACGCTGTTCTAGAGGCCAAACCCGAGGCCGAGGACGCCGGGGAGAACACCACCGACTACTCGAGCACGATCGCCCTGGGTGTGGCGCTCCTCGGGGTCGTGCCCTGTGTGACGGGTCTGACCATGCTCCGAGGCCGCCGCCGACGGCGGAAACGTGTGCTCCGGGTCTACGACGGCCACGCCAGGAAGAAGAACTACCGCCAGCGCGCACCGGTCTGGCTTGGGTTGGGTCTGCTGATGACCCTCGGTGGGGGCGGCCTGTTTGCCTACGAGGTCGCACGACACTCGCAGCCGTCTTCCTCTGAAGAGGCGGCGGCCGAGTCCAGCGGACGCGGGGACATGAGCGTCTACAAGACCGGCGAGCGAGAGGGCTCGGGAGGTCTGGGCCTGGCGCTGAGCTTGCTCGGTTTGGTCCCGCTCGTGGCCGGTGTCATGGGCATGCAGGAGGTCGCGCCCAGGCCCCCCAAGCGCGAGCCCAAAGGCAGCGAGGCACCCCGCAACCACACCCTCTTCGAGTGGGTTGGTGGCGAGGCTGCCTACTACATCAATGTCCCGGCCGGGGCCCGCGGCAAGCTCGCGCTCGGGAAAAACAAGGCCAGCATCAAGGCCCTGCGCAAGCGCTTCTCCCAACCGGACGGAAACTTACGGGTCAAACTCGGGAGCCAGGCCAAGGGCAAACTGCTGATCGGCCACACGCGGATCATCTTTCGAACCACGAAGCCCGCGCGCGTGACCCCGCTCGCCGTGTTCCCGCAGGGCCTGACCGATCCGCTCACGCACCTGCGTATGTCGGGTCTGGACCTGGCGTCGCTCGGCGCCGTGGTGATGATGGCGCTGCTCATGTGGACGTGGTTCTGGAACTTCGCCGACAAGACGCCTGGTCCACCCCCCGAGCGCTTTGTGAACGTGATGGGCACTGCCTCCTTCTACGAGGACGAGGAGGAGCCTCCGCCCGAGGAAGAATCGGAAGAGGACACGCTCGAGCAAGAGGACAAAGACGAGAAAAAGGAGCAGGACAAAGAGATCGAGAAAAAGCTCGTCAAGCCTGAGAACGTCTCGCAAAAGGCCTTCGAGGAGGCGCGAGGTGTGGGCGTAGCGCGGGTGCTCGGAACCTACGGTGGCGTGGGTGAGGGCACGGTCCTCGATGTGATCGAGTCGACCGAGAACAATCTCGGCAGTCTCTTTGCTCAGGGCATGACCTCGACCGACGAGTACCGGGGCGGGGCGATCGGTGACTTCGTCGCTGGCGGCGGTGGCATCGATGCCACCGGCACGGTCGCATCGAACGAGGCCCTGGCGACCGGCGACGGTCCGGCCGAGGTCGGGAAGACCGCCAAGAAGGAGCGCAAGGTCAAAGGTAAGGCCAAGAGCCAGACCGGCGATGTGTTTGGTGACGTGGACAAAAAAGCGGTGTCGGCCACGATTCGACGCCGCATGCCAGGCCTCCAAGCTTGCTATGAAAAGGCGCTGGGCGTGAATCCGGGGCTCAAGGGCAAGATGAGCTACACGATCACGATCAATCCCCAAGGACGGGTGACGAAGGTCGATATCGAGGCAGATACGATCGACAACAGCGCCGTTCGAACGTGCACGACCGCCAAGATCAAAGGTTGGCGGTTCTTCGCAGAGGGCGCGAAAGATTCGTCCGAAGTCAGTTTCTCTGTCAGCTTTACGGGTGCCTGAACAGGTTTGAACAGGTTTGAACAGGTTTGAACAGGTGTTTGAACAGGTACTCAGGCGCAGGGACCGCGAGGTCCTTGATAAGGGCCCCTGCCCCGGGCAAGCTCAACTGTGACACCGGACGAGATTCTGCAAAGGATCTCGGTCCAGCGGCCATCGACCCTCGGAGGACTCATGCGTGATCCAAAAAGCCCCCGCTCGCTTCGCCCTAGCACCACCTTGGTGGTTGGAGCATCGCTGGCCCTGTTTGCCGGATTGGGTCTCGCGCGCACCGTCTGGGGCGCGCCGCCGACCGAGGACGAGGTCGTCGCACCTGGTACCGAGGAGCTCGGCACCGAACAGCCCGATGCCAAACCATCCGGCACCGAGTTGGCCGCCCTCACCGGTGAGGACCCCACGGCGACCGCCGACCCAGGTGGGCTGGAGTCCGACCTGACCGGGGGAACCGAGCTCGAGGAGCCGGAACCCGCGCCCGCGCCGACGCCCGCGGCCGGTGAATTTCGCACCCAGATGGAGTCGGGTATGGCTGAGCTCGGTGGCCTCGCCGTCGATGCCCGAGCCGACGAAGATCTGGTGCGCGCGACCTGTGTGCTCGACAAGCAAGACCGGGCCAACGACGTGATGGACCTCGGAACCAGCGAGATGCTGGTCATCCGCGACCCCAATACGAGTGATCAGGCCCGAGGCTTTGCGACCGAGAAGCTCGAGGCTGCCGCAGGCCGCATCGAGGCTCTCGTCAAAGAGGCCGAGGGGTGCTCGGGGCGCGAGGGCCCCGAGGAGGAGGTCGATATCACTCGCAACGACTCCGAGGAGCCGCGCACGGTCCCGCTGTGGGATCCGACCGCAGGCCTTGGAGACAACCCTGTCCCACCCCCCGTCGACGGCGGTTGGCCGCCGGCGGCGAGCCCCATCGAGTGAGCGCGGTACCCGGGTGCGCTGCGCCACGCGCTGCCCTGTCCCTTCGCCGAGGCTAGGCTAGGCTCCTTCGGACCACGACTAGGCTCCGGACCACGACTCCGTCCCCGCCTCGCATTTGCACTCGCCTCTCTCTGGGGGCGTGAATCGAGATCTTGCACCCGACCCCCGTCATCGCTGCTCTGCCACCTGTGGGTGGCCCGCGCCCAACTCGTGTTGGGCGTTCTCAGCTGGGCTCGGCTGGGCTCGGGGGCAGGTCGCGGGTATCGGTGGGTTCACGGTGCCTGCTCGGTCTGCTCGCTCTGCTCGGATTTGTAGTCGCCCTGGCCCTGCCCGCGCGCGCGCAGGCGGGAGCGCCGTCGGGATCCGTGGGCAACCCGGCGACTCAAGTGCCCCGGGTCGCGGACGGCCCCGGTCGCAAGGTTGGAAAAAACTCGACCTTCCACGGGGGGGCCGCGCTGTCGATCGGCTTCGACTCCAACGTGTTCTCGGAGTCTCGGGGTGCGTCACCCAAGCGGGCGGCCTACGCCCTGCCCTCGGCTTGGCTGACGATCGGAAACCGAGCGCTGCGCAACGGGGTGCTCGATTCACCGGCCAAGGCCAGCGGTCGCAAGCTCGACTACCACCTCGGAGTGTTGACGGGTTGGCGGCTCTACATGAGCGGTCAACCCACGGTCTGGCAGGCCAGCAAATTCAACATCGGTGTGAATCTGCGGACCATGTTCGCCCCCGGCCGGCGTTTCTCCTTTGGGATCGAGGAAGATCTCTATCGCCTCGGTGAACCCTCCAACTTCGAGGCCGCGCGGGCCTTCAATTTCAACCGCATCGATCACTCGGGGGCGCTGCGGTTCATCATTCGGCCTTCAGGCGGGCGTTTCTCCTTCAACGTAGCGGCCCGCAACCAGCTGCTCTCGTTTCAGAACACCGAGTTCATCCGTTCGAACAGGATGGTCATCGGCGCCGAGACCGAGACCAAGTACCGGTTTCGAGATCGCAGCGCGTTCGCTATTCGCTACGACTACCACTACAGCTACTACTTCTGTTGCACGGACACGGGCACGGGTCGCAACGAGGACTCGCACGCGCATCGCCTGCTGGGTGGTTTTGTCGGCCAACTCGGCAAGAAGGTCGCGCTCGACGTGTTCGGGGGCTGGGGTTGGGGTCTGTACAAGCAGGATTCCAACGGCCCCAGCCACCGCAAGTTCATCGGCTATGCGGCCCTAGGCTGGTTCCCGACCGCACGCACACAGATCGGTCTGCGCGTCGGTCGGGAGTTTCACGACTCCCTGTGGGGCAACTACTACTCGGACACGGGGGGCTCGATCGCGGCCAGCCACGTATTCGGGTGGGACATGCGCCTCGACGCGGGATTTGGGGTCTACCGCCGCCGCTACGCAGGCCTGCCGATCCCCGGTCAAGATACGCAGGACATCGTCGCCTACGAAAATGCCCCGGGTTTTGTCCGCAGTGACACGCTGCTGAGCCTCAACCTCCAGCTCGAGCAGCCCTTCGGCAAGTACTTCGTGCTCGGGGGACGCTACGCCCTCGGAGCCGACATGACGGACTTTCGGGTGACCTATGAAAACGGCTTCGAGCAGTCGGGTCGTTTCACACGTCACTTGCTGATGCTGTTCGTGGCGGTGAGGTACTGAAGTGGTGCGCGCGAAGTTCGAGCGGTGCGCGAAGTTCGAGTGGTGCGCGAAACTCGGATGGCTCGGAGCCATGGCTATGGTCATGGTCATGGTCGGGGCCTGTTTCGAGCCTGACCACAGCCTGATCCCCCCGGCTCAGCCGGTCGAGGTGACCTCAGGCCTGAACTCCGGGGACAGTTTCGAGGTCCGGGTATTCGACGAGCCCGAGATCGGCGGCGGGTTTCAGATCCAGGAGGACGGGACCATCGACTTCCCACTGATCGGTCGGATCACGGTGGCGGGCAAGACCCAGGGCGAACTGGCGATGGCGCTCGAGGCGGCGCTCGCCGACGGTTACCTGCGGGAGCCCCAGGTGACCGTCATCCTGACCGCGCGCGAGAACCTCGAGGTCAGCGTATTGGGCGAGGTCGAGAAGCCGGGGACCTTCCCCTACGTCGAGGCCCTGACCCTGGTCCAGGCGATCTCCGATGCGGGTGGCCTGACCCAGATCGCCCACAAGCGGCGGATTCGCCTGACCCGAAAGACGGACTTGGGTCCCGTGACCTACGAAGTCTCGGTCAAGGCGATCACCGAGGGCCGGGAGCCCGACTTGCTGCTCCAGCCCGGCGACATCTTGTTTGTGCCCGAGAGCCCGATTTAGCAGCCCGTTGCGAGCGGGGGCCGAACTCGCGTCGATGGCGGGGTCGAATTGGTCAAGTTATTCGAGCTCTTCGCGAGGTCGGATACACTGGTCCTGCATGGGTGAACCGACCATCGTGTTGGGCATCGACCTCGGCACGACCAACTCGGCCTGCGCGGTCGTTCAAGACGGTCGTGCCTCGGTCGTGAGACGTGGCGAAGACAGGATCGTGCCCTCGGTGGTGGCGGCCCTCTCCAACGGTACGTTTGCGGTCGGCCAAGAGGCGAAACGGCAGCGCTCCATCGATCCGACCCAGGTGATCTACAGCGCCAAACGTCTGATCGGTCGGCGCTTCTCGTCGCCCGAGGTCCAGAGGATGCAGCGCTCGGTGCCCTACCGGATCGTGGAGGGGGAGAACGAGGCCGTGATGCTGGAGATCGGAGGCCGGCGGATGAGCGTCGTCGAGCTGTCCTCCCAGATCCTCCGCTACCTCCGCGACATGGCCGAGGAGGCCCTGGGCCGGCGCGTGAAGAAGGCGGTGCTCAGCGTACCGGCGAACTTCAACGACTCGCAGCGCTCGGCGACTCGGATCGCCGCCCGGCTCGCGGGCCTCGACGTCATTCGTGTGATCAATGAGCCCACAGCCGCGGCCTTGGCCTATGGCTACATCGAGGACATGGATCGGCGGATCGCCGTCTACGACTTCGGTGGGGGGACCTTCGACGTCACCATCTTGCAGATCACGCGCAATGTCTTCGAGGTGCTCTCGACCTCCGGAGAGATGTTCTTGGGCGGCGACGACCTCGATACGGCGATCCTCGAACGCATGGCCGCGGCCTACCAGACCCAGCACGGCGTGGATATTCGGGGTGACGCCCTGGCCATGGAGCAGCTGCGTGTGGTTGCCGAGCAGATCAAGATTCAGCTCTCCGAGACCTCCCAATCGTCGATCCGCGTGGCCGATGTGCCCGTGGGCAGCAATCGCGATCTCGACTTTTCTCTGAGCGAGCACGACATGCGGCAGATCATCGATCCGATCGTGCGTCGGACGATCCCCGTGTGCCAAGACGCCATGCGGGTCGCCGGGATCGGGCCGCGACAGATCGACGAGATCGTCTTGGTGGGGGGCACGACGCGCCTGCCACAGGTCCGGGAGGTGGTCCGCGAGATCTTCGGGAAGCCGCCCCAGACCTCCATCAACCCCATGAGCGTCGTGGCCGTGGGCGCGGCGATCCAGGGGGCTGCCCTGCTCGGCTCCCTGGTCCCGATGGCGACCGGAGGGGTGTCGATGCCGACCATGGCGCAGAGCGCCGTGCTCCTCGACGTGACCCCGCGGAGCCTCGGGGTGGGCACGATCGGTGGCAACGTCGATTTCATCATCGAGCGCAACTCGGTGATCCCCGTGGAGCAGACCCGCCAGTTCACGACCACGGCCCACCGCCAGCGCTACGTGCGAATCCAGGTCTGTCAGGGGGAGAGCGACCGCTTCGAGGAGAACACCAAGCTCGGCGAGATCATGCTGACGAACCTGCGCGAGTCTCCTCGGGGCGCGGTGACGGTTGCGGTGACCTTCGAGATCAACACCGATGGCCTGTTGGAAGTCCGGGCCCTCGACCAGGAGACGGGCGAAGAGCAGGTCGCGACCATGCGTGTGCTCGGCGGCCTGCCCCAAGAGGAGATCGACGCGATCATGGCCCGTAGCGAGGGCTTTCAAGGCGACGGCTCGGTGGCCAGCGTGACCTGAGTCGGTGACCGATTCCTGCCGAGATCGACATGTCCGAGCCCATGCCCACGCAAGAGAACCCGACGCGAGAGAGCGCCGCGCCGCGCCGCGCCGCGATCACCCGAGAGACCCGAGAGACCTGGATCCGTGTCGCCCTGACGCTCCCGGGTGATGCACCCGCGGCCCCGCGTATAGCGACCCCGGTGCCATTTTTGTCTCACATGCTCGAGGCCCTGGGTCGGCACGGGGCCATGGACTTGGAGGTCGAGGCCCGTGGGGACGTCGAGATCGACGATCACCACACGGTCGAAGATGTGGGCTTGGTGTTGGGGGCGGCCTTCGACGAGGCCCTGGGTGACCGCAAGGGGATCTTCCGTTACGGTCACTTCTCGCTGGCCATGGACGAGACCCTCGTCGATGTGGCCCTCGATCTGGGTGGCCGGCCCTACCTGGTCTGCGAGCTGCCGGCCATCTCCGGCAAGTGGATCGGTCGTTTCGACTGTGACCTGGTCCGCGAGTTTTTTGGTGCCTTTGTCGTCCAGGCGCGGATGAACCTGCACATTCATCTGCGCGCCGGCGGCAACGCCCACCACGTCGTCGAGGCGACCTTCAAGGGTCTGGCCCGGGCGCTGCGGATGGCCTGTGCTCGAGACGCGGCGCTGGCCGGGGCCGTGCCCTCGACCAAGGGCGTAATCTGATCTGATCTGATCTGATCTGATCTTGGGTTTGGGGTTCTCTCAGCGCCCGGCCATTGCACGCACGACACTGACGTGAAGGTTGCGCAGGGGCGGGGTCTCCTCGAGGGAGAGGCCGAGCTCACAGTCGATCCATGCGCCGTTGAGGTCGCCGGCGTCGAACTTCTGTTGGCCCGAGCGCAGGTAGATGCGGGCGAAGGGATTGGAGACTTGGCGCTCGTCGGCGTCGAGTCGGCGCGAGCGGGCCTCGGAGGAGAGACGGGCATGGCCCTCGGCCAGGACGGCGTCGTAGGTCGCGCGCAGCTGAGGGTCGGTGAGCACCTTGTAGGCCTCGGTCATACGCTTGTAGACGGCGTAGACGGCCTTCTTGACGGTCGCGGCCTCCATGGCCACGAAGCGGTCGGGGTGGAAGCGCTGGGCTCGCTCGTAAAACGCGTCGCGGATCGCGATGTAGTCGGTGGTCGGGGGGATGGCGAGGAAATCGTAGTAGGACAGCCGATCGATCCCGTCGCAGAGGCGCGCAACCTCGGAGACGAGCTCCCCCATGCCGGACTTGGACGTCATCGCGGGTCAGCTTAGCAGGAGTCGGGAGGCGAAGGCCGGGCTCAAAAAGCGAACCCGATGCCACCCCCGTCGACGCGAATACGCGCGGCGGCGGCGTCGAGCTTCGCCTTTTTGCGGGGGTTCTTGGCGGTGGTGAGCAAGATCGCCACGCCGAGGGTGGTCAGGGCTCCACCCACGATTCCGGCGGGCAAGCTGATCGGCAGCGTGTCCCAGAGCAGGGGGCACTGACCAGCCTCATCCGGGTCGGGGCAGGAACCATTCAGGGTGTACTGCCCCTGCTTGTGCAGCACGGCCGCGACGACTACGGAGCCGGTGAGGCTCACGAGCCCGACGCCCAGGGTGGCCCAACCCCAGGGGCGCTTGGGCAGGCGCGAGGCGACCTTCTCGAGCTCGTAGTCGAGGTTCTCGCGGGTTCCCTCGACGAAGGTGCGCTTCTCTTGGACGGCGATGTAGCCCTCTTTCGAGACCCGAATGACGTGCTCACCCGGGAGGATCGGCTTGTCGATGGGGGTGGTGCCGAAGAGCTCGCCGTCGAGGGTCACGGTGGCGTCGTTCGGGGTCGAACGGACGACGATCGAGGCCGGGCCGCTGGCCAGCGCGTCGAGCTTGGTCCGCAAGGTCGCGGCCTGAGTCTGGATCAGCTCGCCGACGTCGGCGACGCCACAGATCTCGCAGCCGTCGCTGGTCGTGACCAGCGTCGAGCCGTCGCTGCCGTCGTAGAGTTCGACCGAGACCTGGTAGTCGCGATCGATGACCTCGACCGTCATCCGAACGATGTGCGAGGCGTGGGTCAGGCCGGCGATCTTGGTCATGCACCTGGGCTTGGCACAGTCGCCGTCGCCCGCCGATGCGAGCACCTCTTCGGGCGTGACGACCTCGAAGCTGCCACGCTCGAGGCCCTCGACCAGCTGTTTGCTCAGGGCCTCTCGGTCCGTGTCGGGGAGCTCGCCGACGACGACCAGTGGCAAGATGGCCGTCTTGGGCCCGGCTGTTCCGTCGAGTACGACGCTCGGGTCGACGCTCGGGGCTGGGGGAGCCTCGGAGGCCAGCTCGGAGGCCAGCTCGGAGGGTGGCTCAGTGGCGAGGGCCGGGACCGTCGTGAGGGCGAAGGTCAGCGCCGTGACGACTGCGGCGAACAGACGACGCCGACCGGATCGAGCCGCGAAGGAGCGCATGAGGGCGACGGTATCACGGCGGCGATAGGCACAGTTTCGGCTCGAGCGCGGGCGGTTTTTTTCGGCCTACTTTTGGACGCTTCCGTCGCCCTTGGCTCCACCTAAAATATATTTTTGGACCGCGGCCTCGTGCTCTTTCCGAGATTTTGAAAAATGGTGGGTGCCGTCGTTGCGGGCGACAAAATACAGATAGCGGGTGGTGTCCGGGGCGAGGACGGCCTCGAGCGCGTCGCGCCCTGGATTGCAGATCGGACCAGGGGGCAGACCCTCGTGGGTGTAGGTGTTGTATGGATTGTCTGGATCGCGCAGATGAATACGGCGAATCCGACCCTCGAATTGGCGACAGGCCTTCGATTTGTGCTCGGGCACCGTGCACCCATAGACGATGGTCGGGTCGGTCTGGAGCAGCTTGGGCTTGAATGAAGTGAAGCGCAGGCGGTTGATGAACACGCTGGCGATGCGCGGTCGCTCCGCAGCTCGGCCGGTCTCTCTCTCGATCAGGGAGGCCATGATCAGGACCTCTGGATCCCGCCATCCGAGTTTGTCTTCGAGCTGTTCCGCGCCGTCGACGTGGGCTCGGCGGACCTCGGCGTAGACTTGACGGTGGCGACGGACCAGGCGGGTGACGATGTCCTCGGCGCTGGCGGTGGTCGAGAACTCGTAGGTGTCTGGGAACAGGTAGCCCTCGGCGGAGAGGGCATCGATCTCCAAGCTGGCGAGCAGGTCCGGGTTGCGCATGGCCGCGACCAGCTCGGCCTCGCTGCCACCGAGGCCGGCACCAGCGAGGATCTCGGCGATCTGGAGGCTGTGTTTGCCCTCTGGGATCGTCACCCGGCGCTGGGCGATGGGCTGGGCGCGCATGAGCTCCTCGAGGATCTCGGTGGGCGTCATGTCGCCGCGAAAGCTGTGTTTTCCGGCGGTGACCTTCCCCGCTGCGCCGCGGTGAAGCACAAAGAGCTTGAAGGCGGTGGCCTCGTCCTCACCGATCACGGCGTGTCGCTGGAGCAGGTCGAGGACCTGGGGAAAGCTGGCGCCCGCGGGGACCGTGAGGGCGATGTTGTCGGCGTCGCCGGTGCCGGGGCGCTCGGGGTACTCCGTGATCCGTCGCCACCCGGCGCTCGCGCTGACGATCGCGAGCGCGAGCACGGCGATGATGACGGCCAGGGCCCAACGTTGGGGTCGCCGTGACTTGCGGGGCTGGTACCAGCGGCGTGGGGCTCGGGTGCTCACGGCAGGTCGCGGTCCGGGTTTGGGTCCGGGTTCTGCTCCCGAGCCCGAAGCTGGGCGTCGAGCCAACCCTGAAGGATGAACTGGGCCGCGAGCGCGTCGATCCTCCGCTTGCGCTTGGCCCGGGAGACGTCCGCCTCGAGCATGGTCCGCTCGGCCGCGGCGGTGGAGAAGCGCTCGTCCCAGGTGTAGACGGGCAGGTCGCGGCCGGCATCTCCGATCTGGGCCTCGAGCACGGTCAGGAAGCGCCGGACGAGGCGGGCCCTGTGGCCCTCGCTGCCGTCGAGCTCGAGGGGCAGGCCGAGGACGATGGCCCGAGCTTGGAGCGCATCGACCTGCTCCAAGACCGCCGCGGCGTCGAGCTTGTGGCCTTTGCGGGAGAGGACCTCACGGGCGAGGGCCATGACACCGGCCTCGTCGCTCACTGCGAGGCCAATGGTCTTGGAACCGACGTCGAGGGCGAGGGCGCGCATGGCTGTGGTGGCGTTCTAGCACGCGGGCAGGGGCCCGTGCGAAAGCGGCGACCCGCTTTGAGCGCACGAGGGCTGCGCTTGATTCCCACGGACGAAGACGCTCGATCGGAGGGCGCAGTTGCGGGAGGCCCGGGCCTTCGCCGCCCTCAGGCCTCGGCCTTTTTCCGACGTTTGCGACGCCCGGAGCTCTTCTTGGCGCCCCTGTCGACCTTCATGTTCTCGAGGGCCTGGGCCTGAGCCTTTTTGATGGTGTCGTCGACGCTGGGGGCCGTGCTGGCGGCCCGGCGCATGTCGGCGAGCGCAGCTGAGGCCGCGCTGCTCGGGGTGACCCCCGAGGCCTTGAGCTTGGCGACCGCGTCCTTGGCCGCCCGGTCGAGCTTGGCCAGGGAGCCGTCTTTGCGCCGGCTGGCGCTGGCCCGCTCGCGCCGACGCGAGGCCTTGGTGAGGGTCGACTCGTACTCGGCCCCCTCCTCGGCGCGGCGCCGCTCGGCCTCGGACAGGCGCATCTGCAAGACGTTGTCGAGCACGGTTCGGGCGATGCTCTCCCACATCTCCCGGAACAGGCGGAAGCCCTCGAGCTTGTAGCTGTTCTTGGGGTCGCGGTTGGCGTAGCTGAGCAGGCCGATCCCCGAGCGCAGCTGCTCGATGTTCTTGAGGTGGGCGATCCACTGCTCGTCGATCTCGCGCAGGTAGATGCGGCGGATCTGGTAGAGGAAGGTGTAGAGCCCGAACTCGCGCTCCCGGGCGACCAGGGAGGCCTCGACCTGCTCCCAGCAGCCGTCGACCATCGCATCGATGTCGTCATCGACCTCCGAGAGATCGATGTCGAGGTAGAAGTGGGCCTTCATGTCGGCCTCGAGGCCGTCGAGGTCCCACTCGTCGGGGTGGACCGCGTTGGGGCACAGCTCGCCGACGGTGCGCTCGACGTGCTCGTAGCAGAGGTCGTGGATGCGCTCGCGCTGCTGGATGAGCGAGGCGGCGATGACCTCGAGGCTGCGATCGATCACCGCCTTGCGATCGTTGCGCACGTCCTCGAGCTTCACCAGGGAGCCGTAGTGGCGGTAGAGGTCGTGGGTGAGGTCGTGGGTGTCGATGCCGTCGGGGGGGAAGGGCTCGTCGCCATCCGCGTCGAGGCCGGCCTCGGCGAGGCGCCCGCGGCAGTGATGGTCGACGATCGCCACGGTCCGCTCACGCATGCTCTCGCGTAGGGAGGCGAGGGTGTGGGGCCCAGACTTCTCGGGTGGGGGCGGGAGCTTGCTCTGCTGCTCCTTGCGGGCCTCTTCGTCGAGGATCTCGGGCTGGTAGCGGCCCTCGAGGATCTGGCGGCGCAGGGCGTAGATCGCCTTGCGCTGCTCGTTCATGACGTTGTCGTACTCGAACAGGTTCTTGCGGGTGTCGAAGTGCATGGCCTCGACCTTGGTCTGCGCGTTCTCGACGGCCTTGTTGACCATGGGGGCCTCGATCGGCACGTCCTCCTCCATGCCCAGGCGCTCCATCAAAGCGGTGATTCGGTCGGCGCCGAAGATGCGCATGAGATCGTCCTCGAGCGAGAGGAAGAAGCGGGACGCCCCCGGGTCCCCCTGGCGACCGGCGCGGCCCCGGAGCTGGTTGTCGATGCGCCGGCTCTCGTGGCGCTCGGTCCCCAAGATCAACAGGCCACCGATGGCGAGCACGTCCTTCTTTTCGGCCGCGCACTGCTCTTTGAGCCCCTCGTGGAGCTTGGCGAAACCCTCGGGATCCTTGTCGGGATCGAAGTGTTTGCGGGCCATCATCTCCGGGTTGCCGCCCAGGATGATGTCGGTGCCGCGGCCGGCCATGTTGGTGGCCACGGTGACCGCATGTTTGCGGCCGGCCTGGGCGACGACGTAGGCCTCGGCGCCGTGCTGCTTGGCGTTGAGGACCGAGTGGGGGATCTTGGCGCGATCGAGGAGCTGGTGGATGACCTGTGATTTCTCGACGCTGGTGGTGCCCACGAGCACGGGCTGGCCGAGCTCGTAGGACTTGCGGATCTGCTCGACCACGGCCTTGAACTTGCCGCGCTCGTTTTTGTAGACCACGTCGTCCATGTCGTCGCGCACGATCGTGCGGTGCGTGGGGACGACGATGCACTCGAGGTTGTAGATCTTGTGGAATTCCTCGGCCTCCGTGTCGGCCGTGCCCGTCATGCCGGCGAGCTTGTCGTACATGCGGAAGTAGTTCTGATAGGTGATCGTGGCCAGGGTCTGCGACTCCGACTGGATCGGGACGTTCTCCTTGGCCTCGATGGCCTGATGCAGGCCGTCGCTCCAGCGCCGCCCCTCCATGGGTCGGCCCGTGAACTCGTCGACGATGATGACCTCGCCGCCCCTGACCAGGTAGCTGACGTCGCGCTTGTAGAGCACGTGCGCGCGCAGGCCTTGGTCGACGTGGTGCTTGAGCTCGACGTTGTCCTGGGCGTAGAGGTTGGCGCAGCCGAGCAGCTTCTCGACCCGATCGACGCCGGCGTCGGTGAGCTGGACGCTGTTGGCCTTCTCGTCGACGATGAAGTCGAGGTCGCGGCGCAGGGAGGGGATCGCCCGGTTGACCGTCTTGTAGGCCTCGGCCGGCTGGGCGCTCTCGCCCGAGATGATCAGTGGGGTCCGAGCCTCATCGATCAAGATCGAGTCGACCTCATCGACGATCGCGTAGTTCAGCTCGCGCTGGACATACTTCTCGATCGTCTCTTTCATGTTGTCGCGCAGATAGTCGAAGCCGAACTCGTTGTTGGTTCCGTAGGTGATGTCTGCGCGGTAGGCTTTTTGGCGGTCGTGGTGGTAGAGGCCGTGGACGATCGAGCCGACCGAGAGGCCGAGGAAGTTGTAGATGTTGCCCATCCACTCGGCGTCGCGGGACGCCAGGTAGTCGTTGACCGTGATCAGGTGAGCGCCGTGGCCGCTGAGGGTGTTGAGATACAGGGACGAGGTCGCGGTGAGGGTCTTGCCCTCGCCGGTGCGCATCTCCAAGATCATGCCCCGGTGCATGGCGACGGCGCCGATCATCTGGACGTCGTAGTGACGCAAGCCCAGGGAGCGCTTGCTGGCCTCGCGGACGGTGGCGTAGGCCTCGGGCAGGATGTCGTCGAGGCTCGCCCCATTGTCGAGCTGCTCTCGGAACAGGTTGGTCCGGGCTTTGAGGTCGTCGTTGCTCAGGGCCTCGAGGCCCTTCTCGAGGCTATTGATGCGCTCGACGATCGGCTGGATCTTCTTGACCTGGCGCTGGTGTTTGGTGCCGAAGACCTTCTTGATGACGCGTTGGAACATGAGCGTGGGCTTGGGGCCGAGGTCCGAGGTCCGGTCCAGGCGGCGGGGCCAGGGTAATTGCGTGTACTTGCGCTGTCTACGCGAGCATGCGAGCCGGGATTGGTATCATCCGCGGTGGCGATGGGTAGTCACCACGACGGTACAGGCGGACCGACGACATCTGACCGGGCGAGGGGACTGCGGCCGGAGCAGGTGCAGATCGTGGCGCCCTCGGGCCCGGTCGACATGGGGCGGGTTCAGCGTGGGCTCGCGCACGTACGCGCTCACTTTGGTCCAGGTGCGCCTCAGCTGGCGCCAAACTTGGCCCAGCGCAGCGGCTATTTTGCCGGTGACGACGCGACCAGGTTCGAGGCATTGAGCGCGGCCCTCCAGGATCCGGATCTGCGTGTGCTGTGGGCCGCACGGGGGGGCTACGGCGCGACTCGTCTGCTGCGCCGCCTCGATCCGGCCTGGGCCCGGGGCAAGCTCATCGTCGGTTTCTCCGATATCACGGCGCTCATGTGTTGGGCCTGGACGGCGGCGGGGCAGCCCTCGATCCACGGGCCCGTGGTCGCGCAGCTCGACGCGCTCGACCCGGGCGATCGGGAGCGGCTCTGGGACCTGTTGGCGGGCGAGCTCCCCGTGCCGCTGGTGGCGGAGGGAGAGGGCGCGGGCAGCCTCTGCGGCGGGCGGGTCGAGGGCACGCTCATGCCGGCGAACCTCGAGGTCCTGCGCAGCTTGGTCGGGACACCGTTTCTGCCGTCGATGCGCGGTGCGATCGTGGCCCTGGAGGAGGTCGGTGAGCGCCCCTATCGCCTGGACCGAGCCCTGACCCAGCTCCTCGACAGCGGTGCCCTGCGCGGGGTCGCCGGGTTCGCCATTGGTCAGCTTCACGCCTGCAACGAGCCCGCAGCGGGAGGGAGCCAGGGCTGGTCTGCCCGCGAGGTCGTGGAGGACCGCCTGGCTCGGCTCGGGGTGCCTGTGGTCACGGGTTTGCCCTTCGGTCATGCCCCCGGGCGCAACGCGGCGATCCCCTTTGGGGTCCGCGGGCGCCTGGACGCAGACCAGGGCTCGCTGGAGGTCCTCGAGCCCCTGCCGGGCTTCGCCTAGGTCGCCGGAACTGCCAGGACTGCCGGAATTGCCAGGGCATTGGGGAGAGTTGGAACAGTTGGAACAGGGCGAGGCCCGGCTTCGTCGGTACTGTACGCACTTTCCGCTGCTCTTTTGGAGGGGCGCGGGAGGTTGGCTACAACGCTGAAGAGATGACCAGGCGAGCGACACAGGACGAGCGTGGAGATCGGGCGGGGTCGATCGGTCTGTCGAGGAGTTGGGCGGGCAAGGTCACGGTCGGGGTGTGGATCTGCGCCGGGTCGCTCCTGGGCTGCCGCGATGCTCCGCCGTCGCTGTCGATGGCGGAGACCAACAGCGTCGGTGGCGACGAGCTGCCGACCCTGGACGAGGGCGAGATCGAAGCGGGTGAGCCGGGAGATGCGGCGGCAGGTGCCCGCCAGCTGTGGTTCGACGATGGCCCGGGCCGGGAGGCGATCTTGGCCCACGAGCGTCGGGACTATGGGCGGGCGGCTTCACGTTTGGACGCGCTGTTGGCAGATCGGAGCCTGTCCGCGGGCGACCGCGCGGCGGCGGAGCTCCTGCGTGGGCTCGAAGATCTGCGGCAAAAGAATTGGCTCGCAGGGGCCGAGAGGATCGCCCGTGCCCGTGAGGCCGAGGTGCTCGGGCCCATCGAGGGCAGCTTGCGGGTGCTCGAGGCCCAGGCTCGCCTCGACGCTCAGGACAGCGCTGCGGCCTTGAAGTTGGTGCTCGACCTCGAGCCCGACGCGGCCGCTGGGGTGCCGGCACGTGTGCTCTTGGTCCGGGCCGACGCGCAGGCACGGGCGGCCTCGAAGAGCGACGCGATCGCCTCGTACCGGGCCTATATCGAGCTGGCCGACGGACGGGGGGTTCACGAGGCGCGCCGAAAGCTGGCCGTGTTGTTGGTCGAGGGAGATGCGGCCGATCAGGTCGAGGCTGCGGGTCTGTTCGAGCGCCTGTTCGTCGACGTCCCGCTGTCGAGCTACGCGAGCGAGGCCGAGGTCGAGCTCGCCAAGCTCGAGCGCGCCAAGGTGATCTCGCCCACCAAGGCCGAGCGCCGCGATCGCTCGCGCCGGAGGGCCGTCGCCGAGGTCGAGGGCCAGCTCGATCGCAGCGCCTACGCCTCGGCCATCAAGGCCGCAGACCGATTCGTGAGGCAAGCCAGGGCCCTGGGTGCGGAGGATGCCGATCGCTGCCGGGTGCTCTACGTCAAGGGCTCGGCCCTGTTCAAGCAGCGCAAGCGCTCCGCGGCGCAGCCGGCTTTTGATGTCGCGACCAAGCACTGCGCGCGGGCCGGCGACGACACTCGAGAGGTCAAGTCGCGCTACCAGGCGGCCCGCGGGGTCTATGCGGCGGGCAAGTACAGGGAAGCGGCGGGCCGCTTCGAGGCCCTGGCGGCCGATCACGCGGGCCACAGTTACGCCGATGACGCGTGGATCAAGGCTGGCGAGTCGTGGGAGAGCGCGGGCGATCCAGGCCGCGCGCGGGCGGCCTACGAGTCTGCGCTGGCCAAACATCCAGACGGAGACATGTCGGACGAGGCCCTGCGCCGCCTGCTCTTGCAGGCCTTCGCCGAGGGGCGGACCGGCGACGCGCTGGACCTCATCGACGCTGCCCTCGAGGCCGGGCGCAGCCACGGTGACGCGCTCGCCAAGCTCCACTACTTCCGAGGCAAGGCCCTCGATCGCCTCGGTGAGGGAGAGGGGGCCGAGGCCGCCTGGCTCGACGCGATCGAGACCCGGCCGCTGAGTTATCCGAGTTTGCAGGCCCTGTCCCGGCTTCGAGACCGGGGGGCCGAGGCCGAGGCGGCGGGGCTCGAGGTGCTCGAGGCCGCCAGCGCGCAGCCGCTCCCCGAGTTGGCGCTGCCCGATACACCCGCGGCCGCGCGGGTGGAGATCTGGGCGCGCCTGGGTCAGGGAGAGCGCGCCCGTGGGGAGCTCGCCGTCGGAGGCATCAAGGGCTGGCCCGCGGTCGCAGCGTTGGCTCGCGCGGGGCTCTACAGCGAGGCCCAAAAGACCCTCGCCAACCTCGGGAGCAGCTGGCGTAGGGGCGGCCCCGCGGGCGCTCGCCGGGCGCTGTGGGAGCTGGCTCATCCCTTGCCCTTCGGCGTCCTGGTCGGGCCCGGGGAGCTCGAACATGGGGTGCCCGAGCTGTTGACCTACGCGATCATGCAGACCGAGAGTCGCTTCAATCCCGGGGCGACGTCCTGGGCCGGAGCCCGCGGCCTGATCCAGCTCATGCCGGGTACGGCCCAGACCGTGGCCAAGCGCGTGGGTATGGAGGTCGAGGCCGCCGACCTCTACGACCCGGCCACCAACTTGACCCTCGGACAAAATTATCTCGGCGGCCTGACCGCACGCTGGGGGAACGTCGATGGGGCGCCGGCGCTGGCGATCCCCAGCTACAACGCGGGCCCGGGTCGGACCGACGACTGGCTGAAGCTACGGGGAAGCTGGGACCTCGACCTGTTTGTGGAGGCCATCCCCTTCGACGAGACCCGTCGCTATACCCAGTCGGTGCTCGGTCGTTGGGCCGCGTATCGCTGGATCTATGGCTCGGGCCCGGCCAAAGATCGCATGCCCTATATCCCGCTGAAGATCCCCGCTCGGGCGGGGGGCTGAGAGAGGGGGGGGCTGAGAGAGAGGGGGGCTGAGAGAGGAGAGCGCTCAGGCGCTCAGGCGCCCGACCGGTTCGTCGCCCCCGGTCCCAGGCCCGGTTTCGAGGGCGAGCTTGCGCTCCATGCCGCGGACCTTGGCGGTAAAAAACGCCTCGGCGCCGGCGTAGAGCATGACGAAGATCCAGATCGGATAGAGGTTGGTGAGCAGGGCGAGGCTCCAGACCGCGAACACGAGTGAGGCCCGACCGACGTCGCCGTTGAGGAGCTGGCCCGTGCCGGGCAGGAACAGGCTGAGCAAGCCCGCGGTCACCGGCAGGCGGGGCTCCTCGTCTTCCTCGAATTGGGTGACATCGTGGGCCTCGCGCAAGACCAGGGCTCGGGTTTCGCCCAGTTCGTGGGCGGACTCGCGGAACATGGCCTCGAGTTGGGCCTTGCGCTCGGGTTGGAGGGTGTAGCGGAGGCTGCCCTCGGCGACCGAGTAGAGCTCTCCAGCTTGGACCAGGGCTGCGATCGCGGTCTCGACATCGACCCGGGGTCGGCCCAGGGCGCGGGCCGCCGTGATCGTGGTGACGGTCGTGACCGTGGGCTCGGAGAACAGGCTGAGGATCTGGGCCGGGAGGGGGCTGTCCGGCTCGGCGTCGAGGTCGCCAGGCTCGGCCTGGGCGTCGTGATCCCAACCGACTTCTCCACGCGCGCTCAGCCGATCGGCGGACTGGGGCGTGTCGCCGCTGCGGCGACGCCGAATCCGGTCGAGAGACCGGCGGACTTTGGACTTGCCATCAGACATGAAGCGCACCCAGAGCATGCCAACGATTGTTGGCCGGGGGTATCCGGGCGCAAGAATCACGCGTGGGGGTCTGGCCGTTGCCCACGCAACACAAGGTGGGCACGAGGCTGGGCCCCATGCGTGTTAGGCGCCCAACGCAGACCTACACAGAGACACCAAAATCGCGCAGGGCGTCGTTGAGGCTGGTCCGCATGTCGGTGCTCTGCCTGCGCTGGCCGATGATCAGGGCACAGGCGAGCTGGTACTCGCCCGCGGGGAAGCGCTTGGCGCGGGTTCCAGGGACGACCACGCTCCGGGCGGGGACCCGGCCGCGGTGCTCGACCGGCTGCTCGCCGCTGACGTCGATGATCGGGGTGGACGCGGTAATGACCACATTTGCGCCCAGGACGACCTGCTCTTCGAGGTGGACCCCCTCGACGACGATCGACCGAGAGCCGAGGAAACAGCCGTCCTCGACGATCACCGGGGTCGCGCTGGCGGGCTCGAGCACGCCGCCGATCCCGACCCCGCCCGAGAGGTGGACGTTGCGACCGATCTGGGCGCAGCTGCCGACGGTGGCCCAGGTGTCGACCATGGTCCCGCTGCCCACGCGGGCGCCGATATTGACGTAGCTGGGCATGAGCACGGCCCCACGCTCGATGAAGGCGCCGTGGCGGGCGGTCGCCGGGGGCACCACCCGGACCCCCGCTTCGGCCCAGCCGGTCTTGAGCGGGATCTTGTCGAAGTACTCGTAGGGGCCGACCTCGATGGTCTCGAGCTGGCGGGTGCCGAAGTAGAGCAAGATGGCCTGCTTGACCCATGTGTGGACCACCCAGGGGCCGCCGGCCTCCCCGGGCGAGGCGACCCTGAGCTCGCCCCGGTCGAGGCGCGCGAGGGTCTCGTCCACGGCCTCGGCGTACTCGGTCTCGGCGAGCAGACTCCGGTCCTCAAAGGCGGCGCAGATCAACGACTCGAGCTTCTCACTCATGTCGCCGGCTTCGCACGGGACGCAGCCGAGGTCCAGGGAAGGCCGTCTCCGGTGGCCCATCCCCAGAGTGGGACGAACCAAATACAAAGGGCGCCGAAGGGCGCCCTCAGGGTCTGGACCGAGTTCAGCTCAGCACTTTTTGAGCTCGTCCATCGACTCGGCATCGATGGCGCAAGAGATGCTGCTTTTGAGCGGCGGATCGGCCTTGCATTGCTTGATGACCTCTTCCTTGCCGGCGTCGGCGGCCGACTTGAGGATCTCTTCGCTCAGGGCGTTGTCCTCGGGCTGCTCGGCGAGGAACAACTCGACGAACTTGTCTCCGAGTTTGGTGCAGTCCTCTTCGGAGGCGGTGCAACCAGAGAGGGCACCGAGGGCAAAGCAGAGGGTCAGGGTGGCGGTGAAGTACTTTTTCATGTTGGTCCTTGTCCCGATCTCGGTGTGGGGCGAACCCTAGCCGGGTCTGTGGGAGAAAGCGATCTGTGCCTTGGGCTCGGCGCCGGTTCCGCGCCGGTCCCGCGCCGACCACGAGGGTGGGGATGAAACGCTGGGAAAGCGGAACCCGGCGGTAAATGCGGAGGTCATTGCGAAATGATAAGTGATAAAAATCACTATGGAAACAGGCGGCAAAGGCAAATCAGCGTGATCATCGCGATGGGTCTTCGACACAGCCTATTTGGAGCCCCTCGCTGATGCCGAACGAACGCCTGCCCTCCTCTCGCCCCTTGTCGCTCTCTAGTTTTGGTGCCGTTGCCCAGCAGCCGGGTGAGACCGTCGCCGAGCGCCGGCTTCAGCTTCCCGCGCCGGTCTACGTCGGCCACAGTGCCGCGGCACGTCGGGTCCAAGCTCAGATTCAACGAGCTGTCCGCAGCAACCAACCCGTGTTGCTCGTGGGCGCGTCGGGGACGGGCAAGGCCGTGGTCGCTCAGATCTTGCACCACTTTGGAGGTGGCGAGGTATCGAAGGTCGAGACCGTCGAGATCGACGGGCAGGGTCGCTTGGTCAGGATCGGCGACTTCGCCTACCTGCCCAACCTCGAGGCCCTCTCGCTCGAGGAGCAGATGCGAATTCCAGCGTTGACGGGTCTGGGCAGGCTCATCATCGGCACCCGTCTCGACCCGGACAGCCCCGAGGGTCGGGCTCGCCTGCACCCCCAGATCTTGCGCTGGTGTGGTGTGCGTGTCGATCTTCCGGGTCTCACCGAGCGCGTCGAGGACCTGGAGGCGCTGGTCGTCAAACAGATCTACGAGACGGCTGCGCGCCGACCCCTCGGCGGGATCACCGATGCAGCCCTCGACTGCCTGCGCAGCTACAGCTGGCCCGGCAACGTGACCGAGCTCGAGGCGGTCATCCGTGAGGCCATCGCGGTCGGCGTCACCGAACAGATCGAGCTTCGAGATCTTCCGGCGCACCTGCGTCTGCGCGATATGGGAGACAGCCACCCCCAGGTCTCTCCCGAAGAGCAGCTGACCCTCGAGTTCGCCGAGCGCAACGCGATCAAGCGTGCCCTCGACTACGCCCGCGGGAACAAGCGCAAAGCGGCCCGGCTGCTCCGGATCGGCAAGACCACTCTGTACCGCAAGCTCAAGACCTACGATCTCGAGTAGGCGGCTTCGGCCAGCGGGCTTCGGTTAGTATGTCGGGGTGTCCGGCACAGCCCAGCAGGCGCGTTCGAGGCGGCGCGCTGCTCACCCACAGCCCTCTGGGGCCGTGGTCTGGCGGTTGCTCGGGCTGGGTGTGGCGTTGGGTCTCGGCTTCGGGTCGGGCTGCCTGACCAAACTCGAGCGTGGGGTGTCCTGCGGCGACGGTTGGCGGGACCCGATGTTCGAAGAGTGCGATCCGAGGGACCCTGACGAGTCCTACAAAGACCAATGTCGCGAGCGCTTCGACCTCAATGTCGACGCGATCTGTGATCCGGTGGAGTGTACGGTGCTGGCGAGCGAGGATGATTGCTCGGTCTGCGGCGACGGCCGGCGCAGCGGTGACGAGGCCTGCGACGGCAGCGACGTCCCGGCCGAGGCGACCTGCGTGGGCAGCAAGGGCCCCCTGACTTGTCTGCCCGACTGCACGCTGAATTTCGAAGACTGCCCAGCTCAGTGTGGTGACGGCCTGGTGACGGGGACCGAGGAGTGTGAACCATCCTTGGGCTGCAAGGACGACGACGAGTGCGAGGAGGGCAAGGTGTGCTCCGAGCTCTTGCACGACTGCGTCGTCGCGGGCGATGGCTTCGCCCCCAATCTGGCTTGCGGGTTCTACGACTCGATCTCGACTCTCGTAGGCGACGACAATTTCTACACCTCAGGGACGATCAGCCAGTGCACAAACGCGTGTTTCTTCGGCCGCAACGACTGTGGGTATTGTGGGAACGGGGTCCGGGAGCCGGAGTACACCGACTTCATCTGGCCCGGAGCCGCGGGCGTGATCTTCGAAGCGGAGATCTGTGATGGAGACGAGCGCGATCTCGAGGCGCTCGCCGACCACTGCCGGCCCCTGTGTGTCGACGACCCGGGCTCGGTCGATCCGAACCTCCCGGTCTACTGTGACTACAAATGCAGCGAGACCTGCGACGGCTTTGAGTTGCCGGGTGACATCGCCCCGGGTGACATGACCCCAGAGGCGCTGGGCTGCTGTCTGGCTCCGGGGACCCTGTGCCCGACGGACAACGAGAACGTGCCGCAGCTCAAGTGCTGCCACTGGCTCAACAATCCGGATATCGAGGAGAACTGCGTGTACTCGGCGACGCCGCCCCTGGCCCTGGTCTGTCCAGGTTGATTTTTGGGGCCCGAGTCCACCCGTGGGGGCTGGGGCATAGGGCTGGGTTCAGCCGACGAAGGCCCGGTTGGGCGTCCACAGCACCCGCGTGCGCGCGGGCTCGGCCGTGGTCGCCGCAGCGCCGGTCGAACTCGCGCGTCGCAGGTCGATGGCCATGACCTGCTCGGCGGCGGCGATGATCTTCGCGGGCGAGACCACTAGCTTGTGCTCCAGGGCGATGTTCTGGGGGATCCCCGGGACGTTGTCCTGGCCCAGCACGCGGGTGGCGACAGGCTCGCTGCCCATCTCCTCGATGACCTGGCCCTGGATCTCGCGGCCGAGGCTCGAGAACACCCGATCCTCGTGGACGACCAGCAGGCGCTTGGTCTTGTCCACCGAGTTCATGACCGTGTCCATGTCCGGGGGCACGATCGTGCGCAGGTCGATCATTTCGACGTCGATCCCGCGGTCGCTCAAGGTCGCGATCGCCTCGCGCACAAACAGGGTGCAGCGACCCCAGGTCACGATGCTCAGGTCACGACCCTCACGGCGGACGGCGGCCTTGCCCAGGGGGACGCGGAAGTCTTTGGGCAGATCGGGGATCATGCCCTGCATGCCGATCGCCCGCTTGAGGCGCTTGATCTCGTCGGGGTCCTGGGGCTCGTCGGGGAAGGCGTCGCCCAGAGCCATGCGATAGAGGCCCTTGGACTCGAACAAGACCACCGGGCCGCTGTACTCGGCGGCCGAGCGCAGCAGGCCGTAGAAGTCGCGGGAGGTCGAGGGGGCGAGGATGGTGAGGCCGGGAATAGCGGCGTAGAAGCCCTCCATGCACATGGAGTGGTAGATGGCGCCGCCGTGGAGGGGCTCGACCGGGAGCCTGGTGATGATGTTGTTGCGGACCGTGCCGTTGCTGGTCCACAGCATGTTGCCCATGTGCACGAGCCAGTGCAGCGTGTTGAGGCTGTAGTCGGAGAACTGGATCTCGGGCAGGGCCGTGGCGCCCTCGTGGAGGGCGAAGCCCACCGCGGCACCCAAGATCAGGGGCTCGTTGATGGGCGCGTTGCGTACCTGATCCGGGAACCGCTCCCACAGGCCCTTGGTGGCCTGCATCACGCCGCCGCGCTCGGCCACGTCCTGGCCGTAGATCCAGGTCATAGGGTTGGCCTCGAGGATGTCGCGCATAGCCGCACGGATCGCGCCGTTGAGCGAGATGATCGTGTCTCGACCGACCGGGGCGGCCTCGACCGGTGTGGCGTAGGGATCGCGGATGTGCTCGAAGATCTTGTCGTAGGTCGGCTCGGGTTCCGACTCGGCCACACGCATGGTCTCGAGGATGTAGTCGTCGGCCTGCTTGGCGATGTGCCCGAAGTCGTTGCGTTTGTAGTAGTCGCCGCGGGTCTCGTCGTTGCGGCGGACGATGTCGTCTGCGCCCACGATGTCGCGCTCGACCAGGGCCTGCCCGAAGTCGTCGAGGCAGTCGTGAGCGTCGAAGGTGAAGTTGTAGATGCCCGCGTTCGAGTGGCCGTTGAGGCGCGAGAGGTTGCGGATCCAAAACAGGGCCGGGCGCTGACGGTCCCGGCAGTAGATGGCCGCGGCCTTGCTCTGCTCGTAGACCGAGATGAAGTCGTTGCCGTCGGCCTCGAAGAAGGCGAAGTCGAAGGCCTTGGCGTAGGCCTCGAGATCCCGGAGGCCGCGCCCGTCTTCCGGGGTCACGGAGATGGCGACATCGTTGTCGGTGACGACCAGGAGCAGGGGGGTGTCGAGGATCGAGGCCCCGGTCGCGCCCTCGTGGAAGTCGCTCTCGGCCATGGTCCCGTCGCCGACGATGGCCACGACCACGCCGTCGTCTTGGCCCTTGCGGCGCATGCCGTGGGCGTAGCCGATGGACTTGCCCAGTTGCATGCCCAGCGCGCTCTGAACCGGGAGCATGTTCAACTCGATGTTGTTGAAGTGCGAGGTCATCTGGCGGCCGCCGCTCCAGGGATCGGTGACCCGCGAGAGCTGCTGGCGCATGTGGTCGAGGTGGAAGTCTTCGTAGCCGTGCAGCCGGGCCCAGGTAGCGAGCAAGCTGGCGGAGCGGTAGTGGGCGCAGATCCCAAACGCGTCGCGGTTGACGACCTCTTTGTAGGCGAGGGCCTGGGCGGCGCCGTGGACCTCCTCGCCGGGGCCCCAGATAGCGAACTTGATGTTGCCCTTGGAGCACTCCTGGACGACCCGCTCGACGTGGCAGCGAGACATGCACATCTCCCTGTAGGCCAGAC
>Ga0256845_1000909_pt1 | contig 25357 bp, 23 predicted proteins | sample RiftiametaG_FD_189101 | JGI IMG/M metagenome (GOLD analysis project Ga0256845, IMG submission 189101) | Tube worm associated microbial communities from hydrothermal vent at the East Pacific Rise, Pacific Ocean - Riftia | ecosystem: Host-associated > Annelida > Integument > Unclassified ... | reverse complement strand
TGTGACGGCGGACGATGGTGGCTTTTTGCTCGGGGGTGAAGCGACGGCGTTTCGTGGTGGTCTTGCGGGACATGGGGACTCCTGATGTTGGCGGTGGTGGAGTCCGATTTCAACTGGAGCAGGACACACTAAAAGCATACTCCCACGCAATGAAAATTAATTCTTCTTTGTTGATCGTTGCTTCCACCTCCCTACTTTCAGTCTGCCTGCTGACCACCGGTTGTCAGTCCGATGACGGTGATAGTGGCGATGACAGAACGGAGGTCGGCGAGACCATCGGCACTGAATCTGAATCTGAATCCGAATCTGGGTCCGAATCGGAGACAGGGGAGTCGAGCTCGGAAACCGACTCTGAGACCGACACCGAATCCGAGACCGAAACCGACTCCGAGACCGACGCTGACTCCGAGACCGACGCTGACTCCGAGACCGACACTGACTCCGAGACCGACACCGAAACCGGCGGCCCGGAGTGTGGCAACGGGATCATCGAGGACGGAGAGGCTTGCGACGGCGACTTCGCCAATGGGACCTGCCAGGACTGCATGGTCGTCTCCTGCAGCGAGGGGTTCGGCGACTGCAACCTGGACGTCGAACTCGACGGCTGCGAGATCGAGCTTTGCGGCGGCGGCTGTGATGTGCCTGGTCCGGTTCCCGGCGACATGGTCTTCGACTACAGCGGCGACATGCAGATGTTCGAGGTCCCCGCGTGTGTCGACCAGGTGCACATCGAGGCCGTCGGGGCATCGGGGGGCGACGCCACCATTGGTGCGGGCTCCGGCGGCAACGGAGGCGAAGCAATCGGCGATCTCACGGTCATGCCGGGTGAAATGCTGTACGTGTTTGTCGGCCAGCAGGGCCTCGACTCGTCGGGCGACAACCCCGGAGTTCCGAGTTCATACAACGGAGGCGGCGGCGGCGGAACGTCCATCGGCGGCAGCGGCCAGCCTGGGGGCGCAGCCGGTGGCGGGGCGAGCGACGTGCGCCTCGCGGGAGTGGAGTTTGCCGACCGTATTGTGGTCGCCGCCGGTGGCGGTGGCGCGGGCGGTGGCACCGGAAACAACGGGATCCACGGTGGCGCAGGTGGTGGAGATGTCGGTGGACCTGGCATCTCGTACTCGTCCGGGCTCGGATTCGAAGCCGGCGGTGGCACTCAAAACGCGGGTGGAATCGCGGGCTCCTACGACTACGGCGATGGCCTGGGTGAAGCTGGCCAGCTCGGCGAGGGCGGCCTCGGCCACGGCGAAGGTTTCTCCGGCGGTGGCGGTGGCGGTGGTGGCTACTACGGCGGCGGCGGTGGCAGCTGCCACTACGAATCCGGCGGCGGCGGCGGGTCGTCGTGGATCGGCGACCTCGACAACGCGTCGACCGACGCCGGGGTCAACGATGGCGACGGCAGCGTGACGATCTCCTGGTGAGTCCGAATCACTGACGCGGCCCATCGGCGATGACTCAGAGCGAGTGCTCTGAGCCCGCGCGCGACCCGACCGCAGCTGGCGCGTTGTCGACCCTCCACGGGGGATCCGACAGCGCGTTCGTCTTGGTTCTATCGGTCCCCGACCCCTGCAGGGACCCGTCCACGGGCGGATCAGCCTGAGCTCGAGGAGGTGGTAACCTCCGCCAGCGAGGGGCGAACAGGCCGTGGCGGTCGCCCTTCTCCAGAGTCTCGACTCTGGACTCCCGTCCCTCACTTTTCTCCGTGTCCACCGAGCCCGAGCCCGAGCCCACCTCCGACGCGCCGCTCGACGAGGCCGGGAAACGGCGCGCGCTGTTGACCGTCGCGTTCACCCTGTTCCTGGACCTCGCGGGCTTCGGCATCATCCTGCCGATCCTGCCGATCTACGCGCTCGACATGAACGCGTCCCCGGCCCAGGTGGCCCTGCTGTCGACGGCCTTCTCCGCGGCCCAGTTTCTCATGGCCCCGGTCCTCGGGCGGATCTCCGACCGCTACGGTCGCCGCCCCGTCATGTTGTTCTCGATCGCCGGGTCGGCGGCGGCCGCCCTCGTGCTCGGCTTCGCCGGGGCCCTGTGGGTGGTGTTCGCGGCGAGGATGGTCTCGGGGGCCTCGAAAGCCAACGTCAGCACGGCCCACGCCTGCGTCGCGGATCTGGTCCCCAAGGACGAGCGCGCCAAGTACATGGGGCGCATGGGCGCGGCCATGGGCATGGGTTTCATCTTCGGCCCGGTCATCGGCGGCATCGTCAGCGGGCTCTTCGACCATCACGTCGCGTTCTTTTTGTCCGCGGGGCTCTCGATCCTCAACTTTGGGATGGCCGCCCTGTGGCTGCCCGAGACCCGCCGCTTCGACCTCGCCTCGAGCTCGCCGCCCGCTCGCAAAAACCTCCTGAGCCCGGCCGGCATGCGTCAGGCCCTGCGCGGGATCAAGGGGACCCACATGGCGTGGCTGGTCCTGATCGCGTTCTTTTTCTCGCTCTCGTTCGCGGGCATGGAGTCCACCCTGGCCCTGTTCGGCGAGGCCCTGTTCTCCTGGACCTCGCTCGAGATCGGCCTGTTCATGGCCTTTATCGGGGTCTCCATGGTCGTGTTCCAGGGGCTCATCGTGGGCCGCGCCGTGGCCCGTATCGGCGAGGCAAAAACCCTGGCGCTGGGCCTGGGACTGCTCGCCATCGGCCTCCTGGCACTCGGCGGCGTCGAGCAGATCTCTCTGATCATCGGCTTTGAAGCAGTCACCCCCGAGGGCGGCGCGACCCCGACCACCCTCGTGTTCTTCGCCGTCGGCGGGGCCTGCATGGCCGGTGGAAACGGTCTGAGCATGGCCACCCTCAGCGCCCTGGTCTCGCGAGTCTCGACCGTGGACGAGCAGGGCTGGAACATGGGCCTCAAGGAGTCGGCCTCCTCGCTCTCGCGGGTGTTTGGACCGGTGGGCGCGGGGCTCCTGTTCCAGCACATCGATCCGGGCGCGCCGATGATCGTCGGCGGCCTGGTCGCTATCGGGAGCTGTCAGCTCGCCCTGTTCTTGGGCAGGCGCATGCACCGGGACACGCCACACAGCTAGCGGCCGCCCGACCCGAACGCCGCCCAGCACCATGAACGCCCCCACCGGAGCCCCCGCGACCAAGGCCACGCTCTGGACCCGGCCCTTCGTCCTCGCCTGGGTCGCCAACTTTCTGCACTGCATCGGCTTCCACGCCTACGTCCACGCCCCTGGCTGGATCGAGTCGCGGGGGGCGAGCGAGGTCGGTATCGGCCTCCTGGTCGCGACCATGTCGCTCGCGGCGATCCTCGCCCGGCCGACCATCGGAAGGCTCATGGATACCCGCGGCCGACGGGTCGTCGTGCTCGTCGGGGGCTGCATCCACATCGCCAGCGCCCTGCTCTATCTGGCGGTCGACTCCCTCCCCCTCTCGAGCGCCGCCTTGTGGCCGGCGATCGTCGCTGTCCGGATCGTCCATGGCGTCGCCATCGCGGCGCTGTTCTCGGTCTTGTTCACCTGCGCCGCCGATTTGATCCCCGCCAGTCGCCGGGCGGAGGGCATCGCTCTGTTTGGCATCTCCGGCATGATCCCCCTCGCCCTCGGCGGTCTGATCGGCGACTGGGTGATCATCGGTGACGACTACCGCGGCCTGTTCCTGACCGCCGCGTTGTTCGCGACCGGCGGCTTGCTCGTGTCTCTCGAGCTGCCCGAGACCCGAGTCCAGCGGACCGCCCCCGAGCGTGGATTTTGGGCCGCGGCCGTCGCTCCCGAGCTGCGCCCACTGTGGTTCGTAGGCACGGTCTTCGCCATGGGCCTGGCCGCCTACTTCGCGTTCCTCAAGACCTACCTTCTGGCGACCCCAGAGCTCGGCACGATGGGCCAGTTCTTCGGTGCCTACGCCCTCTCGGCGGTGCTCCTGCGCCTGTTCTTCGGTTGGGTACCCGAGCGTGTCGGTCTGATCCGCGTGCTCGTCCCGTCCATGCTCTTGGGCGGGGTCGGCCTCGCTACGATCGCCGTGGCGACTGGACCGACCCACCTGATCGCGGCCGCCGTCGCCTGTGGCATCGGCCACGGCTTCGCGTTTCCGATCCTCTCGGCCCTGGTCGTCAGCCGTGCCCGGGAGGACGAGCGCGGCAGCGCGGTGGCCCTGTTCACGGCGCTCTTCGATCTCGGTGCGCTCTTGGGTGGCCCGATCTTCGGGCTCGCGCTTCGGCTCACTACCTACCCGGCGACCTTCGCCTTCGCGGCCACCCTGGTCACGGTGGCGACCGTGATCTACTGGATCTGGGACCGCCCGCCAGCGACACCGACCGCGGCTTGACTCCGGCCCGACAGCTCAAAAGAGGACAGCTCAAAAGAAGACAGCGTCCGCCCGGGGGCGAACGCTGTCCAACTGGTCGTTCGTCCTGAGCCTGGGCTCAGCCTTCACACCCGAACAGGTCCTCTTCACACAGGAGGAAGTCCTCCTCTGTCTGTGCAACATCGAGGCACAGCTCGAACTGGATCAGGCACTCGTCGCCCCCGCCACCGGTGGTCCCGCCATCCTCGTTCCCGCCATCCTCGTACCCGCCGTCGAAGCCCTCTTCGAAGCCCTCTTCGAAGCCCTCTTCGAAGCCGTCATCGAGCGGATCGTCGTCGTTCCAGCCGTCGTCGAGCGGCCCCTCTTCGCCCCAGTCGTCGAGCGGCCCCTCTTCGCCCCAGTCGTCGAGCGGACCCTCTTCGCCTTCGCCCCACTCGTCGGACGGGCCTTCTTCGAAGCCTTCTTCGCCTTCGCCCCAATCGTCGGACGGGCCTTCATCGAAGCCTTCTTCGAAGCCTTCTTCGCCTTCGCCCCAATCGTCGGACGGGCCTTCTTCATAGCCATCGTCGAAGCCTTCGTCGAAGCCTTCTTCGCCCCAACCTTCCTCGAAGCCCTCGTCACCGAAGGTTGTTCCCATGCCTTCGTCGAGGCCTTCTTCGCCCCAGCCTTCCTCGAAGCCCTCGTCGCTGCTGCCTTCCCAGCCTTCCTCGAAGCCCTCCTCGCTGCTGCCCTCGTAGCCGTCGGTGCTCGCGTCGAGGCCGTCCTCGCCCCACTCGTCAGAAGGCACGTCGTCACCGCTCGAGTCACCCCAATCAGCGGTATCGACGCCCTCCTCGGTGGTGCCCCCGTCTTCGCCCCAGTCCCCCGTATCGAAGGGGCCGTCGCTCTCGTAGCCGGACTCGCCCTCGGCGGTGGCCGTTCCTGCCCCGTCGGTGGTGAAGGGACCATCGGTCTCGCCGTCCGTGATCTGACCGCTCTCATCGCCCTCGAAGCCGCCCTCGTAGGCACCTGTATCGAAGGATCCGACCTCGATCACACAGCTCGCCAGAGAGAGCAGAGACAGCGCAGTCAACATCGAGCGCCAGGGTCCGTTACGTCCTTGTTTTTTCATATGTTTGTCATCCTCGGCGGCTTCACAGACTCAGGAGCCGCCTCTCACCTCCCTGTACCCTCGGGAGGAGAGAGTGGGTCAAGGAAAGCGACCCGACCGCGCTAATTTTCCGCGCTAGAGTTCCGAAAGTGTGCAGGTGTCGGGGTCAGCGCAATCCAGCACACACTCATCGACGTTTTCACAGCTGAGCGAACAGCCAAAAGGACATTCGATGATGCTGCAGTGCTCTGCGTCGATGCAGTGCAGGTTGCACCCCCCCCCGGGGCAGGCCACTTCGCAGTCGCTGCCGATGCACTCGGTGTTGCAATCGCCAGCGCAACTCTGATCACAGCGGCCCGTGCCGACGCAGGTCATCTCGCAGAAGATCGCGGCTGAACAGTCGAAATTGCAGTAGTTCGCGTCCGTGCAGTAGCTGAACGCGGGGCCTCCCCCGCTGGTTTGAAAGCACAGCGAGCCCGGGGCGCAGTCGAAGCTGCACTCCCCCATCGGGTCCTCGCAGTACTGGTCACAAAACTCGCTCTCGCAGGGACAGTCTCCGCTACAGCTCGGGAACTCATCTGCGGTCGCAGCGTCGTCCCCTCCGTTGGTCTCGGACCAATCGCCCTCATCCAAGATGCCGTCGCTGCTGTCGATCGGCTCGGCGTCGGCGCTGAACTCGGTCTCGCCGGGGACTTCGTCCTCGGAGTTCGAGCCGCCCCATGCATCTCCGGATCCCTCGTCCGCGTCGTCCAAGCCTTCCGCCTCCTCGCTGGCCCCCGAGCCCGCCGAGCTCGCGGCGAGCTCGGCGACCTGCTCAGGCGGGAGCACACAGGCCGCCATGCCCAGGGCGAGGGTCAGCACCCCCAGCGGCACCCAGCCCAGATCGGCCGGGCTCGGGCTCGAAGGGCTCACTCCAACTCCGCCGACCACTGCTCCAGACGGCGCAGATGGATGCTCGCAGGATGGCGAAGCTCGAACTCGCCGATCGCCTGGAGCAGCACATCGCGCTCTCCCAAGCCTCGCAGACAGCGAATTCGTCCGTAGCGTGCCTCTTGGATCAGCGCCCCGCCGGGCTTCTCGAGGTAGGCCTCGAAGCGCTCGAGGGCCGCTCGGTGTCGACCCTCGCTGAGCAACAGACGGCCCAGCGAGACGGTCGCCGCGCGCCCGGCCTGGCTGCCGGAGTGACGCTCGATCAGCTGGGTGTAGAGCACGATCGCCCGCTTGCGATCACCCGCGACCAAGGCCTGCTGGGCGGCGATCAGAGCCTGCTCGGGGCCCTCGAGGGCGGGCTTTTCAACCACCTTTTTGGGCGTGTGGCGGGGTTTTTCCGCCGCCGGCTCAGGCGATACAGGAGCCGAGATCTCGATCGACTCCGAGTCGTCGGTCTCCAGGCCGATGCTCGGGCTCGGTCGAAGCGATCCCGGGTCCGCGACCGGATCTCGGTGAGGACGCTGAGGACGCTCCTGGCTGTTCGACACGGCCCTCGCCTCAGCCTGAGCTCGGCCGACATGACGCTCGAACTCGGCGGCCATCGCCGCGCTCGAGGGCCGCGCGAGCGCACCCTCGCTCGCTTGGCGGACCCGCCGGGAGCCCTGCTGCGCGAGCACGAGCAAGCCCAAAACCGCCGCCACGCTGAGCGCGAGCGTCCCCCAGCGCCGGACCCGACGCTGGATCCGTCGCCGGCGGGCCTCACCGCGACCGTCGACCGCGAGCACCAGCGCGTCGAGCATCTGCTCGTCCCTGGAGCGCTCCGACTCCGCGCTCGACGAGCGATGACCCTGGTCCCCTTCCTGGCCCTCGAACTCGGCGTCCCCGAACTCCATGTCCCCGAACTCCGACAGCCCGGCGAGGCCGCCCTCGGTCTCATCGAGGACATCGAAAGCGGCGGCGAGCAGGGCCTCGTCGCTGCACTCGTCGACCCAGGGCTGCTCGAGCTCGGCGAAGGTCGCCCACAGCCCGGCCTCACGATCGAGCTGTGGGTCCCGGCCCTGAATCGCCTCGCGCAGCGCCGCAGAGGAAGCGTCGAGCTCCCCCTCACGGGCCTCACAGGCCACTAGATCCGTCCAGCGCTCGTACTCGCGAGCTTCGAGTTTGACAGCGAGATCGCTCATCACAGGTTCCTCTCCGGTCGGCCCGTGAGCGTCTCTTGGCTGACACGCCGACGCATTTCTTTGGTGGCCAGGCGCAGCCGACCCTTGACCGTGTTTGGGCTGACATCGGTCAATGTGGCGATCTCCGGTACCGAGTAGCCCAGCGCGTGCTTGAGCACCAGGACCTCGGACTGTTCGGCGGGGAGCTCGTCGAGATACTCCTGAAGACTCCGAGGCAGGGCATGGCGCAGGGCCTGGCCCTCGCGCTGACCCACTCGGTGCTCACTCTGAAACTCCCGCAGCTCGGTCAGCGGTCGCTCCCGATCGCTGCGCAGGCGAGCCCGCCGCTGATGCTTGAGCACGGCCCGGGTGGCGACCCGTCGGGCCCAGTGGCGAACGCTGGCCTGACCCCGAAAACCCTCGGCGGCCTTGAGCACCTGAAGCATGGCAAACTGGCTGGCGTCGTCGGCGTCCTCCCGGGTCCGGACCAGCGAGCGCGCGACCTTGCGGACGTCGGTGAGCACGGCCTCGGCCAGCCAACGCTGGGCCCGCCGATCCCCCGCGCCCGCCGCACGGACCCGCGCCCGCGTGAGCTCGTCACAGCCCGAGGCGATCGCGCTCGCGTGTTCTCGGCTGTCCTCACTCGTGGGCAAATACGGGGTCAGCTTGTGGGCAGGGAGGGTCATGGAGCTCGGTCCTTCCCTTGTGTCACGGCCGTGATGAATCGGGTCAATTATTCTTTCAAAGCCCCATGACCGTCGTTTCAACGGTTTTCAGCGCCGCAGCCAGTCAAAAGTAAACCCCGCCGAAGCGCTGACCCGGAGCGGGAAGGGAGACACCAACGGTGCGTCTACAACGGTGTACGCGCTGCGCAGCACCAGCCCCTGCAACCCGAGTCCAAACCAGGCCCGCCGGCCCGGGGCCAGCTCCACCGTGGTCCGCAGCTGCGCCCCCATGCTCAACCAGGGCGACCAGTTGGGCGCGTTGATCACCACCAAATCGGCGCTCGACAGGGTCTGACGGCGAACGATCTCGAGGCCCACACGACCCACGACCTCGATCCCCCAACCCTGGCGCAGATCGAAGCGATAGCCGCCCGCGAGGCTGATGGGTATGCGGGTCAGATGCAGCTCGAGGCCAAATGCGAGGCCCTCGATACGGACCGTCGGGCCGGCCTCGAGCACGAGCTCCAGGTGGGCCGCGGGCACCGGTCGCCACCCGAGCCCGAGCTCGGCAGACGAGATCCAAGTGGCCCCCGGCGCAAAGGTTTGGCCCCGGTATCCGAGCCTCAGGCTGGCCCGGTTTTCGAGGACCGGGGTGACCACACCGACGACGCTCAGCTCGAGCTCAGGTTCGGGTTCGGGTTCCGGTTCCGGCTCCGGCTCCGGCTCGGGTTCGGGCTCCGGCTCCGGCTCCGGCTCCGGCTCGAGTTCGATCTCTCGACCCTCGGCGAGCGCGACCGCAGCCGTCCCCGCGACGTTGGCCAGCGACTCGAGTGCGACCGCGTCGCCCGCCTCGCTGGCGTCGATGTGCCGGCTGTGGACCTGGGAGCCCCCTCTCTCGATGACGTAGAGGGCGACCGTGCTCGCGTCCCCTGCCCGCCCCCTGCCCAGGTCCAGCCACAGGATCCCACGCGCATCGAGGCGTTTGATGGTCTCGGCGGAGCGCGCAAACAACTCGCGCAGGTCGAGCTCCGCAGGGTCGTGAAACTCGACCACGAGGTGCAGGTCGACGTCCTGGAGGTGTGCGACGATCGTCGCTTCAGCGCGCGCATCACGGTCGCCCCGCAGCCGCGGGACCATGAGCACGACCGTGGGTAGAGCGGCCTCCGGGGATCCCGTCGCTGTCGTCTCGGCCGCGGGCGTGACGGTCGTCTCCGAGCTCTCCGGTGGACCCTCGGCTCGGGCCACCGTCGCACCCATCACCACCGTCAGCCCGAGCGCACTCAGAGTCGACCACGGCCGTCCTGCGCCGCGCTGCCCGAGGTGAAGGCCCTCCCGACGCATCCGCCCAAGGCCTACGCTGGGCCCGGCCTCAGCGCAAGCTCGCCCGCGCACAGCGACCCTGGGCGACCTCCCTCCCGGGTTTGTGGGCTGCCCCAGCCCGGTCGGCGCTCACGCTCCCGGCCCGCCCCGACCTCGACGGCACACGGCCACACGCTGCGAGGACGGGGGTCGAGCGAGCGCTCGGGCCCGACCCCGACCCGCCCTCTAACCCCGGCCCGAAGACGGAAGATCGAGACCGTAGGCCGGCAAGATCTCACCGGTGAGAGCCTGGAGTTGAGCCCGGGCCTTGAGGTAGTCGAGCCCGGCCAAGAGCAGTGTGTTCTCGGCGGCGAGCAGGGCGTCGATGCGCTGGAGCACGTCGTAGTTGGTCGAACGACCCACCACGAAGCGGGCCTCTTCGGCGTCGAGGTTTTGCTCCGCCAGCTCCACCGACAGGCGAGAGAGCTCGATGCGCTTGGCCGCCGAGCGCATCGAATTGGCCGCGGTGATCACCTGCGTCGACGTGCTCTGACGGACAGACTTGAGGTTGAGCTCGGCCTGCTCGAGCTCGGCGAGGACCCGCTGGTGGTTGCCCTTCGCCGCCCGGTTCTGGACCGACCAGGTCAGATCGAGGGCGCCCGTGACCGTGTACTCGGCGAACAGACCCTTGTTGGGGATGTCGTCGGTGACGAAGTTTTGAAACGCCTCGCCCCAGCTGCCCGAAGACCCGGCCGTCCCGGTGTTCGGATCGGGGGTGGTGTCCACGCTGCGTCCCGAGGGCGAGAAGGTGCCCGTAAAGTCGAGCTGTGGAAGGCGCTGGTTGGCGGCCTCGAGCTCGTCGATGCGCCTGCTGGCCAGGGCGAGCTCCAGCTGACGCACGGCCGGGTTGGCGGCCAGAGCCTTGTCGATGGCGTTGTCCATGTCGACCGGCTCGGGGTTGATATAGGCGACCGGATCGGTGGTCGGCGTGACGCCAAGGTGCTCGCGGCCCGCGAACTCTTGGCCCATGAGGGTCCGCAGGCGCAGGCTGCTCTCGAGCAGCAGGTTCTCCGCCACGATCACGTCGGTCTCGCGCTGGGCGAGGCTCTGCTCGATGGCCTTGGCCTCGACCGCTGCGAGGCGACCGGCGCGGACCTGGGCCTCGGTGCGGGTGAGCTGCTCTTTGGCCAGCTCCACCCCACCGCGCTTGTTGTCGAGATCCCTGCGCGCGTAGAGCAGGTCCCAGTAGGCACCCACGAGGTCCCTGACCATGTTTTGAGCCGCGACCAGCGCGTCGGCCTCGCTGCTCGTGCGGGCGATCTTGGCCCGATCGAGCTGCGCCCGGTTGACCTTGACCCCCATGCCCCGAAGCAGGGGGTGTTGGAAGGTCAGGCGTGGCGTGACCTGGTACGAGGCCAAGCTCGCCGAACCGAGGGTCGGGTCGAAGAAGCTGATCGGCTGGTCGGTCGCCGTCCGGTTGGCGTTGATCTGCAGCGAGATGTTGCCGCCGGTCTCGAGCCGCCGGGACACGCCGAAGTAGCCGCTGACCGAGCGAGATCCGGTGCTGAACACAAACGCGGAGCCCCGCGGCGTGGTCTTTTGCAGCTGAGTCTCGAGCCCCGCGGTGATGGTCACGTCGAAGGCCCCGGAGGCCGCCAAAATATTGGCCTCCGTGATCGCCACCGCCACCACTCGGGTCTGGAGGTCGACGTTCTCCTCGATAGCGATCTCCAGTACCTCCGAGAGTTGGAGCGGCTCGGACGAGAAGGGCAGAGAATCGTCGATCTCCCCGATCCGCTCCCGCAGGACACCGCGGTCGGCTTCCCTGGCCGGACCAGGCGCGACCTGGGCCTCGGCCTGCGCCTCAGGTTGCTCCACCGGGAGCGGATCGGCGGACGGACCCTCGGGGGTCTCCCCTGCGGGCGGTGCCCAGGCCAAGAACAATGCTGGAAAAAAGCCGAACACCGCGATCCTCGAGCCTGACTACGCCCGGCGGGGCGCTCGGTCAAGCGGTGCGGGCTCAGACCCGGGCCGGGTGTGGATGGTTTGCGAGTGGCCCGGCACCCGGTCCCATACTCCGCTCCCGGCCGGTCTCCCGGACAGGTCGGAGACTGGGTGACTCGAGAGCGGCACCATCCCAAATTTTCGAAAACTTCGTAAGCTGCCCCACATCTGTGGCGAGTGTGTAGGAATGAAGGGAAACCGTACACAGGTTCAGGGGATCATCCAGCTGGTGCCGAGCGCCGGCCCGCGGTGCTCGGGTATCAGCCTTCGAGGCTCGCCGAGAGCTCGAGGTCGAGTTCATCGGCGAGGGCCTCGAACTCCTTGGTCACGTTCTTCGCCGCGAGCAGATTCGTGACCTCGTTCGGATCGAGCTCGAGGTCGTAGAGCTCCCGGGTCGGCAGCGCGCCACCTCCATCGGCCCAGAACCGACCGTTGTCGTAGTAGCGAATATAGCGATAGCGCTCGCTCCGAAGCGCGAACGAGGCCCCAGCCAGACGACTGAGGTGCGTCGGGCAGGCGTACTTGATATCGGGGGAGCACGCGGCGACCTTGGACTCGCTCACACAGCGCACCACGTCCTCGTTGTAGCCCGTGGTTTTCTTGTATTCGAAGTCCTTCTGGAAGTTGAAGGTCGAGATCACGCTGGTCTGGTCCCACTGGCAGGTCTCATCCTCGACGAGAGGGCGGAGGCTGACCCCATAGCCGAGTGGATCCTCGAGCCCCGCGTAGTCGAGGACCGTCGGCCACAGATCCATCAAGCTGGCCATCTTGTGGGTGGACTGGGGGTTTGGGGCCCCCGTGTCGACGATGATCAGCGGCACGCGGGTCGCTCTTTCGAAGAGCGAGGGCTTCTTCCAGCTGCGCTTCTCCCCCATGAAGTAGCCGTGGTCGCTCCACAGCACGACCACCGTTCGACGTGAGCGCTCCTCGATCACGTCCAGCAGGGCACCGAGCAGATGATCCACGTAGGAGATACACCCGAGGTAGGCGGCGATCGCCTCCCGGGTCGCCGCGCCCCAGGTCTCGTCGGACGGAGAGTCGCGCGCGTCCCGGATCGTGACACAGCCCGCGAAGCTCAGGTCGTCTTGATCCGCCTTCTCGACCGCCGCGTCGAGGCCCACCAGCGAGTCTTCGGGGTACAGGTCGACAAACTCCTGGGGCGCCTCCCAGTCCTTGTGGGGCTTGAAGAACCCGAGCGCCAAGAACAACGGCCCGCCCTTGTTCTTGGTTTTGAGGGCATCGATCCCATAGCGCGCGACGGCGGCGTCGGGCAGGGGTGAAGTCGCCAGCGAGAACGGGTGTGGACAGGGCTGGGCCGAATCCGAGATGTCTCCGTTTTCGGGGTCCGGCTCGCAGTAATCCTCCGGGACCAACTTACTCAGGAAGGCGTAATCGTCCCAGGCGCAGTAGTCGTAGGCCGCGTGGTTCGGGTTCGTCCCGCAGGCCGGGAAGGTCTGGGCGACCTTGGCGTAGCCGCCCCCGTGGAACACCTTGCCGGCCCCGCAGGTCCGGTAGCCGCCGTCCTTGAGCAGCCTGGGCAAGGTCGCGCTCGGGGTCACCAACAGGGGCCCCAGCTCGGGTTTCGGATTCAGGATGTTCTCCTGCTGGGTGACCCCGGAGATGTAGGGGGGGAGGCCCGTGAGCGTGGCCGAACGCGACGGCCCACACATGGGCGCCGCGCAGTAGGCCCGCTGAAACACGGTCCCCATGTTCCCGAGCCGCTCCAAGTTCGGCGTGTACACCTGTGCGGGCTTGGGACCCTCGAAGGGGGTCGGCCAGTCGTTAAGATCGTCGATCGAGATGAACACGATGTCCGGCCGCGGGTCGGACCACACACCCGCGCGAGCACCCGACTCGGAGCCCTCCCCGGCCTCGGGATCCTCCTGGTTATTGATGTTGGCCGCGTCACAGCCGACCAACATCATCAATGAACACTGTAGAAAATTCCGCCGACTCGTCGCCACGATTGGTTGTAGCGACGCGACCGCCCAGCCCGCAAGCCCGCCGCGGGTCGGGCTACCGCCCCTCGAGATCGAGGACCGCGGAGCTCCCCTCGGCCCGGGTCACCCACCAAACACGGTCGCGCAAACGAGCGATCCACGCGGGGCTTTCGAGAAACTCGATGAGTGCTGCGTAAGCTGACCCACGTTCTACGGTTGGGGGTTAGGAATGAGGGGTGTCCCTCGATTCGACTTCCCACCCGGCCACACCCACACCCACCAAACACGGCGCACTCAGCCCGATGTAAGGTGGTCCAGCGGACCCCGTTGACCGCACGTCCCCCGTGCCTCGATGTCTGCCGCCTTTTGGCCCGCATGTTGCGGAAACGACGCAGTTGGCGAACCTCCCCCCAAGCCCCCATGCGACCACCGACTCAGCGTCGGCAGCGGCCCGAGCCGTCCGCCCTCAGTCGCGCGAGCCATCCCTCGAGCCCGAGGTCGAGCGCGCTCTCGTCGAGCGTGCCCAAGCCGGCGACCAGCGGGCCATCCGGGCGCTGTACATGGCCCACGCCAACACAGTCTTTCGCTGCGCGATCATGCCCTTGGCACGAGACCGCAACCTCGCCGAGGACCTGCTCGCCGACACCTTTGTGCGCGCAATGGAGAACATCGGTCGGTTCCGCTGGCAGGGCAAAGGTCTGCTCCCATGGCTGATCCGGATCGGCAAGAACATCTGTCTGGACCACCTGCGCAAGGCCGGAAGGACCACCAGCTGGCCCGAGGGCTTCGAGCAACAGATCCCCGATCGCTCGGACAGCAACGCCGAGACCCTGCTCGGGCGCGCCGAACTCTCGGATCTCCTGCGCGAGCGCATCGCGGTCTGCATGGCCGAGGTCAACCCGCGTTACCGAAAGGTCCTGCGCCTGCGTATGTTGGAGAAACGCTCACGCCGACACGCCGCCGACGAGATGGACGTCACCGTGGGTACACTGGACGTCCTCTTGTTCCGGGCCTGCAAGTCCTTTCGCAAGATCTATACGCGACGGTATGGAAGTACCGAGGTCGGGTCCCAGTTGCCCACGCCGTGAGCACCGAGTCAACGCGATGACCCAGTCGAAGCAGCACCCCATCGAAGTCGAGCTCAGCAGGCTCGATGAACCCGCGCCGAGCTCGACCGAGCGGGCGCTCTTGGGCGAGTCGAGCACCGTCGACCTCGAGCGCCTGCCCGAGGTCGCCGCCACCTCCTTGCTCTTCGAGCTCAGCGAGGCGGCGTCGCCCACAACGAGCGAGAGCGAGCTGCTCTCGGAGCTCGCCCTGCATCGGCTCTGGCGAGAAGTCGAGGGCCGTCTCGAGTCCGGACCCGAGGGCCGCAGCGGGCACCTCGAGCACGGTGCCCAGCCCGAGACATCCGGTGCTTCCGACACATCCGGTGCATCAGGTGCATCCGACACATCACGGGACACATCAGGACCCCATCCAGGTCGCTGGCGCTACGCCCTGGTCGCCCTCGCCGCGGCCGCAGCCGTCGCCCTGATCGTCGTTCGTGGCGATGATGACGCGAAGCTCGCCCAGGCCGACCAGGATCACGCTCGGCAGGTGAGTGAACTGGGTCGACAGGCCCGGGACATTCTCCGGACCCTCGACGACGGCCAGAGCGAGAGCCAGCGCGCCTCGAGCATGGCCAGCGACTACGCCCGGCGCCTGAAGGCGGAGGCCGGGTGAAGCGAGTCGGACATCTCTGCGGCGCGCTCGTGCGTCGGCTCGGCCTCGCCGCCGCTCTCCCTGCGGGGATCACCGGGATCACCGGGATCACCGGGATCACCGGGATCATCGGGATCATCGGGATCATCGGGATCACCGGGATCATCGGGATCACCGGGATCATCGGGATCACCGGGATCATCGGGGTCACGACCGCGTGCACCCCCGAGGTCACAGACTCCGACGCGCAGCTCCACCTCGACACCCGCCTCGAAACTCATGCCCTGCTCCCCGGCACCCCGAGCGAGGCCGGCTTGGTCTACGTCGAGGCCCTGGCCTCGGCACATCTCGAGGCCGACGAGGCCGACAGCCCCGAGCGCGCCCTCGACCGGCTCTCGATCGCGCTCGAGCTCGAGCCTCCCGAGGGCGACGGCGTCGCCGAGCTCCTCCACCTCGAGCTGGCCGCTCGCGCCGGCGAGCTCATGCTCGACACCGATCGACACCAGCGCTGCCTCGCCCTGCTCGAGCCCCTGCTCGCCCCAGCGCGCTCCCTCCCCCTCGACCGTGCGTCCGCCCGCGCCTTGGTCATCATGGGTGACGCGGCCGCCCGCAGCGGCGACCATGCTCTCGCCATGAGCTCCTACGCCCGCGCGCTCGAGATCTTGTCTCTACTCTTCGAGGAGCTCGAGTCGTGACTGCACCCCGCCTTGCCGATCCGCCCACGCGCGGAACCCATGACACCCGCCCACGCGCGGCTCTGAATGCCCGCCCGCACGGGGCTCTCGCCGCCCGCCCACACGGGGCTCTCGACACCTTTGTACGTGGGATTGGAGCCATGGCCATCGCCCTCTCGCTCATGTCCCTCGCCGCCTGTGACGAGCGCAGCGGCAGCGGCGGAGCCACCGTCACCCCCGGCGGGCATGGGGAGGATTCGGAGCTCAAGCCCGAGGGCGACTTCGAGGGCGAGTCCATCGACGAGCTCGACCTCCACATCAAGCGCCTCAGCGACGACCGCGACAGCCTGATCAGCGCGGGCAACCGGGACCCCGGCAAGTGCGAGGAGCTGTGCGAGCTCTCGCGCTCGATCTGCGAGGTTCAGACCAAGATGTGCGAGATCGCCGATGGCCGGGTCGCGGACGACGACTATCAAAACCTGTGTCGCAAGGCGAAGCAGCGCTGCCAAAATGCCTCGAGCAGCTGCATCCGCTGCGTCGAACACCACGAGCACAGCTCCGGGGCGGCCGTGCCCGAACCCGCCAGCTGTGGGGGCGACCCCGAGCCGACCGAGACCGACTGAGCCCGACCGGCCCCCTCGAGGCCGGCGTGCCCGTCCTCCCGACTGACCGACCGATTGGGCGTAAGTCCATCGAGGGCGCCTCCGAAGGCGCAGCTCACACATCTGGCCATGGTGCCGCCCGACGCCCCGATCGGTTGCCGCGACCGCGATCCACGTGCGACATTCCGCGGGCCATGAGTCGGATGCCCAGGATCAAATCCGTCATGACGCCGTTTCCGCACTCGATCGCCCCCACGGCGAGCTTGGAGGAAGCGCAAGCCATGATGCGACTACACCGAATCCGTCACCTACCCGTGTGTGTGGACCACGGTGTCATCGGCATCCTGTCCGAGCGGGACACACGGGTCGCCCTGGGTGTCGACGCCCTGGGTGAGCCCATCTCGGTCGGTCAGGTCTGCACCCGCACCCCCTACCTCGTGCCCCTCGACGCGGCCCTCGACGCGGTCGCCGACGACATGGCGGCGCGCCAGATCGGATCGGCCCTGGTCATGCGCGGGGACAAGCTCGCCGGCATCTTGACGACCACCGACGTGTGCCGACTCCTGGGTCGGCTGCTCCGCGAGCACTACGACAGCGACGACGACGACGCGGCCTAGCAGCCCGTGGCAAAACAGCGGAGGATCCAAGAACGGCGGGCACGGCAAACACGTTAATTCGTGCGGAGCTGGGCGACATGACCGATCCGAGCTTCGACCTGTTCGACCAGCCTCTGCCACGCGCTGAGCTTCGTGACCTCCCCCTTGATCTCGAGCCCCTCCAGGAGGAAGCGGCGATGCCGGGAAAACTCGAGGCCGGTCATCTTACGCTTGCGACGCCCGCGGCCTCCACAGCCGTCGGCTTCCGTACTCTCGAGGACCTCGAACAACTTCTCTTTGGGCTGACGTAGCTCCTCGAGCTGCAAGAGTTTGGGCATATTCGAGGGCGGCGCCCCCATGCATTCGCCGATCGCAGCCCTATCGGCGAGCAGCCAGGCTTCGGTCTCTCTGATCGGGATGACGCACACGAGCACGCAAGAGCCCTCCCATGCCTCGAAGCCCCGCTCGATCTCTCTACGCCGAGCATCGATGCCGTCTGCGTCCGCGTCACGATGAATGAACAAGATGTCGAAACCCGGGTCCTCACGGCAGAGACAGCGGACCTGAGATGCGACGTCCTTGCCTGGTCGATGCAACTGGAACAGCGACCGGGTCGTCTCGACGCTCACTTCGCTGGCCCCATGCGCACGACACAGGTGCTCCAGAACCAGTGAAAGACCCTCGTCGGAAGAGCCCTCACAAATCAACGCACATCGGATCGAGACCATCACCGATCCTCTGCCGCGCTCACGCCCGTTCCTGCAGCCGCGCCCAAGTAGTCGTAGACCGGGAGGCTGACACCACGCACCCCCCGCTGCGTCCTCCAGGTCCCTCGAATGGGAGAGAGGCGCAGCGCCCGGGCCTCACCCACGCCATCTGGGGCGTCCGTCAGCACGCTGGTCGCCATCAGCAGGTCCCCTGGCCTGCGCTCATGGATCGCGCGTACCAACTCCGAGGAGTGCGTATTGACGATGACCTGGCGCAGAACCGGGTCCGGGTCCGGGTTCTCTTCAGGGTCACCCTCATATTCCCGGTTGAAGTCCTCGAGATCAACGGCGATCCCGCCGAGCAGCTCGGCGAGGTCGTTGATGCTCCGAGGATGCAGGCTGCTCTCCGGCTCCTCGATGCAAAACAACCCTGGCCGACCGCTGAGTTCCAGGAGCGTCAACGCCAACGCCCGCAGAGTCCCGTCGGACAGGCTCCTCGCGCTGAGGACCTCTCCACTCTCGAGCTCCGCTCGGACGCTCATGGTCTGGGTCTCCTCGTTGTCCTCCACCCAGATCCGACGGAGGCGGACGACAGCCCGCAGCCGAGCACACAGTTCCCTGGAGAGCGCGTCTTCGTCGAGAGAGGTCCCCTCGCCATCCGCCATCGCGCGCGGTTGCGAGATCCGCTTGAACTGCGCCGGCAGATGATCACCGCGCATGCTCAAGCTTTCTTCGGACCCCAAGGGGTCCGGGCGCCGTAGCGCGTCTACGTTCAAGCACAGCTCATGCCAGCTCTTGAGTTCCTGCTCGACCGCCAACAAGAGCGGGCGTTCACTGCTGGAGTACTGGCTGATGGCCGTGTGTGTCGCCGAGCGAAGCTCGAAACCATCGACTTGCCCCCATGGTAGCTCCCCGCGCGCGAGGTCGTAGAGCACCCTTGGGCCCGAAACTTCAACGGGCCGATTCAGGGCACTGAGGGTCAGGGCACTGAGGGTCAGGGCACTGAGGGGGCTGGGTTTGAAGAAGTCGGCGAAGCCAGTCGGATGGGGGAAGGGCAAGGCAGCCGACAGCGGTCGGCCCAGCACAAGCAAGCGCTCACCGAGCAGGATCAAGCGGCGATCCCACCCGAGCTCGATCTCGTAGCGGAACACCACTTCGCTGGGGAAGATCGGAGCCTGGATCAGGCCATCCCAAGCCGTGGCTGGAGTGACCATCTCCACGGCAACTCGGATGCGTGAAGCTCGATGCCTTCCATCGGTCCAAAACAGGTCTCGGGCAGATTGGAACCCTCCCTGCCCCCCCCGGACCTGATTTGCGGCCTCGGACAGGGGGTGCTCGGCCAGCGCACTCAACAGCTGGATGACATCGAAGAGATTCGACTTCCCGATCGCGTTGGGTCCCGCGATACAGGTGAAGGGCCCGAATTCGGCGGAGAATCCCACCAAGTTCTTGAAGCCGTCGACTTCGATGCGAGTGAGCATGGTTCGGGGATCTTAGCAGCCCATGGCGAAGCTCCTCACGGGTGGCCAGCTGAGCTCACGTATCACTGTGGGCTCACCTGGGCGCCTCCCGACGAAGACCATGGTTCCCCTCGAGGCCCTCTCCGGGATGGATCTCGACGACGATGAAGTTCCAGGCCGTGCGCTCGAGAACAAACTCGAGATTCTCGACTGCAAAAGAAGAGCGCGACTGCGTCTAGTTCGCGTCCCTTGGGGGAGACCGTGCTGAGCGTGCGTCCCAAAGGCCGGTTTCGGCGGTGGCTTTGTTCGAAGGTCCAGTACCCGACCTGCGCTACGGGCATGAACTTTGGTTTCATTAAGTGAACGAAATATTTACGCCTATTTTCAGGAGCTGTCCCATGTACCAGGTTCATCAAAATTCGGGCTCTAAACGTCGATCTCATTGACCAACGCATAATGAACCGATATTCACCAAATGAACCACACGGGAAATCGACATGCCTGACGACTTCGTATTCAACCCTGACAGCGAGCAATTCGCCTCCGACCCCTACCCCACCTACGCGTGGCTGCGCACAAACGCGCCCATCTATCACTGGGCCCAACGCGACACCTTGCTGCTCACGCGGCTCGAGGATCTGCGGACCTTCTTCACCCACGACCAGCTCTCGACCGACATCACCAACTGGGACCAACACCCGGGAGCGAAGATGTTCGCGCAGCCGGGTTTCGAGGCCTGGGGAGCGATGATCTCCAGCTCGGTGTTTCTGCTCTCCCCCGCCGACCACGCCCGGGTCCGTAAGTTGGCCAGCGTCGCGCTCACACCCCGGGCGGTCAGAGCCATGGATGGCGCGGTCAGGCAGGCCGTCGAGGACTCCCTCGATGCGCTCACCGCCAGCGGCGACGAGGTCGTCAACATCCGCGACTTCGCCGAGACCATCCCGCTGACGATCATCTGCGACCTCTTTGGCGTCCCCCGCGAGATGCGGGCGGACTTTCGGACCTTCGGCTTGTCGGCCATTCGTTCCGTCCAGCCCAACCTCGATCCCGCTTCACTCGGTGAGATCGCCGCCGGATTCACGCTGGGCGCGGGCCTGCTCGAGCAGCTCATCGAAGCGCGACGCGCCGACCCCGAGCCGCCCGCAGATCTGCTGACCAGCTTCATCCAGGCCCGCGACGAGGCCCATCGCCTGTCCACGGGAGAGCTCACCGCGCTGATCTTCGCGTTGATCACCGCGGGCTCGGACACCACGGTGCACGGTACCTGCTACGCCGTACTGGCTCTGCTCCAGCACCCTCAGGCCCTCGCCGAGCTCCAGGCCGACCACTCGCTGCTGCGCGGCGCAGTGGAAGAGAGCCTGCGCTGGGACAACTTCGGCAAGGTCGGCCTGTTCCGCTACGCCCTGAGCGACTTCGAGTTCGCCGGCGTCCCGGTCCACAAGGGCCAAGCTGTCGGCGGCCTGGTCGGCGCCGCGCTGCGTGATCCCGAGGTCTTTCCCGACCCCGACCGCTTCGACATCCACCGCGACTACCAGGCCAACATCACCTTCGGCCTCGGTCGCCACTTTTGCCTGGGGGCCAACCTCGCGCGGGCCGAGATCATGAAGGCGGTCGAGGTCCTCCTGCTCGAGCGTTTCCCCCACGCCACCCTCGCTGGAGATCCGGTCGTCGACTACAACAACTCGATCATCCGCTCGATCGAGGAGCTCCCCGTGCGCCTCGGCACCGACCAGGGCAAAGCCCTGCCCGAGCCGCAAGCATGAAGCTCATCATCGATCCCATCGCCTGCGAAGCGAACGGTGTGTGCACGGGCATCATCCCCGAGGTCCTCGATCTCGACGATGACGACCTGCTCCACCTGCGCCTCGTGATCGTCCCGCCCGAGCTCGAAGACAAGGCCCGGCGAGCGGTCCGTCAGTGCCCTCGCCAAGCGCTCTCGCTGGACGATCACGGTCGCCCCGCCCACGCAGGAACACCCAAAGTGTAGCCGGCTCACTGCGTAGCTGCGACTGCGACCGAGGGGCACAGCCAGGACGGCCAGGGCATGAACTGAACTCGTCATGCCAGACCACCGCCCGCTCTCCCTGCTCTCCCCTATCTTCCTCGTTCTGTTTGTGGCGAGCGCCTGCGCGCCTGGCCCCTCTCAGAACGGGGATACCGGCACCGAGGTCGGCTCGTCGGGTACGAGCCGACCTTACCCCCCTCGTGGGTCACGGCAACTTGAACGTCGTCGACGTCAGCAGCAGCGCGGTCGACGAACTCGACTCGCTCTCGGGATTGCGAGCTTGGAGGTGATCTACGCGAGCAACTGCTTGCTCAGCACGCTGCCGAACGACATCTACGCCGAACGAGTCTTCCTCGGCGGCAACGCGATCGTCGATCTCGGACCGTTCGGGACGTGGGTCAAAGCGGTCGAGTGGAGCTTCTACCAAAATGCGATCGACGAATGTGATTTTGTCACCGTCGGCCCAAACCCCTCTCGCCGGCCCCGACAATCCCCCGGTCACGGTGGGCCGTTGATCGACTGCGCCCCGATCGGGTGCGAGCTGCCCCTTCCTCGACTCAGAACCAACAAAAAACGCCGGTGGAGACAAACCCACCGGCGACCGACGAAGAGAGAGAAACTCAAAACTTGATCTGGAGGCCACCGGGCGCGGCCGAGAGAGTCGGCGCGTTGCGGCGGGCCTTGCTCAGCTGGACCGCTCCGGTGATCCCGAGCCCGAGCCCGAGCACCTGGACGACGCCGCCCAGCGCGATGCCGAAACCCAGGGTCGCGTAGGGGGCCCGTGTCGCGGCGATGAAGGGGCCGACAACGGGGACCACCAGGGGCTTCCCGAGCCGCTCCTCGCCAGCGTCGATCATCGAGGTGCCCGCGAGCGCGGCGACCAGGTAGCTGACGCTGAAGATGGAGAAGCCCAGCACGACCTTGCCCATGCCCTTGTTGCGGTTGTAGTGGAGCATCTGAGGCGCCGGCTGGGGCATGGGCGCCGGTTGGTAGGCCGGTGGCGGCGGGACAGGCTGAGCGACGGCCGCGGGTGCAGGCTGGGCCTGAACCTGGGGCGTGGGCCAGCCGGTGGGCGCGGGCTGACCGGGAGGTGGAGCGGGCTGGGCTACGGGCGCAGGCTGGGCCACCGGCGCAGGCTGGGCCACCGGCGCAGGCTGGGCCACCGGCGCAGGTTGCACAGCGATCGGAGCGGGCTGGGCGACCGGGGCGGGCTGGGCGACCGGGGCGGGCTGGACCGCGGGCGCCGGCTGAACCGGGGCAGGTTGGGCGACCGGGGCGGGCTGAGCAGCGGGCTCAGCGGGCAGGCTTGGGGGTCCTGCGAGGGCCAGCGAGGGCACACACCAGCTCGCGGTCAAGACGACGGCGAATCCGGCCGAAGACAACAGGCGTGAGGTGGGTTTCAAAGAACTTTGCATCCGGGCGTCCATCCGAGCGAACTCGACGTTTAGGGTCTTAGCACGGCTGCAGACCACGCAAATGTAGTTAATCGCCGTGGCAATTCGCAACGCCCGCGCCCGGGACCAAGGGGGGCCCAAGATCGACCTCAGCCGCCAGATCCACCGTCCAGATCCGCCCCAGCTCCTCCTCGAGTTCCCCCTTGTGACCCCGGTGCCCTGGCCGGGATCCGATGTCGGCCGCCCGGCTTCCCTGGGTCCGCCCAATCGTTGGTTGGCTGCGCGCGACCGTCGTGGAGCCTGGTCCCGCACGTGGACGCCCTGTTTGTCATCGTCGCGGAGCTGCTCATCTCCCAAAATGCGATCGATGAACTCGCACCACTCAGCGCGGTGACCAGAACCCTCTCACCAGCCCCGACAATCCCCGATCGCAGCGACCCCACCGACGCCCGACGAGGAGAGAACTCAGAACTTGATCTGGATGCCACCGGGCGCGGCCGAGAGGGTCGGCGCGTTCCGGCGAGCCTTGCCCAGTTGGACCGCTCCCGTGATCCCGAGCCCGAGCCCGAACACCTGGGCGACGCCGTTCACCGCGATAGCGATGCCCAAGATCGCCCAGGGCTCTCGTCCCGCCGCGATGAAGGGGCCGACGACGGGGATCAACAGGGGCTTCCCTGTCCGGTCGTCGCTGACCTCGATCAGCGTGGCGCCGAGGCCCGCGGCGAACAGGTAGCTGGCGCCGAACATGGAGAAGCCCACCACGACCTTGCCGATGCCCTTGTTGCGGTTGTCGTGGAGCATCGCGGGCGCCGGCTGGGCCACGGGCGCCGGTTGGTACGCCGGTGGCGGCGGGACAGGCTGGGCAACGGGCGTGGGCTGGGCAACGAGCGCCGGCTGGGCCTGAACCTGGGGCGTGGGCCAACCGGTGGGCGCAGGCTGACCGGGAGGTGGCGCAGGCTGGGCAACCGGGGCAGGCTGGGCAACCGGGGCAGGCTGGGCAACCGGCACAGGTTGCACAGCGATCGGCGCGGGCTGGGCCACCGGGGCGGGTTGAACCGCGGGCGCAGGCTGGACCGGGGCGGGTTGGGCGACCGGAGCGGGTTGGGCCGCCGGCTCAGCAGGCAGGGTTGGGGGTCCAGCGAGGGCCAGCGAGGGCACACACCAGCTCGCGGTCAATACAATGGCGAATCCGGCCGAAGACAACAAGCGTGAGGTGGATTTCAAAGAATTTTGCATCCGGGTGTCCTTCCGAGCGAACTCGACGCTTCGGGTCTTAGCACGGCTACAGACCACGAAAATGTAGCTAAACGCCGTGGCAAATCGCAACGCTGGGATCCAATCTTCGGTTGGCTGCGCTCGACCGTCGTGGGAGCCTGGTCCCGCACGTGGACGCCCTGTTTGTCATCGTCGCGGAGCTGCTCATCGTCCCGCTGATCCTGTGGGCGCTGCTCATTCTCGAACTGACCATCGGCGTGCTCGCTTCTGTGGTCGCCATCTTCGCCGGCCGTCGCTCCCCCAGCGAGGCCCTCGAAGAACGCTGGCGCGCGGTCAGACGACGCCTGCTCTGGAGCCTGATCTTGATGACCAGCGGGCTCATGCTCGCCGACCTCTTGTTCTTCGAATCGTTTGTACACTTGGCTCTGAGCTCCATCGACGAGCGCGACGATATCGAGCTGCGCTACGCCCACGCCGAGGGCAGCTTCATCCTCGGGCGTATCGAGTTCGACGACATCGAGCTCAGCGCCCGACGGGGGGACCCGGACGACCCGGACGACCGCTATTCCTTCGTCGCCCGAGAACTCGTCATCGACATCGACACCCGCGCCCTGTTGACCTTGAACTTCCGGGTCGAAGAGCTCGCCCTCGAGGGTGTGCGCGGTGAGCTCGACCGACTTCGGGCGACCGACCCCCAGACCCGCAAGACCGGTGGCGCGGCCCAGGCTCTGGCTCGCAACTTCACCCTCGAGCGCCTGCACGTGGGCACGACCACGCTGGTCCTGCGCGACCACACGAAGTCCGATCCAGACCACCCAGGAGACCGGCCGCCCACGGTCACCCTCACCCTCGACGAGCTCGACGCGGGGCCCCTGCGCAGCGAGGCCCCGATCTTCGACCTGCTCTACCGCACCCGCGGCACGGGCTCCCTCGATGGTCACCCCTTTGTATTGCGGACCGCTGAGACCGACGGTGTACCGAGCTCCACCATCGAACTGCGCGACATCCCCCTCGAGGCCCTCGGCGCCAGCTTGGAGGCCCGGGCAGGCCTCCGGGCCAGCGGCACGGCCGACCTCGTGCTCGACAACCGATACCGAGGCGAGGAAGGGGGAGCGGGAGCCAGCGTCGAGATCCGCGCAGAGGTCACGCTCCACGACCTCGAGCTCCAGGTGGGGCCCGATGCAGGAATCCGAGCCAAGCTCATGCTCGACATGGCGACCGGCGTCCTCGAGCAGCTCGGCGCCGACTTCCCGCTCGCTTTTTCCATCGAGGTCGAAGAGCGCGAGCTCGCCGGTCTGCGCAGCGTGGCGACATCGGGGATCCCCGAGCGGGTCGCCGATGCGATCGCCGACGCCCTCCAGGCTCAGCTGCGCGAGGCCAAATCCCGCCCGGACTGACCCCGCAGCGGCCCGCTCAGATCGACCCGCAGCCCGCCCTGGTTCGAAGCCCCGAACTCGAGCTCGAAACCGTGCAGGGCCATGACCTGAGCGGTGATCGCCAGGCCCAAGCCCTGACCGCTGGGTGCCCGAGTGCGCGCCTCGTTGGCCCGGGCGCCGCGCTGGAGCAGGTGCGCGATCGTGGCTTCGGGGATCCCTGGTCCGTCGTCGAGAGTCCGAACACGAAACCCACCCGCGGGCGGCGTCTCCAGCAGCACCGCGACATGACCCCCCCTGTCTCGGT